>Ga0163217_1093495_pt1 | contig 11391 bp, 14 predicted proteins | sample SynspAceP_FD_185933 | JGI IMG/M metagenome (GOLD analysis project Ga0163217, IMG submission 185933) | Saline lake microbial communities from Ace Lake in Antarctica - Synechococcus sp. Ace-P (PacBio error correction) | ecosystem: Environmental > Aquatic > Non-marine Saline and Alkaline > Saline ... | reverse complement strand
CAAATCAACACTGCCCCGCTTGATGCGCGCTTATGGCTTTGACAACTTGTTGTCGGCAAACCCAACGAGGCTGGCCCACGCCGCCGCGCGTCGCGTTGCCGAAGGGGGCCCGGTCCGTTCACCGGCTGTTCCTTGTATGGTGGGCGTCGGTCTGCGGTAAAACGCACCTGATGCACGCCATCGCGGCAAGAGCTTCAAGATCCGCAAACCCGAGCTGAACGTGCCGGTATCTCTCTGCCGAACAGTTATGTACCGGTTTTGTTTTCAGGCATGCGCGATCGCAAGATGATGGGACTTCAAGGAAATCTTCCGCTCTGTTCGGACGTTGCTTGATGGTGGACGATGTCCAGTTCATCGCCGGCAAGGACCAGCACGCAGGGGAAGAGTCTTTCACACGTCAACGCGCCGTGGACCAGACAAGCAGATCATTATTTCGGCGACCGCCGCCCCGGGCGAGTCAAGGATCTGGAAGACCCGCGTGTATAACGCGCTGCTGTGGTCTGGTCGTAATCTGCACCCCACCGACTATGAACTGCGTCTTGGCCATTCTGCAAACAAGGTCGATGCACAGGCGCAAGAACTACCCCGCGTCTCGAAGTTCGAGGCAGGCGTGGCTGGTTTTTCTGGCACACCGGATCACCACCACGTCCGTGTGCTTGAGCGCGCTGACCCGCCTCTTTCGCCTTTTGCGTCCACTGGTGGCCGCGAGAATCAACATGGACTTGACGCAGGATTGCCTTGCCGACGTGCCTTCCTCGTCGGCGTCCGAGCGCAAAGTCAGCGTTGAAGAATTTGCCAGCGCAAGGTTCCGTATATATTTTATTCTAATCGATCCGCCTCAGCCGATTATGGTCGGCCCAAGCGTCTGCGCAGCCTACGGCGCCCGCGTCAGGTCGCCTGTATCTGTTGCTCAAGATTTATATTGGCCAGCGGGCTGGCCTGAAATCGGGCGTCGCTTTGGACGGGCGCGATCACACCCACGCGTATGCACGGCGTCAAACGCATCGAGAGCTGAAACAGAACGTGACGTTCAGATCGCCGAGATCTGGAACTGCTGCGCCGCTCTCTGAGGCTTAAAAGCACCAGCTTGCTCAGAACAACACGCGAAGGGCCTTGAACGGGCCTTCGTTTCGTGCTGAAAAAGTCATATACTAAAAACTCTTGTGATTAACATTGTACTCGGGGTAGTTTGCCCTCTCTCCGGACTGCCGGATGGAGATGGCATATGGAAATTCAGCATCGACGCGCCGCGTTGCTTTAGGTCCGTATCCAGGGCCCAATCAGTGGTTGAGCGCCGCAACACCATCCCAATTCTCGCCAACGATGCTGATCGAGGCCGAAGGGCTCCGGACGCGTTCGTTTCGCGCTACGTCTGATATCGAGGTTGTCGATAAAGGCCCGCCCTCAGGTGGAACGCGCCGGTGCGACCACCTATCGGCAACCCGCTGCATGAAATCGTGGCGCAAGGCTGCCCGACGGTGCGTTGATCAGTCTGACCGCAGACAACGCCGCGGGGTTGTCTCTGATTTCTGGTTGAAAAAAGCAGGCCGGTCCAATTTTCTCGCTCGCGACGCTGCCCACGCGAAGAATTTCCCCGTGATGGCCACCTCTGAATATCAGTCGAACTTCAAGGCCCCTGCCCCGTGCTGCGCGGCTGTTTCGACAAAATCAAATTTCGCCATCTCGACCGGAAGAAACGCGGTATTACGCTTGAACGGCGTCTACATGCATATTCGGACAGCGACGCAGCCAAGTATCTGCGCTGCGTGCGGACCGTGGGCCACCGCTGCGCCCGCATCGGACGCGGCCCATGCCGGACGGTGCCGCTGAAATGCCCGGGCGTTGATCGTCCCCCGCAAAACGTGGGTGAATGTGCGCCATAAGCTTCTTGGATTGACGATGATATGGAAATTCGCCGGTTTCCGTGTCCGAGACAAAGATCCGCTTTGCCACGGCCGCATATCACGCTTGACTTCGAAGTATCGACGGGACGTTCCCCGGACTACACGCGCGTGATTCGCAGGGCAACACCCACTAAAATGCGAAGTCGACGCCAGCGATTTGCTCCCGCCGCCGTTGACCGTGTTGCGACGTAAGTCTGAACGGTCGCGTGCCGTCAAACTGCAAACTGGACGATTGACGTCTGGTGTTTGTCGGTCAATGCACCTGACAGCGGTGCAGCCGGAGAAGAGTGGCGTCGCCTATGCGGACGAACGGCTCGAGATCGGGTTCAACGCGAAATACCTGCTTTTTGAGATTGCCAAGCCAGGTAGATCGTGGAAAATGCGGTTATTCCTGTTTCAATCCTCGGGTGATCCGACGCTGATGCGCGAGGGCAATGATATGTCTGCCGTGTATGCGTTATGCCGATGCGTGTGTGACGCTGTCCAGGCTTACGCCGATATCTTAAAACGCATTCATACCACCCGTATGCAGCGGCCTATTTTATCCCAGCTGACGCTGTCGCATTTTCCGTTCGCATAAACGGGCGGTGCTCGACAGCCATGGCGCGGACCGATATCGATCTTTGGTTCCGAATGCCGCGGGCAAAACCAATATCCTCGATGCGGGATCTTTTGCGGTCGGCCCGGGACGTGGCCTGCGGCCGGTCGAGCGCATCGGATATGACACGCGGCAGAGGCCGCTTGGTGGAAATCACCGCAATCTTTTCACAGCTTAGGACATGTCCACGAGATCGAGGTCTGGTCAGAAGCAAGGGGGCGGCGCGACAGCTGCGCATTGACGGCAAAGCCGTTTAGCGCAGGACGGTTTAGGGCGATTGCGCGGGTTGCTGTGGTTGATCCCGTCGATGGACCCGTCTGTGGATCGAAGGGGCGAAGGGCGCGCCGCTTTCTGGACCGTATGACCCTCAGGCTTTCTGCCTGACCATGCAGATCAGTCGCTGGCCTACGAGAAGGCCCATTTGCGGAACACGCAACCGCCTGCTCAAAGATATGGTGCGCGACCGTCGTGGTATGTTCCGCGCTGGAACAGCAGATGGCCGAAGCGGAAGCGCGGATCCAGCGCCACCGTGTGCTGCCCTTCAAAGCGATCCCCGAAAAGCGCAGCGCAGGCCGGAAACCGCCTCGACCGCCACACTTGATCTGACTATGCGACATGCCAAAACCGCCGACGGGCTGCGTCAGGCGCTTGCGATAACCGTCTTATTGTGTGCGCGAATTCTTTCGGCTGGGCGGACATTGATCGGCCCGCATCGTGCCGACCTTGAGGGCGTCTATGCCGGCTAAAAGATGTCCCCGCGCGCGATTGTTTCAACCGGAGAGCAGAAGGCGGCTGCTGTATCGCTTGATCCTTGCCACGCCGCGCTTTGGCCGTGATTTTTGGCGCGCCCCCTTTGTTGCTGCTCGACGAGTGGGTTCGCAGCAACATCTGGATGCAAAGCGCGCGCCGCGCTGTAATGAAGAACTAGCGCCTTGGCGCGCAGGCCTGGATGACCGGCCCGGGGAAAGTGTTCGACACGCTCGGCCGCGCGCGCAACGGCTTTGAGGTGACAGACGCCGACGGGATTGTCGACCGCAAGAAATGCTCCCATGCGACATCGCCCTGCCCTACCTGGCTGGCTGAGCGGTGCGCTGCTATCCTGTTTCTGACACCGGTCCGGTGTGGTTGGCTTTGTATTTCATGGCGCGCGGCATTGTCGGGCGGATTTGCATCCGCTTTGGCCGCTCGCCGTTTGGGTGTCGCAATCGGTGATTATTGCTGTGGGCCATGGTTGGCGGTGCTTGGCATCAGCTGGATTCTGTCGCGTCTTTGATATGTTCATGTTGGCCTGCGCTGGATGGCATGCGGTGGTGTTCCTGATCAATGGGCTCCCTGCTGATCCGCCATTGCCGACGCTTAAAATCGACCGCGGACAGCCGTCTCACGCGGCCAAGGTGCCTGGGCTGGTTTCGGGGTCGGTCTGCTGGCCATTCTGGGCAATCCAAAGCGGTATTGTTCTACATCGGTCCGTGCTGCGGGCTTCTTTGATCTGCCGCAGCGTTACCGCAGTTGACGTGGCGGTGCGATCATCGCGGTTCTCCGGTTCGTAATTCCGCTGCCTGGCAATCTCTCTGTCGCCGCTTTGGTGGGCAATGCGCGGCCTGATGACCAACCCTGCCACGCTGAAAACGCATCAACATTGTTGCCGGCACGCTATTGATCTTGCGTAGGTTTCTCATTCCCCTTCATCTAACGCAAAATCTTGTGGTTTCAGGCGCGTGATTCTAATCATTTGGTCTGGAGAGAAAAATACTTATTAAATTGGGTAACAAAGAAGGTTTCCCAATAGTCGACACCGATTCAGCTCCCGGGAATACGGCGCAGATTCCATCAAGGTTCTCAAAGGGCTTAGAGGCTAGGTTCGCAAAACGTCCGGGCATGGTACATCGTTGACACCGATGACGGGTCGTGCTTTGCACCACATGGTCTATGAGGTCGTGGACAACGGCATCGACGAGGCGCTGGCCGGTCATGGCGGATGCGGGAACGTCACAATCACGACGACAGCTCCCATTTCTGTCCGCGATAACGGGCGCGGCATACTCCGGTTGGCATCCACAAGAAGAAGGGCGTTTCCGCAGCCGAGGTCATCATGACTCAGCTGCACGGGGGGGTTAGGGAGGGCGTAAGTTCGACAGCAACTCCTACAAGGTGTCGGGCGGTTTGCACGGCGGTAGGGTGTGTCGGTTGTTGAACGCCCTTCTCCGACTGGCTGAGCTGGCGCATCTGGCGCGAAGGCCAAAGAACACAATCGGCACGCTTTGAGGGCGGCTTACCACAGAGCACTTGAGCGTTGTTGGGCCCGACTGACCGTACGGTTACTGAAGTTAACGTTTCATGGCCTCGACAAGCACGTTTTCGAACCTCGGAATCACAGCTTTGAAACGCTTGCGAAAAACGCCTGCGCGAACTGGCCCTTCCTGAACTCGGTGTGCGGATTCCATTCCTAAACGGACGAACGCGCCCTGCCGACCCCCTGCGCTTCAGAACTGTTCTATGAAGGGCGGCGTGAAGGAAATTCGTGAATACCCGACCCGCTCGAAAAATCCTCTGTCATGCCAGAACGATTTTCATCCACCGGGTGAAAAGGATGATATCGGGGTCGAGTTGTCGCGATGTGTGGAATGACAGCTACCACGAAAAGTCCTGCCGTTTACCAACAACATCCCACAAACGCTTGATTTCGTAAGTCTGGCTGGGCTCTCAATATGCGCGGGTTAGCGACAGGTGTTTCGCCATTGGGTAGGACACTCTCTTGTGTGGCTAGTGCCACCACATCGCTCGAACTGAAGACTCACGCTGAGCCCTCTTCCGGGCGATATTTTAATTTGGCCACAGAAGTACGAAAACTTCCGATTGCCGAGCGATGACGCGCCGCGAAAACAACCAGTCTGATCGTGCGTGCTGGTCCGTCAAGGTGCCGGACCCAAGTTTAGCTCGCAGACAAAGCAAATTGGTCAGCCTCAGAGGTGCGCCCCCTCGAAGCTGGTCCAACGAACAAGCTGCTCCGAATGGTTCGAAGAGAAACCCCCAGATTCGCCAAGATTGTCGTCGGCAAAAGATCATCGAAGCCGCTCACGCCGCAAGGCGTGCGCGCAAAGGCCCGCGACCTGACCCGTCGACAAGACCCGCCATGATTGTGAATTCCTTTGCCCGGCAAGCTCAAGCGATTGCTCTGAAATAAGGACCCGTCCAAACCGAAGTTCTTCCTGGTGGCAGTTTGTGGTGACCCAGCCGGTGGTTCTGCGCAAACTAGGCCGTGGACCGGCCAGACCCAGGCAATTCTTTGCCATGAAGGGTAAAAATCCTGAACGTCGAGCGTGCACGGCTTTGACCGGATGCTGGGCAGTCAGGAATTGGTAACCTTGTTATGGCGCTTGGCACAGGTATTGGCCGCGACGAATTTCAACATCGGGAACAAGCCCGCTTACCACAAGATCGTCATCATGACTGTATGCGGACGTCGACGGCGCGCACAATCCGCAGCTGCTGCTCACGTCTTCTATCGCCAGATGCGAGCTGATCGAAAGGAACGGCACCTCTATTTTGCGCAGGCCGCCCCCTTGTTACAAAAGTGTTCCGCGCGGAATGGTCTGAAGTCTATCTGAAGACCAGGCCGCACGAATGGAAGACTACCTGATCCAGCAACGGTATGATGCGTGCTATATTGTTAAACAACAGCGGGTAACGGCGAAGAAATCACCGGTCAGGATTCTGGCCCGCGTCGTCGATCTGGCGCGCCAGATGCGCCGTGTTCTCGTATATTGGCCTTCCCGACCCATTTATCCCGTCATATTCTTGTATCTAGTGCTCGCCATCGCCGGTGCCTTTGTTCCAGGCGCGGTCGATTCCGATTTGCAAGGTGGTGCGCCGATAAGGTCGCCGTGCGTTTTCTTTTATGCCTCATTGCGCTTTGGGAATGGAACCGCGGTGCAGGGCCGATCACGCAAGGATCCACGGCGGTCCGTCTCGCCGCGGGTCGCGTGCGGCGGGCTGGAAGAAGTCCGCACCCTTTGATGCCGCATGCTCCCGCTCCGCGCGAAGCAAAGCGTTTCCGGCTTTGGTTTCACAGGAGCATCTTTGCAAGACGTCTATGGCACGGACCGCCAAACTGGTACGCAAAGGACCGCAAGCCAGCTCATCCACGGTCCGATGGACCCTGCTTGAGGCCATCCTCGCTTAGAGGGTGGAGAAAGGCCTGTCCCTGCAGCGCTACAAAGGCTTGCGGCGAAATTGAACCCTTGATCAGCTTTGGGAAACCACGCTCGACCCCGACGCGCAGTACCCTGCCTGCAAGGTCAAGTGGCTGATATGGCCGAATGTTCTAGTGTGATCTCCTTTACCAAGCTCATGGGCGACGTCGTGGAACCCCGCCGCTTTGTAAGTTCATCCAGCAAAATGCGCTGAACGTAGCAAACCTCGATTTTTAGAGGGTTCATTGGCCTGCGCCGTATCCGATTTAATCTATTGCCGAAACCCTTCGGAAAGGGGCGCGGCCAGAACGTCCTCGATTCCGCGCTGTGATTGGCGGCAGGTTCTATAAGAAAAAAAGGGGGGGGGGGGGGGGCGATTGTGGGCGAACCCTGCAGCGTGGCAGGGAACGAACCTGTGTCGTTAGAGCATTTTGCCGACCGATCGGACTCCTGGGAAAAATGGATTGGGGCCGGAACAGCGCAATCGGGATTCAGGGCAAGAACCCCGCTGATCGTGGCGGTCAGGATTGGCGCCGGCATGGCAGGCCTTGCATCTTGCGCGCCCTGACGCCACATCGACAGTCGCGCGTGCGGCCTGATCTGGGAGGGCCCGGGATAGGCGCCCAGAACAATCCCGACAACCACCACACCAGGTCGGCGGATGTAGGGCGCAGCGGCAAGGCCTATTGCCTTCATATCTAGGTCCCCCCGGGCCCATGCACCCCCGGCGTGCCTCTAAGGTTGAAACGGCCCGATGTTCAGACCGGATGCCACATTCGAACCGCACCCGGGGATACTTTCGCGCGCAATTTTGCACGATCGAGTGTACGATTTGCAGCGGCGGCACGTTTGGCGAAGTGCAAAGTGTTCCGCCCCAGAAGGCCGCACCGCGATGGCTGCAATCGGGTGTGTAAGGAAGGCACCAAGTGCGACCCAGTTGATACTTCGCAAGGCCAGAGAAAATCACCGTCAGGGACGCGGACTGCACCGATACGGTCCAGCTTGGCCACCGGCGATATTTCCTACGGCAACAGATCGCACCGAGAGCATAGCACAAAGACTAACCGCGGCCCGGCAGGACCAGAACCCGTGACTTCGTTCAGCATCGGCTGTCAAGGGAAGGTAAAGGCGATGAAGTTGCCGCCATAGCCGACAGCCGGGGCCCATCTTTTGTGGATCAGGTAGACCAAACAGAGGCGCGGCGGAAGTCAGCACCTGTAGTTGGGCTTTTGATTCCCCGCTGATGTACGGGTCTTGGTCAGATTGGCGGGGCAACAGCACGGGCAGAAGCGATGAAACGATTACGCAAGCACGGACAACGCCAAGGGAAAAGTTGACTGCCAGGCCGAGTTCTGGCGTATGAACGTCCCCAATTTTGGGAACACCGTCACAAGCGCGACAGTTCCAAACCAAGGAACCCAGCGGCAATAAGCGAGCTTTCCTTTTTCAGGTTCCACAGGTCCGTGGCATGGGGTTCGAGGCGATAGCAAAGAAACACGCCGTGCGCCAAGCCGGTTTATAAAGCGCGCAGCGACAAGGCTGCGTAATCCGTGCGCAAAGGCAAGCATAAGCATTGCGAGCGTTAAACAAGCGCCAGCTAAGAGCGCAACAGCTTTTCCGCGGCAACACGGTCTGCCATGGCGGTTAGCACTTGGCGCACCGATGGTCACGCCAAGGCATTAGAGGCCTGACTCTAATGCCGCGGAAGGAATGGAAACGCCAAGATCGGCTAGCGTTTTGGGCAATGGTGGGAAGCAGCGCGATAACGAACTCGGTCGTTCCGACGGCAAAAGCGCTGATGGTCAGCGCCAAAGGGCAAGTGGCATCGGTTTTCTCCAATAAATTGATGTCGACGCCGGTATATGCCTGTCGTTATCTATTGCGAGGAAAAAGGACAAGTTTTTGAATAGATCATTGCAAGAATTGCACGAATTGCTACGCATGGGGGATTTGGCAGCCTTCGTCGGGATCGTCGATGATGGGGGGTTTGCTGAATCCGCGCGGGGCGCAGAGGGGTGTCTGCCTCAAACACTCCAGCCGGTCGGGTCACGCGGCTGCAAGAGCAGCGAAAGTCACGCTGCTGCGCCGGGAACCACGCGGTCCATCGAAATCACACCCAAAGGCGCCGCCCGTTCTGGCTGAGGCGCGCGAAGATTTAGATCCGTAGCGAAGCCTGCAAGAATTCGCCCACAAGGCGAACCAGCCCCGCCGGACCACTACGTGTTGTGAACGCAACCGGTTTCCCTATGTCTCTGCATGTCCTCGCCCCGCGGCTGGCCGTGTTTCCGCACCGATATCCCTGACATCCTGCTTGTCGATTGACATGACGGATGCGCTGTGTGGAACCTAAATCGGCAGTCACGCGGATGTTTCGCCATTCGGCTCCGGGGCCAGCTGCCTGATAGCGACACTGTGCAGCGCCCCTTGGGGCGCCACGGGCTTGGAAAATTGGTGGCGACGCCGGTGAATATCTCGATCGCAAAACGGCTGGCCCAAAACACCACCGGACCTCGCACGGCTGGAGCAAGTGGCCTTGCCGCACCAGATCATATTCCAACACGCTGCGCTTTTTTACTGTCCTGCCCACCCCCCGTGGACGGTGCCCCCCGCCCTTTTGTACTGTTTGAGCAATCGGGAGAGGGCCGTGCGTCAAGATGGTATTAGGCGGCTTGGGCATTCGCGCGGTTTTCCGATTTCATGATTCGCAGATGACATCGAGCTGGGGCCGATTGGTGGAGCTGTTTCCCGGCCGACTTGACGCCGAGGCCTCTCCTCACTGGGATATTTCTCAGCGCTCAACCTACCCGCGTATCAGGATTGGCGCCGTCTGGCGTCTTTTTTGGGATGGCTGGGGAACCTTAGGCGAAGGCTAAGTTACGCTGTGTGTTCTCTCTTCTCGGCGCATGCATAACGATACCGAGCAAAGCGTGTGTCCTCGCAAAAGGTTAATCTCTGTCAGTCTATATAGACATATTTTTTATGGCCCGCTTTTTCGTGGGAAAGTTGCGCCGCAAGCCGGTGCGAATCCCTTCCGAACGGCTGTAAGGGCTGGAAGTTTGCCATGGTTGACGGAAAACGCGCGGAGAGCGAACCTTTGGCTTGCGGGTTTGTACGATCGGCAAGCCATGTGCAGAAAGTTTTGGATTTGCAAAGTCCGAGATTTTACTAGATTTCAGCCCATTTTTGTTCTGCGGTGCGCCCGCTTGCGGCTTACGTTTTCCGCAAAGTTCGGGGTGCTGACCTAATCAATTAAGGATCGGTGCTACTTCTTCTACGGCCATTCTTCCCTATGCGTTCGTCCAAAAGAGCGCCATTTCCTTGCGCCCGCTCCGCCCCGTGCTGATAAAGGGCGTTCATATAAGTTGATGAAAAACCGATTCGACGGATCATAGACGATCCCCGAACTCGGATCGATCCGGATGGTCTTACCGAAAAGCGGAAGCCCCCTTCACGCGCGTAAAGTGGCGTCGCGTTGACCTGTAGCAATTGCATTTGCTCTGCCTGTTGTCGTTGAGCGCTTGTTGCGAGATGCTTAGCGCGGATCTTCTTTACTGTCTTCAGGTGCGGGTTAAGCGTGTTGTTTTTGATGAGGACGTAGATATGTCGCCTTTGCAGCTTTCTGTATCAGAGTGTTGTTGTTGAACGCGAAATTTAGGTACCGCCAGAAACTCATGTGAACGCCACCGTTGGTTTCGACATGTGTTCCGCAGCGTTTTATTCATTCACACTGTTATCGCAGTTTCACGGGCGGAAAGAGGGCCCGGCAATGCACAGACGCCCGCCATTATTACTGCGAAAACAGATCGTATTTGGCACTGCGGCGGCGATGGCACCCATGTTCCCAGACCGAGGCTCGCGCACTATCAAGTCCGAGGTTACCGGACCAGCAGACTATTTCCCGCTTTATGCTTTTTGCGCAATGGCACGGAGGAACGAGGGTTGGGGTTGTTTTCCTCTTAACACTCAGCGGAGAAGTGTCATATAGCCGCGTCCGCTGAAGACTGCCTGAATATGCGACGCATCCGCATGATGTCACTTGCCCATCACTTTGGGTGAAAACGCGGTCAGAACCTCGTTCATAGTCCTGTCCATAAACTCGTCTTAGGGCGCGCACATGCAGCGGCTCCGGTTCGAGATTTTACCGTCACCAGGGTCAAAGTCGGGTTCTGTTCCGCCCGTGCGGGACCAGTCCATACTTAAGTGTCGGCGCCTGCACCAAAAAGCACCATCCTCACCGCCGCCGATAGGGCCAGGCACGTTCGGCCCCGTCGGAAGACCCCGACGAGGATTGCGGGGCGTATGCAGGTGTTTGAGCCATTCATCCGGCCCATCATCCGCAAAGAGACGAAACCGAGACAGCGGATCATTGTCTGTTGCAACCACGGCGTTTCCAAGGGGACTGAACGCGGCTTGAGGCAGGCTGGAAAGGGCGGTTGCCCCAAGACCCATTGAGAAGCCGTAGTCTGGCTGCCCAAAAAGGGTCACTGCGTTGGGCTTCGTGCACGTCTTCTCAATTCCTCAACGGCACCGAGCAGTAGCCCTGCTTCGGTGAACTGTATCCTTGTTCTTAATAAGTCATAATGGTCGGGCGGCTGGGCTTTTGGTTTCCCCCTATCTGGTCAAAAAAAAACCCCGGTTGTTTTGAAAACCCCGTCAGGGGCTGGGGGGGATACCCCCCTTTGTTTTTTTTTCTGTG
>Ga0163217_1070104_pt1 | contig 11391 bp, 13 predicted proteins | sample SynspAceP_FD_185933 | JGI IMG/M metagenome (GOLD analysis project Ga0163217, IMG submission 185933) | Saline lake microbial communities from Ace Lake in Antarctica - Synechococcus sp. Ace-P (PacBio error correction) | ecosystem: Environmental > Aquatic > Non-marine Saline and Alkaline > Saline ... | reverse complement strand
AACTCTGCTTCGGTGGGTTCGGCCAGGTAGTGAATTTCGTACAAATGGTCCGGCCTTACAGGGATTTGGAACGATGGCCTCGTCGACTGGAACATTCATTCAAAATCGCGATAGACAACTTGTCATGGCCCACGCCATCGGGCGCGGTTACCTCAATGCGTTGTGGCAGCTTTGTGTTTCTGTTACCCAACCCGCCATGCCATCAAATGCGTATACAGGTCGGGTTCTTCAACGGAGTTCTCTCCGTTTGAATCAAACAGCACCTGCATCCGTTTTTGAGAGTTGCTTATAGAATGTCAAAGCGACGTCGGGCTTTGGGATTTCATGCACGGTCGCTTGGTCCGATCGGTTTCGTAGGAGATTCCAAATCACCGCGAATTGTCCGGATTATCTGACGTTTGCTTTGGTGACTTGATTGGAGATCTTAAGCGGTTCGATTCAGGACTCTTCACGGTTTGCGAGTGCGACGAAGCAGGTTGATCGTTTGGTCCACGGGTTGATTCGATCGTGAGTGAGGCCTCGAAATCTGCTGAATCTGTTCAATTACCTGAGCGGAACGCATCGGCAGCGTCAGAAACAGGCGAGATGTACAACGAGACGGACGCCGCGAGAGTGCAATCAGAGCAGCATCATCGCACGAGTTTGTGATTTGATAACGGTGTGCAGAGTGACGAGCGGCGCTGAATTCTCAGTGACATCGATCGCGTGCTCGCTGCTTGACTCGCTCCACAGCGTCCGACGGGAACCGGGACACTCAGAACAGCCCAGCACGGCTGTTTCGACTTGCCCGGTCCAGCTCGGGATGGTTTTCATGTTCGTTTTCGTATTTTGTATTCATGATTTGTCTCCGTGTGGACAACAGCACGTCGGCGGATAGTTTTTTTGCGGGCCTTTGTTTAAAGCGTGGTGGAGACGGCTTCGGGGATACGCCGAGGAGCCGTGCGATCTCGTTTTCGCGAGAGTTGTTCAAAGTAGGCGAGTCTGAAGATGGCCGCTGTTGATGGGCGCAGGCGGATTCCCGCGAAGCAATGTCGCCCAACTCGGCGGCAATCAGCTCCTGTTCGGGGACGGCTGCGCTTTGCGACGGGCTTGATATTGTCCAGCTTTTGGGGCAACGACTCGGGTCTCCTTGTATTCTTGCGCAGCCGATCAATGGAGCGAACGTGCCAGACGACCATCAGCCCCGTCCATGTCCGAATCGGGCCAGCTTCATGCCACGGCCATCGCTTTCGCGTGAAGACATCTTGGCTGACATCGTCGGCGTCATTGCACGGAGCCGAGGATGCGATACGCGATACGAAAAGACTTCGCTCGGCGTGCTTGCGATGACTTTCCCCAGTCGGGTCATTGGGTTGCGACACATTGCGTTCTCCTTGGACGAAAGTGATGGCATTACCCAAAGTGGTCGAACGATTCGGTTTCCATGACCTCCGAATCGCCAAAAAAACCTGCCGCTCATCGAGAAAGTCTAACGGTGTTGGTGGCAGTCCCGTTCTCACGTTCAAAAAACAATTGAAAAAACGGTCTTGACTAGGGCAACAAGACAATGTTCCTGCACATCGGTCGCGTGAAGAAACGGCACGACTGCGATAGATCTCACGGCGCAGACAGCGATGACGACGATGCTGGCGGAAACGGATATCGCATCGTGATTCGATTTGCTCCTCGCTGGAATTCCAACCGCTGCGATGACCACCAGGATCGCGATGCAAACCGGCAGGCAACGCCGGTTGCCAAACATTGCGGATCGAGACACGCAGTCCCGACGCTCGCTGCCCTGAATTCCTAAACGTCAGCCCGAATTAGGACTGCAGCAGCAACCCACGCGAAAAACAACGCTGGGTCACGAGGCTTGGCAACAGATGAAATATGACCCAAGGTGATCGCCGCCCAGAAATCCGTTGTTTGAGCGTTAACACTTGTTCTTCAGCGTGGCAAATCACCGTGTGCTCAGCGAATGGCTCATGTCGGCTGCGGCTGCCTCCGCCTCGCCGGATGGGATCGGGTGCCGTTAAAGTATGGCTGTTGAGCTGCGTCCGATGAGTGCTGAGCAGCGTCATTCCGTTAGATCGAGTGCATTTTCGGCGGGGTTTCCCAAAAACGTCGCGGAATTCGCCCGCGCGTAGGCCCGAAGCCGATTGTAACGCGAGCGAATGACATCGGCTTAGACACGTTCGGTTCCTGCTGACAGCAATGAGTACGATTGTCGGCAGTTCAAGCACCGCCGGCATCGAGGGCTTTCCTGGCGGATTTGAACATTCATTGTCATCTTGCCATCGAAAAAGATCGTGAAGGCACAGAGAATCCATCAACGAAGCCGCATCATTCCGGCAAGCGGTAACGCACCTGAGACGGAAGCACGACTTGTTAAACCTGGCGATCGACCGATTGCGATCCCAATGAGTCGGCGGTTCTTGATCTCGTCAATCACCCACTTGCATCGGCCAGCGGAACATGGCCGCCGCCGGCGGGCTGGGTCAGTCGGTACCGCTGCGAGAAAACGCTGCGACAGATTGGATTGACGCCTAACTGCGGTAGTGGATCTCTTGAATCCTTCGGGCGGCTAGGATCTTTCACAAGATCACTACGACCACGATGAGTCGAATCACCGTCAATCGCGAAACGGCAGCAAGACTTCAGCCCACCGTCCAGCATTCACCCACAAATGATGTCACCGAGAATTCATGAGGAAAGGTCATCGTCGACGCCGGAGTCCTTGACACTCGGCCAGCAATTGCCGCAGCCACACCAGCGGCTTGCCGCCCATCCAGCAGCACCAGCCTGCTCGTTGGAAAGCATCCCATTTCCCGGCAAGGCTCGAACGATCCCAATTCGCTCGCTCTCGGAATGTCCGCCCAGCCAAACGCAATCGTCCCGACGCGATTCGTCGTTCGCCAAGCGGACGAGAGCGGCGGCGCACCGGCAGGACGCACATGAACAAACACGCATCAACAGTTTTCGCGTCATAGACGAAGCATTCCACGTTGTGCCATGCGTTTCATTGCCGGCGTCCGAGTGCTTCATCTGTTCGACGAGGCGGGTGAGAATGTGATAGGGACCGATCTTTCAAATCCCGCTGTTGGGCATCGAAACCACGTGGTCGTCGCTACCGGAAACTGGTGGATCACGACCGCTCTCGGACCACTCGCGTTTGCCGTCACAAGATGTGATCGCCGCGTTCCGTTTCGGCTCGCGGCGGTCTCAAAACATCGACGCTTTGATCAGAAAGGGTGCCCAGCAATTGACGCAAACCCAGCGACCACCCAAAACGACGAGAACGTCCGCAGCGCTTGGATCACGGCCAACCATCCAGCAACAATCGATGGTTAGACGGGGCGGAATGGAACCCACAGGAGTGCGCGCACGACGTGCGGCGAAAAACGGGGCGATGTGTCTCGCAAACACAAATTATCCCATCACTTCGTTTTGCCAAGCGTTGCAAAACCGCATTTCGCAAGCCGGCTATTAAAAGCAACGAGGCAATACGGATCGAAAAACATGCCGTCGGACACGATTGCATCCGGGGAAAACGGATTGCTTAGCCGGCTTGTCATTCCTGAGTCGACATCAGCCAGATCGATAGGGGACTGACGGCGATGGAAGATTCAACAAGGTATCGAGTGGCCCCGGCCAGAAAACGAGTGCCGAGGGTCGCCGGCGTCGGCACTCGCCAACTGAGCCGGCAAGAGCGCCGGTCCGCAGCGAGTGTAGCTGGCGAAGCGGTACCTGGAGCCTCTCTTCAAGAACCACTTCGCGATCACGCGTCCAAGTCCTCGCGCATCGACGGATTTTCTCCTGCCAGTGACGGAGCCTTGTTATCCAAATACGCGAGCCAGGGAGTTGGATCATGTTGTCGGCCAGCAAACGGAAACCTCGCCGTTAGCAGGTAGTACAACGTCACACCGATCGCATTAGATGTCGCTGCGATGATCCAGCGGTTCGCCGAACGCCTAATTGCCGGCGACTGCCGTACGCGGGCAGTCCCAGGTAACGTGCCGACCGGTGTTGATTTCAGTTTGTTGTTTGCGCCAAGTCAGGCACCGGCGGGCAGGTCACGTCGGCGCCGTGATCGACAAACCGAAATCGCCAACCTTCACATGACCCATCGGCATCAACGAAGCAATTGTTCGGTTTGATGGCGCGATGGCAACACCGGCCTGGCGTTAATGTAGGCAGCTTCCATCCCATCAACGATTGCAAGATTCGCATCCACCGCCTCCTGCGACGCATGTTTGCCGCTTCTTGACTACGCTGCCCAAGCGTCTCGCCACGACCAGTCCATCGCTGATCGTCGGTCGCGTTTGGATCTCTTCGGTGCCGTAAACGTAACACTATTGCGGATGTATTGCATTGAATGCAGCCATGGCGACCTTCAACGCAAAAATCTCGCTCGCGCTTCCGGGTTATCGGGAATGCCCCATGACTTTCAAAGCCACCGACGAGCGCTCGGTTGGTGATTCGGCTCGTACACAACTCCCATGCCGCCACGTCCCAACCGACCCACAATCAGGTAGTCACCGAACATTGCATCCGGTTGCAGCTCCGGAAATTCGTTGGGTCTGCGATTTTCACCCGATTCGAGTACGATGACTGCGTCACGTCGATAGCGGGAAGCAGGATTTCGAGGCGAAGGATGGATCGCCAATCGCATCAAGCAAAGCCGGCAAATCGTGTCCCGAAGCTTTCGAAAAATTTTTCCCCGCATTGCGTACACGAGATCGTTGTTTTCGCTGTCGTTCATGAATGTTTTCCTAGGATGCTGGTCTGCTAGGAAGATCGTATGGGATGACGGCCAGGGTACAAAGAAAACCGGATTTTTTCTTGATATGCGATCTTATTGAGATCGACACCTGCAAAGGTTCACGTGGGTCAACTTCTACCCGCTGAGTGCCCTTCATTGAAGCGTTTCCAGCTCATCCGGCAACGTCACCTCGTAGTGAGCTCTGTCGGCACACGACGCCTGCCGGAGCTTGCTCACGTCACTCACGCCGGAGTCGATGCACGGCACGTTCACGGCACGGTGTCATCCCCAATTGTCAGGTCGCGGGCGTTCACCCGTAGGACGCGTTTGCCACCATCAATACTCAAAACGGTGCCAACGTGCGAAAAATTCTGACTTGGCATGAGCCATACGATCCGAAAGGCAGGCCAGTGCCTCGTCCAGCACCGTCAATGCCCAATCCGTCGCTTCGAACTCGGCTTCGGGAGTCGACGAACTCGCGGGCTGAATGGCCAGTTCCACTTCGGCATCCACGAACATCGAGACTCACAGACGTGCCGCCGCCACGCTTTCCCGTAGGCGCCTTGGCGTGCTGATTTCGCAAGAAATTTTGAAGCGATGAAAGCAAGAACGTTCGAAATTCGTCCGCGATCTCATGGTCGGCGATTGTCCCAACGCGTTACCGCAAAAGGTGCAAGAAAAAAACGCCTGTACCGGAATCCCTCCGCGCGCATGACTGGATGCCCGCTTTCGACGAACGAAACCATAGAGGCGGACGCCAATAAAGCTGGACAGAGTTCACTCAATAACTCGGCTTCTGTGTGTCGTCCCACTGTTCACTGCACCGCGAGTACCAGACTCCAGTGAGTACGTTTCGAAACCGAAGGAGTTTGCTTGCGGAACGGCTCGATGGATTTAACTCAGCTGGTCGATTGTTGAGGGAAATATTCCTGACTGCGACAGCTTTTAAGCTGAATCTCCAGGCACGCCCTCAGGAACGAGTGAAGAAAATCTTCCTGGCTTTGACGGTCGATGTGCCGGTTGTTGCGGAGAAAGGACATTCTCTCTATCGCCAACACGCCAGAATGTCCGGTGTGAAAAATGACAGGAAAATTTGGGACCAGGAAAATTGACATGACCGCAGGGGTCGAAGCCCAGCCGTCTACCGTCCTCTCCGCATTCTCCTGTCGAGAAAATCATCATGAGATGCTGGGTTGGTGGCTCTTGCGTCAAATCGAGCAGAGAAAATCCCCCTGACTCAAAACGGAAGCGGGTTGCCGTTACAATGGGACGTCCTGTCCTCCCCGAGGGCGAACCCATGCCGAACACTCCCCTGCCCTCCTTTTTGCTAACCCTCTCAGCGTTCTTCACGGTTCCTCGTGTGCCCGCCGCGGAGCGATCCGGTGTCCTTCAATCGAGACATCCGACCTTTGTTGCCTCGGACCGAGGTTCGGCCTGCACCGCCCCGACGCGGGAAACCGTCGAGGGCGGTGCGATGGACTCGCATTGAGACGCACGAGCCGGAGCGACACGCCAGGCTGACGCGAGCGAAAGCGAGATGATTCGCCGGCTTGCTGTCGAGTACGGAGACGTGATCATGCACCGCCCCGCACCTGCACAAAACCGTTGCAGGCCGTTCAATCGACACTGATCCGGCGTTGGATCAACGAGGGTGCCGAGTACCAACCCCCACGTGGGCCTTACACGCCCCTGCAAACAACCGGAAAGATCCCGCCGCGCAAGCGAATGGGAACCGCACCGAATCGATCGCCTTTCATCCGCCGCGAAGTTGCGTTGAAGAAGGCCATCGAGCCCTCGTCGTCCGCCGACGCGCGGTCACGTTGCATTCGACGTCTTTCGTTCGAGCTTGACGGCCTGCCTCCACGCCCGACGAGGTGAAGTGGCGTTCATTGCTGATTCGTCAAGCACATGCGTAGAAAAACAGATCAACGGTTGACTCGCCTCGATCGATACGGAGAACGCATGGCGTTTACTGGCTCGATTCTCGTGCGCATGCCGACACGGTCGGCTATCACGCGCATCAGACGTTTCTCTGTTCGCCGTATCGTGGACTATCGTCATCGACGCGGTATCAACCAGAATCTGCCTTACAATCAATTCGTTTGCCGAAGCAATGCGGGCGATCTTTGGACGAATCCCGACGACCGATCAATTGATCGCTCGGATACACACCGTTTTGATCAACGAGGCCGAAGAGAGCGGTGCCGAGCAAAGGACGTTCTTTGCGATCTATTTTGCGAGACCGTGTGCGGAATGTTTCCCGGTATTCATGGGTGCAACCCGTCGTGCGCCCAATGTCATGACCACAAATACGATTCCTTACACGGCAAAGCGATTTCTAGTTCGGACTCGTGCGTCTTCGCCGATTTGCAAAGATCTGGTAAATTACGGCGCCCGCAGTCGTCCCACGGAAATTCCCCGTTCCCACGGAAACCAAGAAGCAACAACTCGAACAGTTTGACGAACAAGATCACGCTGGCGTTCACAGGCTCGAAACAAGAGAACGATGCGACTGCGGGAACAGAGCCAAGCCGAATGGGAGAAAGCGACCTCTGCAGAAGATTAGATGCCGAAACGAAACCGAACCGAGTCGGTTGCGTTGGACGACGTTCAAGAACGGCGGCGAAAGTTCGGGAACCTGATTTTGTTTCAGCCGAAGAACGCCCCGGTGCATCGTGGCAAAGGTCACGTCGCCAAACCGGAGATCAAATCGTTTTCAAACTTTTTCTATCAAGCGCCAAGAAAACTGTCACGGTTCAATCTGACACGACGGCTGCAACCTGGTCTACCTCCATACCGACGCTCCGCCGCTCTCAGTCATGATCCGAGTTCCACGACGGCAAGTCATTTGGATCTCGCGCGTATGGGGCCAAGACAAAAAATTCAGCTACGGGCAACGGAAAAAGATTGGGACGGATACCGACGTCCAGGGCGTCTTGTCCCGAAACCCAGCGTCAGCTAGGCACCGCTTGAAATCGCGGCAGCCGAGTCGGATGAAACCGGTGACGTCGGCAGCGGAATGGCGCGTTCATACAATTCGACGACCGCGTTTTGGGACTCCGCCGCCTCGACGCAAGAGGAGCGTGTTCCCACCGAGATCGTTCAGTATGGGGTGCAAAAAGCTCCAGCGATCGCACGGACGAACAAACGCGGAGCCCAACTCACGGCGTATTATCTCTCGGAAATCACCGCATTGGACCGAACTGCAAATCGGGAAGTCGAACAATCCAACAAGAACGGAAAATCGTTCGGGGTTCCCATCGCCACACCTGGTCAGCAAGTCCGTCGAGCCAGAACGATTCGGATTTACCGCGGGGCAATTGGATGTGACGACAGCCGGCGAGATGCTCGCAACCCGCGGTTCCCCGAGTTTTTGGGGCGGTTACCGGCGACAGGCGACGTGCGACCCGTTGGAACCTCGCCGAATTGGTTGTGCCGACGAGGGAAAACCTGATGACGGCGCGGACGCATTGGTGAACCGATGTGTACCTGATGTTCGGCCAAGGCATCGCTGCGAGCCGTGGATGCATCTCGGTGGGCCAAGGCACGTTCCCGACTCATTCCCGAACTGCTTGGATTATCTCGGCCCAACGAATTCATCGAATCGAGTAGTTGGGAACATTCAAAGCGAATGGATGCGACCGCAATCGCCGATGAGCCAAACCTACCGTCAATCGTCTTGCGAGCGATGAACTGGAAAACACAATCGACCCCTACAATCAATTGCTGGCCGTCAGGGTCAGGTTTCCGAGTCGAGTGCGAGTGGTTTGCGTGACACGGGCACTGTGTTACTAGCAGTTTTGTTGTCGAAAGTGTGGTGGAGTAAGCGTCAAACCGTATCAACCGGCGGAGTTACTACAAGCTCAACTGGAATTTCCCGCGCGAAAGAGTACGCTGCCGATGGCGGCGAGGTCAGTTACCGTCGCGCGTTTCACGCATTGGCAACGGCACGTTTTTGCATCCGATGTTGAAAGCGTTTTTTTTTCCGGGGAAATTTTTTTTGCCCCCCCAGTTCGTTGAGAATGCACGCGATGCGTCCGCAAGCAACCGCTTTGCAAGCACTCACATTGCTCAACGATCCGGACGTTTGTGGAAGCCGCCCGATCGTCCCGATCGAATTCATGCGGAAGGCGGGGTCACGTCGAGCGCGTATCGGAGGGCCGTTATCACGTCGTCGTTTCCCATCCTCCCGATTGCGTTCGTGATGGAAACGCCAGTGAGATCTATCCAACAACACTTCGGGAACATTCTTCAAACGCCCCGACGAGGCGAGCAAGTTTGATGTTCGACCGGGCAGTCGCCGATTCCGCCGATGTCGAGCAGTCGAATTTGGCAGCGTGACGGAGTGTGGCAGCGCAACTATTCTGAATCTTCACGAAACGTTTACATGCGTTGAGCGTGTGCTCGGCACCGCACGGCTTGCGGTGTTGATAGTGTTAGCCGATGGGCGTAGCCCCGAGTTCCCGCGCCGCAACCGGGCTAGCGACCGATCGACAAACAACGATCTGATGTATGCAACGTTATCCTGTGGTGTCGAAAAGTGTCGATTCAATGAGTTACGATAGTCCTAAAAGGTTTGAAACAGTGCAAAGACGATGAGGTCTTGATGTCAAACGTATTGGATGTTCCGAGGTGGCGAGCGGCGTCGGTGCGGAATTTCGCTTGGCTCAAGTATATCACGTTGAAATCGGCGTCATTCCTGACAAAAGCGAATGCTGTCCGGAATCCGCTGTGGAGAAAAATGCCGAAAATCACCCGCTGCACCATTTGGATGATTGCTTTCCTGCAAGCGTGGTTGGGGACTTTCGTTCGATCGCAGTTGCATCTTCGTCTGAACAGCCACTCACTTGAGCGACTCCGAACCGGAACCTGATTTTCTTGCAGTGGTGACGGCATCGAAAACGATACCGCACGCATCACCCGTCGACAGCCAAACTCGTGATTGAAGTTGTGCGTTCAACAGGAGGCCGCGGCCGGGAAGAAATAAAGCCGAGATTTATGCGGCGGCCGGCGTCGATGGTACTGGATCGTTCTGCTAGGCAGCAAAAACGATTTGCGGTCTACCGCAAGCCCATCTTGAATGGAGTTATATCGCGAATGCAACGAGTAGCGCGCTGGATTTCGCCTCAGCCGTCTTTGTTGTCACCAGGGGCAGTTGTCCCGCCAGTGAAACTCTTCGCAGGCTGATGCGAGGAAGCCGTTTTCTAAAGGACCCAAAGGTAGAACATTGCAAACCTTCAAACACGATAACGAAACCATGGCGGAAATCACAACGCGAGACCGGACACCGTCTTGCCCGGACGCACGTTTCTGCAACGTACCGGCGCCGTCGGATCATTGCACTCGCTTCTCTGTGCGAAGGCGAAACGGCCAGCCTCTTCCGACCCATTCATTCCGCCTGCGTCAAACGCAGTTGATCCATCTTTGCATGGCCGGGCGGGCCCAGCCATCTCGAAACGTCGACTACCAAACCGATCTGGCGCCGACTCGACGGCCAACCGATGGCCTTGAATCGCTGACCCGAAGGCCAACCGATCGCCCAACTTCAGAATCAAAGCTAGAAGATCATGGGCCGAGCATTGCGTTCGGCGCGCGGCGACAGTGGGCTGGAAATCTCGACGGGTATTTCCCGCATCTCGGCAAACCGCTGATGAAAGTGTGTGGATCAGCTCGCATGCAACGAGCAGAATCAATCACGACCCGCACACGTTCTTTAAACAGAACCGCGATCAGCGGGACGCCCGTCGAGGGTTCGTGGGTGAGTACGGATCTCGGGCCGAACCAGACCTACCGGGGTTATTGTCCTGACGCAGTGAAGGCGGCGGGCAAAGCCAAACGATCAGTTCGCGGCAGTGGCATTCGGGATTCCTGCGAGTCGATCCAAGGGGTGCAGATGCACGCGACCGGCAACCCCGTGCATTACGTCGGCGGCAACCCCGGCGGGTCGGCAACACGCAACAAACAACAGATCGTCGAGGCCGTTTCGCGGAACCGCACACCGCGGCGACAACGTTGCGTAAGACCCTTGGAAATCGCGACGCCAAATCGGTGGCCTACGAGATGGCGTTTTGGATGCAATCTCGGTTCCCGAATTTGACGATATGCATCGGAATCCAAAAGGAGACGATCGAGATGTACGGCTGCACCGCCGGGTGGACGGGATCGTTTCGGGGAGGCAAACTGCTTTGCTCGCGCGTCGGTTGGCCGACGAGGCGTACGATTTCATTCACTTACCCATCGACGGAGTGGAATGACCACGGCGGGTGAAACGGGTGCGCGAAACCGGCATCCTTGGTAGACAAGGCACCGCCGCCCACTGGTCTGGACCGATTTGAAACAAACGAGGTCTGCTGCGGGGGACGACACGCTGTATCATCTGGGGGCGGCGAGTTCGGGCGAACCCGATTGGCACAAGGTAGCGGGCGTGATTCACACATCAAAGGTTTTCGGATGTGGATGGCGGGCGGCGGGCCTCCCCGCGGGCAACAAAAACGAATGGGGAGCCACCGACGAATTCGCTGTAACAACGCGTTTTGAAACCGGTTCCATTGTACGAGAATTTCCACGGCCACGATGGGCTGGCATCTACTTTGGGTTTAGGATTTTTTCACCAAAAAATTCCTGCCCTCTTTTTTTTCTTTTTTGTAGGG
>Ga0163217_1063499_pt1 | contig 11392 bp, 9 predicted proteins | sample SynspAceP_FD_185933 | JGI IMG/M metagenome (GOLD analysis project Ga0163217, IMG submission 185933) | Saline lake microbial communities from Ace Lake in Antarctica - Synechococcus sp. Ace-P (PacBio error correction) | ecosystem: Environmental > Aquatic > Non-marine Saline and Alkaline > Saline ... | reverse complement strand
GGCCCTCGCCTGATCACTGCGGAGACAAGGCGTGAGATGGCGGGCGCATTCTATGTGATACCAGGACGGCACGCTTCGCGAAGAATTCGTGGCCGAATGCGAGGCCGGCAAACCGGCGATGACGCAGCCCGCCAAGCGTGATTCCAGCACCGATGGAGGCATTGTCGCAAGGGGCTGCGCTCGAGTTCAGCTGGCTCAAGACCACCTGATCGGATCGCGCACCTGCCTGCTCCCCTGCTTCTCGCCGGTGGCCTGCCTGCTCGATCGGCTGATCGGCGGACCCGCCGGCTGGCTGCATGCCGGGATTCAGGTGATGGGCTGGTGGATCGCCGTTTGCGCCAAGGCCGAGCCGGGCAGGTGATCAGCCTTGGCGCCTACGGCTCGCCGGTGGCCTGATCACCGTTTGACTGCTGGTGGGCGGAAGTGGCGGCCCTTGGTTTGCCCTGGAATTACCCTGGCGCTCGCTCGCAGCTCTTGATCGGCAGCCTCGCTGCTGTTGCTGCCCTGGCCAGTTGGGCCTGGGCGGGTGAAAGCCTGGATCGGGGCGTGCGAGGGCGTTCTGCGGCTGGCTGGCCGCAAGGCTGGGGCTGACAAGGGGGACCTGGGAAGGCTTTGCCAGCGATGGGCAAGCGAGCTATTGGGCTGGAGCGGGGGCCGTGCGTGCGCGCTTAGGACCTGGTGATCGTCTGGCCGCCGACGTGGAAGAATCTTGAGATGTGGCCGGAATATTCTGCGGGCAGGCGGACGGAAACGTGCCGCCGAGAAGCGTGTTGGTAGGGATTGTTTCGCTCCCTTCTTTCTGGGGAGTGACCTATAAGTGGGAGCTGGTCTGCCTGGGGGAGGATTCGCCTGTGGGGACTGGTTGGTCTGTGGGGAGCAACCCCAAAATCCGGGCGAAGTTCCTCAGGGCCACTCCACGCTGGCCTGGGCTACAAGGCTCCAAGGCACCCTCGATTTCGATTTGTCTGGGCTATCGCCGCGGAAGTTGCAGTTGGTCGGCACGGCCGGCCTCGCCTCGATGACCTGCTCACCTGTTGCCTGCCGGTTCGTGGCCCTGAGCCTCCCCCCTTGGGGCAGCGGCGCGGGGGCCTTGCAAGGCGTGGGGTGGACATGGTGGGATAGATGTGTGGCGTTTTTCGGGGTAGGGCCGGAGCTCGACCTTTCCCCCAATGACGGCCTTCCCAGGACGGGCCCGTTAGATGCCCAGGGCGCGCATATGTTGCAGTCGGTGGGTGGTTTTCTCAAGTCACTATCCGGGAGTAGAAACGGTCGCCTCCACTGCCGCTGCTTGGGCGTCTGATTGTCGTCTGAGCCGGGCTCATCCAATCCCAGTGTTTTGAGAAGATAGGATCCTGTCGGCTATGAACTCTGAGCTGATGGAAGTTGAGCTTGGAGATTGAGTGGGCCCTGGCCCTCGCTGGCCTCCTCGCTAAACAGTGCAAGCGTTCGGGCTCAGTAGGACGCCCCCTGTCCATGGGGTCCACACCAGGATCACATCCGATGGAAGATGCGGATAGATATCAATGTGCGATTATCGAGAGCCAGAGAAAGTTTCTGCTGTCGTCTGGCGATAGCTTGACATCAGCACTGACCCGCCTCGAGTAGGAGAGGCTTTTGTGTCGTGATCCCGGAACACTGCCAGAGCGCTTGAGGCAGGCGGAACCGCCAGCACCGTATTTCCATCTGAGGTTATCCGTTAGCGTTCGAGCTCGGTGCTCTTATCGAAGTCGCCTGAGGCCACGGACCACACTTCATTTGTTCCCTCACTATGTGATTGTGCACCGATTGAGGAACTTCGGAGAGTTCATCTAAGGGCGTGAGAGCGGCGCAATAGTGAACCGGCTGAGGGACTGGTTGTTTCTTAAATTTAGTGTATGCAGCCGGATCGGCCTTAGAGTTTTGAGAATATAAACAAGTAACTGTGTTTGTTAATACTCCTGGCGAGGAGAAGTCCGGGGAATTTAGCATTGCTCCAGAAGCGCGTATTGCGGATGACGCGATCAGGCGTTCCGCACGCATGGTTCGGAATTTGGATGCAGTGCAGGAACTCATATGTTAAAACTGTGCGCCCGTCCCGGCCTCTGGTAAGGAGTAGGTAATGACGGCACCCGGTTGAGCTGTAAACATGTTTAACACGACAAGAGGCAAAACAGCAGAAATAGCTCAAATGAGGTGTCACGGCTTGTGTCCCTAGCACCACAAGTGCAACGCCAGGAAGAAGCAACAACAGGATGCGCGCTAGGTTTCAACTTTGAGTGACCCACGTTCGAGAGACGCTCTTTTTACGCGTGCGCATTCGAATTCAGCACGGGGCCGGGTTGCACTATACTCTCAGCATTGGAAGATGGCCCTGATGATGTGTGACTCCGCTGGATGCGGTGGAACGCCGCGCGTTGAATTTCTCATGGGGTGGACGACACGACCGGCCCCAAGCTAGGTTGTAAAGACGCACTCGGAGACTCGGTTCGCTCAACAGGTGCTCTATCCAACGTGCCAGTGAGGCTTTTGCATCAGGTCCGCTTGGAGTTCGTGGACCTCCGGTAAGTGAAGGTAGGGCTAGAGTGAATGTGTTAGACGCATTTCGCCGACAGGCTTTCAAACTGTGTTAAAAAAATTCACCCGCTGTCCACCAGCGGCGAAGGTCACTCAGGCCAGAGGCACAGAGGCTGCAGGGCCGAGGTGGGATATAGAGGCATTTAGTGCGTTCGGGGGCGGTTGTGAGCAATGAGTGCAATGATAACGAAACTATGGCTGTGGGCCCGCTACAAGTTACAAAAAGAAAAACGAGGTTCAACCGTCGACAAGAAGTGTGAGCACCAGGAACATCATCCACGTGGTCAGACGTGAATGACACGGCTCAGGGCTGGAGGCGGGGTACTCTTCCATGCTCGCGCGGCTGTCGGTACGACGGCAGTCAGAACCGGCTCAGAGACATTAGTCCTTCTGCTGAGAGAAGAAACAAGAAGGCGGTGAACTCGCAGAGAGCCGTGGAGTAGGGCCTTCATAGGAGCCAAAAACCTGCCGCGCTAGACACGGGTGGACAGAGGCACGCGGTAGAACACGCTGAAGAGGCGAACACTCACAGCTGTGGAAGCGAGGTCAGCAAGCCTAAAGTCCTCATGGGCTGAAGGTGGGCACCGGCGGGCTTAGCATCGCTCAAACACAGGCGCGCGATCGGGAACACAGTGATGCCATACCCGAGACCTTGCGCTAAAGACCGCTCCAAGGGCGTTGAAGGTTATTCTTCAATGAAGAAAAGCTGAATAAAAATTGCCCGCTTTTTAGTTTAAAACAAGATTAAAAAAAAAATAATATTATTCATGGGCACATAAGGAAAAGGTTGTAAGGTAGTTTCTAAAAACGGAGGGAATCAGAATCGAAAACGTGGTGTGGCGACGGCGATTCCAAAGATTTTCTAGGAGTCGGGTTTCGGGACAAGCTTTGCTTCGCATTGTTGACACGGGAGAAGAGCCCACAGTAAATGGCACTCGCAGTGAGAGCCATGCGATTAACGTGCCTTCAAGGGTTCATCGTGCACCCGTGTAACAGCTGCCGGGGCCCGTTCGACGCGAAACATAAGTCACGCGATGAAGAGAGGAAGAAATGGTCCGCCACTTCACTCCTCCGACGTCTGGAAACGAGCGATAGCGATGGTCGTGTCGCTCTCACGACTCACGCTATACAACAAGATCAGAGACGTTGTGTAGAGGTCAATATCCTAATCCTCTCTGGCAGAACCGAGATAGTTTGGGTACTACGCTCTGCACACTGGCACTATTGTAAGCTTCACAAACGACAGCGCGTCTTATACGACATAACTAAAACAAACCTGCTTTTTGGTGAGATGAGACAAGCACGGCTGAGTTTTTGCTGTTGTTCGACGCTCTTACTCCTAATCGATTGCACTATGTAGCGCGTGATACGCCACGAGTGACCAGACTCTGTTCGTGAAGCGGCGATTGGTCGCTGTATATCCAAAACACGATGTCGTGTGAGCGAGCCGCTGTCTGTGCTGATCACTATGTCTCACCTAACAAGGGGCAGAGAATCGGTACGACTCTCTTATGCACCACACCGCCATGCAACGGTAGCTCGCACGCGTAAGAAGCTTCTTAGTCTGTGTTTGAGTGCTCTGAACCCGGATTCTGCCGATTGCATTTTGTGCTCTGATGCTTCTGATCAAAAGAGTGATGCACGGAGCAGCATGAGGTAGACCATCATAGGTAGTGCTCGCGGCGGCGGATTACGTTAGTTTCACTCGCAACGGGGTCGCACTGGTGTCTTGGTGAGGAGTTTCGCAAGATGTGGCCCTTAGGACACTCGTGTATTTTCTACATTGCCTACCAGGGGGGTAGCCAGGAGGAGTGCTCGCGTAGAACTCAGCATCTCGTGCCGGAGTGTCGTGACTCAAGCGGCGGCAGCAGGGCAGGGTTCTGCGTATGGGATGCGTCAGGCTCTGGCGGCCCCAGGCAGGCGCTCAGCAGGTATGAAGAATGTACTTGTCTGAGTCCCGTGCTCGCAGCGGCACGGTCACACAGGGCAGCACATGCGCTTTTATATCTCGGGAAGTAGCCTTGAGCGGTCGCTCCCCTCGTAACCAATACTCCCTCTCGCTTCTAGCTGGCACGGACTTGGGCGTTGCTCGTGGGGTTGTGTAAGCCCAGAGTTATCTTTGCGCACGGACCGGCTCTGTCAGTGCACAATACTAGCACATGCGCGGTGTCGCGGGCTACGCTTGATATTCCGTCGATACTCCGGCAACGTTGAGGTCGGAGAGTTCATCCTGTATTGCTGGTGCACACGAGTGAGATGCTCAGCATTGGTGTATGCTTTGCCTTGGGGCCCTAGTTTGATCTTTGTCGGGCATCTCCTACGGTCGACTCACTTGCGTTTCCACGGAGTCTCGGTAGTGTTTGATACGAGTGACGTCGTGAGGCCTCTATACCGAATGCTTCTCAGCTTGGATTGCGTTTCCTTGCTAGCGTCTAAGATTTCTCCGTGTACATATTGAAGCCTGAACGACAGGTCTCTCCCACCATGGGCGCGCTCGACGCGCATGTATTGCGCCGCGAGACTCCTGTGAAGTGACCCTCTATATTGGACACCATGGATTCTCTTGCATCGAGCTTTACTCGCCGCCAGTATTCAACGAGCGTGGCATGCCATCCTCGTCGGCTCGCCGGCGTGCACTCCCTGTGACCTCGGCTCTCGGCTAATTCACGGTTCGTGCCGCACTGAGTGTTCACCTATCACGCATCTCGTTTCTGTGATAGGGATCACGGCTGCTCACAACCTTAGGCCTTGTAGGCCGGTGAGGAATGCCGGATATCTCAGAGCCCAGTGTGAGTAAGAGTCAACTCTCTCCTGCCGTCGAGCCCCATTTGTTATTCACCCTTGGATGTGGTATCGGTCGGCTAGTCAGAGCTTCTTCATGGTGTAACCTCGCAGCTCGCGCGCTGGTCCAGTCATTAACATGGGTGACAGATCCTCACGTCGGTGCCACGTGATATGTACTGAGGGTAAAGAGTGCATCAGTCTCAGGTGAGTGGTGTGCTGTGGCCAGAGGTGCTCCTTTATGTTGACCACACCTGCACATACTATATAATCGGTGCTCACAGTAATCCTGATAGATCATGTCCGCCCTGAGCCTGTGAGACTTAAGTTCTCCACGTGCTCGCATGCGCCAGTATGAAAGGCCAATCGCGCGTGACTAGAGTCGTGCGGTCGGCGCTCTTCAGCTGCACTGTGAAAACACGTCCTGGGGGGTGCCAGAGCGCTCATCGACACCAGATCCTTGACCACAGAGTGATGTACTTTTAAAAAAGTCACGCAGGTAGACCATAGTCTCGCTGCTATGCGCGGCAGCTCATTCTCGGGTCTTAGTCATCTCGCCTTGTGCTAGCTCAGGGTAGTGTCAATTTCTCTCGTGCTCATACTTATGTGCTCTCCTGCCGCTTGTTGCGTCGTGATGAAGAGCCGACGGGCGCGCGAGCCTATCAGGCACATGTGTTGGTGACCGACCGAGACGCGGGTAGCACAGATCTCTAATCTGCAGCTCTCAACTGAGATGACTGGTGCGGCGGTGATCGTACTTCTAGTAATGACGAAACACCCAGGAGACTGGGGGTGCTATCTAAATGGCGATGTTGTTTATCCCTGCCTCATGTAGAGGAGACCCGGTGTGTGTCAGGGCGTTGGCTTATTGTCTCGTATGTTGTTCTTGTCTCAATCTATGAGTAGTGTGTGAGGGCTGTCAAGTCTTGCCGGTGGCTACATGGTATGTCACCGTGTGCGATCACGTCTCTGTCCGTCTGCAGCCAGATTCATTAAAATCACGTTTCTCCGTTCTGTCCAGTCCTCATCAGAAGTCTTAGTCTCAATGCACGCGCTGCTAAGGAGACGATCTTCATTGATATACACACACACAAGTGTGAGGCCACGATCGTTGGCTTAAGTCATAGATAGTACGGATCTTCCCGTCCGCACGGTGAGATAATCCGGTTCACTAATATGTCACGACACTAATCCATCGTCTTTGGGAGCTCTACCTCCATAACGGGAGGTGATTGGACTCTACTATCCTATTGCTTCTGGCCATGCGCAAGGGGCGCCCTCACTGATCTTTTCTCGTACCGAGGGTGGACATGCCAGCTGAAGGCAGATGGGAATGTCGAGGGAAAATGCCGTGCTAGGAGAGTTGCTGAGGGAATACTAGGACGAGGATTGCATCTATAGCTTTATTCCAGGGTTTGACCAGAGCTCGGAGCTGAATCGGACACGTTGTCTCCAATATGGGTGCGCAAAGGCGAGAGCTCGCGTTTCAGATCTACAAGACTCAATACTCGCGTATTCCAGAGGGTCTAATAGGACACGTACGATATCAGCTGTAGAGAGTAGCTATTTCGTCGTACACACGATGGTGTGCAGCGCCTCGGTCGCACCTCTTATCTCTCGGGTGCTCTCTCTCGTGACACGTCTGCCACTCTCCATGCCCTAGTGCTCCAGTCGTGCCCTCGTGGCTGTAAATTGTACTTCCGATGCGTTAATCGAGTATTCACGACACTCTCACTCTTTGGAGTAGCACAGGTCCGTGGTAGAGGTGAGAGGTGAGAATCTGGTTCTTCGGTTGGAAACTAAAATTGTGTGAACCCCACTATGCTCGTCTGGAGAGAGCTGAGTTATTGCGCAATAGTGCCTGTCTCTACTCCCCATCAGTTGTGGTTTCGCAGTCGGGTAGATGGGGAGGAGCCGTGTGACACACACTTGTATAACAGAGTTCGTGGGCTTGGCTGCGTTGGAGTATATCTCTAGAGAGATTATCTCCTTTTCCGGCACAAAGTGGAGCGGCGTCTCGATGCCCCATTCAGAGAACGGCCTTCGGGATTATATTTACATGAGGCCTCAAAGCGTCTTCCTCACTCTTGCTTGCCGCTGGCGATCGAGGCTAGCTCGCGTCCCTCGTCTCGCTACCCCTTGGTGATTTCAGCATATCAGGCGTTCTTGTATGGTTCCGACGGGTAATAGTCGCTCGCACACACACACTCTCGCACACTGATGCTGTAGAAAGATCACAGCTATGATTATACTACTATCTTCGTGGAGTACACTCACGCTACGCCTAGTAGACACATATTATGGTGCAATCGCACTCTACTATGGGATTCTGAGACGGCTCCTGCCCGCGGCCCGCTTGGGTCCGTGGTGTCGTAAGCTTTGGCATTACGAATGGGGAATATTACTGTCTTTGCCGATATGTCATTAATATTAACCTCTCTTCAGAATGCTGTGGGATAGCATGCAGATATAGAGATATCGACCGGCGCCCGAACCGGTGATCGTGTCAAATCTGCTGTGGTCGTCGTCTCATCGCTGTCGTGCAAGGTGACGAGGTTCAGCGTGGGTGGGTCGCAGAGCGGCTACGTGCTCTCGACGCGATTTCTCCATTCCCCGAGTGAATGGATGGAAGAACACCGATTTTCCGCTAGGGATATTCTCGCCACGCGCACGGGCACGCTCACGTACCTCTCAACACGCGGTTCTGCCGGTTTGTGTGCCTTACAGCGCGTTTGGACGTACCTTTGTATATGAGCTGGCAAGATGTGTGCTCAGTTTCAACCATCATTGTGCGTGCACTCTCCCTTGAGTCTGATTGATCGCTGAGGTACTCGCGGGAAACTGGTCTGTACTGTAGTCCGCATTAATGGATGGAGGTTAGCCCCTCAATGGGTTTTGACTGTGCTTAGGAGACACACTATTCGCTCCATCCTGCAGACCGCATGTGAACGTAGATCCTGATGTGAGGAGTCACGGGCTTCTCACGGCGTAACCTTACCGATGCTTTGGCGGCTGGAACTAGAACGTAATAATAATAATCCGCAGTGTGTATATATAAGCCATATTCGGCGCTCTCGAAGGATAGACGACCTGCTCACGGGGTGCTCTTAATTCCACTATATAAGATTCGTATCACGGTGAGATCTGATTCGATCAGGCGGTCGCGCGACGACATTGCCTTGTTCATTCGAGAGATTGGCGACGAGAAGCACAACTTGTGTATCGGTTTACTATGTTAGTTCTGTGACGCGACAAACGCTCATGTACTCTCGAGGACCCTATGTCACTCCGATAGGCCCCGCTATGATCACTGTTCTTTCGCCGCATAAACGCAGAAGAGTATCTTTCCTCGCACAGCGTAGCAGCCGAATTGCTGGGATAGTATGGGTTATATCACCATGGCTATTCGATAAGCGGGGGCCACCTATCTAGACAAGTAGGCACACGATTAATCTCCAGCGATCACTAGGCTAGACGCGATATACATGGCTGTGGGAGTCGTCTCAGTTAGTGCTCCTGGTTAGCCACGAGTGCATGATTGGAATCGAGGTATAACGTTATAGTGCAACAACGCGCACATCTAACAACACACACACACGAATCCTCGTTATCTGTTTATTTGCGTCACACGACTACGCGCTATGTGGCTTCTGAATACTGCATCTCTGTAATAAAGTGTGTGTCCACGTGGGAATGCTCTCCTAGTGTATTGTGACTACGATCTCGTGCCTTGCGTTGGAGTGGAGTGTGAAGCGTGAAAATTTGACTTTTCCTGTGTCTAAAAAGTATTCCTTTTACTCTCGAGATGTACACTCTCTACTTCGGGGATATTTCTTGCTTATGCCCTCTTCGGTACTTCCAAGGTCTCCACAGTCCCCACTTCTCAAGCGCTCCCAAATGTAAAGCGGCAACCTCTTATACCGCCTGCAGCTCGTGTATCTATCCTCGTGTGTGGTCTGTTGCAAACGTCCACGTTTACACCCCGTTGGGTCGCCAGCCCTGAATCCAACGCGGCGTTTCCCGCCAGCGAGCCATCAGGGCCGTGCTGTTGTCCCGGCCCACGCGCTGATCGAGGCGCGTCGAAGCGCTCGAGGGTCATCAAGCGGAACAGGCGGATCTGTTTGTTGTCCCTGCGGTGAGTGTTGGGCTGGCAAGCCCTTTGTTTCTGTGGTGGATCATTCGGTGGTGCACACGTCTTCCGTCACGGGGGCCGGTTTCTACGTTCCAGCTGCGGGTCGGGCGCAGTTACAGAGAGTTCGGCTGCATCAGAATTCCGAACCATGGTCGGACGCCGAGTGCATTCCTTGCACCGCGCTTTGGAAGCCAAATCCCCCGGAAGCTTTTCCGCCGAGTTCAAGAAAGACTGTCAAAAAACTCAAGGCGATCGCGCATTCACGTGCTGCCATCGGCCGGTTCCTGCGCCGCTCACAGCTGATTTGGAAGTTCCCCAGTTCCTCAACGTGCTCAGGGGACAAATGTGAGGTGTGGCGCAGGCCTTAGCCCGATCGTCAGGAGGCGAGCTCGTACGCTACGGAGACCAGGATGATACGGTGCTTGGCGGTGCGGCCTGGCCTCAGCGGCGCTCTGGCAGGTGTCCGGTCGCAAGCAACCTCTTCCTAACCGAGCCGGGTCGGCTTGATGTCAGCTACGCAGACGCCGACCTCTGGCGATCTCCACGGATCATCATCCGCAGCATCGGAGATGATCCTGTTGCCCGCATGGAACAGGGGCGCCTACTGGAGCCAGAACCCTGTCAGCGATGGAGCGCCAGGGCCAGGGGCCATCAACAACCAAGGCACTTCCAGTCGCTTGTATTCAACGACAGGATCCTTCTCAACCCGGCTTGATCGACCGCCGCGAATCCGACGCCAAGCAAGCGGCTTGAGGGCGCGTTCTCCCCGTAGTGATTGACCCCTCCGAGCTGCCACCTGGCCGCCGGGCATAGCGCCTGGAAAGGCCGGCATTGGGAAGGGTCATTGCGCCGTCCCGAACGCACATCCAACCGTTCCCACGGCCTGCAGGCCCCGGCCCGCTGACCAGGGAGCTCAGGGCCACGAACGGCAGGGGCAACCAGTGAGCAGGTCATCGAGGCGAGCGGCGGGCCGTGCCGAGCCACTGCAACTTACCGCGGCATAGCCAAGCAACGAATCGAGGGTGCTGGAGGCCTTGTGGGCCCAGGGCCAAGCGTGGAGTGGCCTGGCAGAAACCTTCGCCGGATTTGGGGTTGCTCCCCACAGACCAACTCCCCCACAAGCGCGATCCCCAGCCCAGCCCCACCGCATCCAGAACAGGGGAGCGAACAATCCATGCCACGCCGTTTCTCGGCGGCGTTTCCGCCGCGGCCCGCAGGAATGGGCCAGCCCATCTAAGATTCTCCACATCGCGGCGACGATCCAGCCAACGAAGCAACGGGCCCGGCAGCCCATCTCGCTTTGCCCATCGCTGGCAGCCCAGCCTTGTCAGGCCCCCAGCCTTGCGGCAGCCAGAACCGCTCAAGAACGCTCGCCTACGGGCCCGATCCAGGCTTTCACCCGCCAGCACTGGCCAGGGCCAGGCAACAGCAGCGGCTGGGCCCGATCAGAGGCTGCGAGCGAGCAGGATCAGGGCCCAACCAGGCCGCCACTCCGGCCCACCAGCAGCACGGTTGATCAGGGCCACCGGCGAGCTAGGCGCCAAGGCTGATCACCTGCCCAGGCCTCGGCCGTAGGCGCAAAAACGGGCGATCCAACCAGCCCATCACCTGGAACCGATTGCAGCCGAAGCCTCGGCGGGTCGCCGATCAGCCGATCGAGCGCAGGCCACGGCGACGGCAAGGCCAGGGAGCAGGCAGGGAGTGCGCGGATCCGATCAGGTGGTCTTGAGCAGCGAAACATCGAGCGCAAGCCCTTGCGACATGCTCAATCGGTGCTGGGAATCACCGCTGGCGGGCTGCGGTCATCGGCGCGGTTTTGCCGGCCTGCATTCGGCCACGAAAGGGTCTTCGCGAAGTGCCGTCCTGGATATCACAAGAATGCGCCGGCATCTCCGCCTTGGTCTCCGCCCGTGATTCAGGCTGGCC
>Ga0163217_1041682_pt1 | contig 11392 bp, 13 predicted proteins | sample SynspAceP_FD_185933 | JGI IMG/M metagenome (GOLD analysis project Ga0163217, IMG submission 185933) | Saline lake microbial communities from Ace Lake in Antarctica - Synechococcus sp. Ace-P (PacBio error correction) | ecosystem: Environmental > Aquatic > Non-marine Saline and Alkaline > Saline ... | reverse complement strand
CGTAATGGTCATTTGCCATTTTCAGCTTCTTTTTGGCGTTCTGAATCCAATATACTTTATGGTTTGCCGTCGATTGTGGTTATTGAAATTTGCTCCTTTTAAACTGCGTTGTAACACCTCGTGATTTTGTTCTTGACGAGACTCATCGGGGCCAAGATTCTTTGGTGTTTCCTTGCAGCCGTTATAAGCAAGGTTGCTGACCAAGCCGGTCCCAAAACTGAATCATTTGTTCATTCGATTGTATTTTTTTGCTTCGTTGGTGTTTCAAACATTTTGATCAGAACAGCCATCATCCTGTCGAATAGGGTGTACCGTCTTGCCGAAACACCTCATGGACCATTCGACAGGTTCGCCGCATCTTTCATTGGGCGTTACCCAAGCGTATTCGTTTTAGATTTCGGCGACCAATCCCCGGTTTATTCCCCAATGTTCGCCTTTTTAGGGTAGGAAAAGAATATTGGAAACACGACTAATTGTTTGTTTCGAGCCATATATCCCGTACAGACCATAGGTTCGTCGACCATTTGGGTCTTAAGCATATTGATTGTAGATGAATGGCATTCTGCGGGCCTTCGTAATGGGATAGGTAAGGAATACAGAAGTGAGTTTTGGGCTTGAAAGTGTTAGTTCTGAAATGCCCATCGCCAAAGCCTACGGTTCAAGGGTTGGGATTGGATTTACCTCACGGCCCCATTGGAAAACCTTTTTAACAGTGCAGGAAGGTAGTTCAATTTTCAGTGTTGCCCGGTTCGTTGTACAAATCCCACATCAATATGCGTCGTTCCATTGGCAAGTTTAAGATGGTCCTTTACATACACTTCCAAGGCGGGAAAACCGCTTTCGTCCTTATTGGGGCAGGAATCACCAGGATCTTGTTACCCCAACGCGAGTTGTGGGTACCCGTATTGGCTTCGGGCTGTTTCCGATTTTTTGGAGCCTTGCCCCAAACATCACAAAAAAAACAACATCGTTTTAATGCATTTGTTAATTTCAGCGATACCGAGATACGTATCATATTCGTTTTTTGAAAACCGTTAGGATCGACTTTCTGTAGCAAGGGCTGCTGAAGATATACCCGCCATGTGTTAAAACCGATGCCTCAGCAAACCAAATTCTCGGTCAATTGTTTCGGAATCAAAGGTATCCTCTTGCCAATTGCCCAAATTGTTGATGGCGGTAATGGGATTAAATTGGCACCGGTCATCCAGGCGTGTTGGTACGTACCGATTCATGCGGCTTTTCCCTCGGCCATTTGTTTTCTCCAGTAGATTTCTTGGGTGTTGGCGATAAAAACGGCGAAAGTATAAGACCCGTAAGTTATTGATTTTTTCATATGTTCTTCAATTTATATTAATTCATTAGATATTTTGTCAAAGGATGGGGCCTTGGGGTCGGTCGTTGGCCGGTAATTTACCATTAATTCCCATCGTCAATATTTCCATATTCATCCATAAAAACCACTCGATTTTCCCCAGTCTGTTTTGTGCGGCCGTGGATAGACTGCATACATTTTTTTTCCTCCTTCGAGAAAAAGTACCATGTTAGTGACCTGTGCCTGTAACATTGCCTCCCCTTGGTCCAGGTTTTTGCAATACAGGATTTATATCTCCGCCTTGTATTATCGGTCCCAAAGGCATTATCGGCCGTTGCATAACCCACCGCATAATTGGGTCTCTGCATAATGGTTCGCCGAATACATAATATATGTATCTGTCGCCATGTTTAAGGTAAAGGGACCTTCCGTCCATCTTCTATTGATTTCTGGATGTTACTGAACGGCTTTCCCATTCGGCCATTTTTATCGGCTATGGTTTTTTGGTGGTCTCAAAAGCAAAAACAGGTTCCCCAAATTTACACTTTAAAATCCGACGCTAGTTCAACACCATAGACCCAACTGTCTTTCATTCATCATAGAGACCTTCCCCTTTTTTTTAGCCCAAATGGCGATTTCACTTTTCACAGCATGCTTATAGCAAGCTCTTGAGTAATACCAAATAATACCTTTCCGTAATAGTCTTTAAAAACATTCGGCATCAATAATAGGTAGCCAGGGTCAAAAAGGGAGAGGTCGTTTTTTAAATCTCAAAAGGGCCTTTTGGACTATCGGAAACAGCCACTTCCTATGCTAAAAGGTTTCCATTCGTTGGTGGGGTTGTCATTTTTTATCTTGCACTATTTAAAACAAATAATATTTCCTATTCAATTTGTATATACCTCGGGCGCCCAAAAAAGCTTTGTTAGGTCCAAGAATTTTCGGGTTATTCCATGATCATATTTGGCCTTCAAATTTCCAATTTGACCCAAATCGTTCGAGGGAATACGGTGGCAAAACCATACCTTTGTGCTGCCACCCCGCCTGTGCCGTAACATAGAAAGTGCCATCGCCATTATCCCAAAATATAAGGGGTCGCGAATTCCACATCTAAGGGGTTTTCGTATTCACCTATTTCTTCTTTGGAAGTGGTTATCAGCCGTTTCCTTCTTCCGTTTGCAGGGACGGCGATAAAGCGAAAATTAACCATGCCTATTTATTATTGGAGAGTCTTTTTTGATAGTGTGTTTCATTCTTTCTTTTTTAATTATTACCTATGCTAATCATTTCTATTAAGTGGTCATGAATTTCGTGGATTGAATAAAATTACCGGGCTTTTTCAGAAGTCCCGATATTTAAAAACTAACCTCAAAATTTCTCTTCTAAAGCAATGGTATTTTTCTTAATATGTATACTTCGCGAAGGAATTTCAATTTTCCTCTCTTCAGTAAAGGCTTGCCTTAAAACCGGATTTTACCCCTTTTCTTCCACCTGTATTCTTCTGCATTCTGGGTGCGAGCGAAAAGATCCAACAGCCGTTGACCTTGGTTTTTGAAATTGGCATGGTACCGGAATTCCACTCTCGGTGCCATTCAGGCGATTTAAAGAAAGGAGTTATGGCCGGGCCCATACCACCCGTTTTTCGGGAGATTTGCGTAAATATGTTCTTCGGATTTTATCCAAGGCTATTGGGATCCAACAAATTATCAGTGCCCGTTAAAGGCTAAAAGCCCCAGACTATTAATAATCCGTCCAGCAAACCGCATTGCGAGGAATACGTGAATATTATTATCATGCGACAGAATTGCGGCCCCTCGTTCACTAGTACATATGGTGGATTTTCATCAATTGAGAAATACCAGTTATCCAATGTTTTTCCCAGTCAATGGATAGGTGAGGAAATCTTAACACGGTTTCCTCTATTTCGAAGCTAATTTTTCATTTTGGCTTAATGATATCCCTGTTTGCCCGTTTGTCAATCGCCCTTCCCATCCAGACCATATCAGTAATAGCTGACTCATTAATGCCTAAAAAAACATTGCCGTCGATGGCCCATTTTATCGGTTATGTTCCGCTGATTTTTCTTTTAAACTTCGAAGTCCTTGAAAGGGGTCTTTCGAAGTATTTATTACAGCCATAACTTCCTGTGGGTATTGTTATTCGCCATTATGCGCAGCGAAATAAACATACCCAATTCCCATCGATATAATGGATGTCGGAGTGCCCCATATTGTCAATGAGAATTACATCGTCCCTTCGGCGGAGTCCATATTGTTTTTACCTCCGCATTACTGGAGATTTGCTAAAAATTTTTTTTACCCCTTTTTGCACTAATCTGTTACCTTCGGTACTAGTGTAGAAATAATAACCGTCATGGTAGGTACTGTAGGGATCGGGGCCCGATGCGCAAAGGAGTGGATTAGTAAAGTTTTTACTGTTCTTCTGGATTTACTTGCTGGTTATTTAGACTTTTTCTCCACTTGTCTGGAGCATTCCTAAAAGCTGAACATGAAGCTCAAAGCAGCACTGATTGTTGATTTCATTTTTTTTATCTTTTTAAAGGTTCTTCTTGTTCAATACCGAATTTTACCGACCAAAACATCATATTCATTCTTTGGATTAGGGTTATCATACAAATCGTGCCTTACTTCTTTGGGAAAGGCATATTGTCCCAATCGCTATTTAAAAGGTATACCCAGATTGCCTGGTACAAGAACCATTGAGATTGTCGGCAATGGGACAAGCCGTAAGGAAGAAACCCCGGATATTGCTTCGTAATTACAGATACCAAATTCTTGTTCATCGGGCGAGAGGTATGAGCATTGGTGCTTCCCCTTAAAATTTAGGACTATGGAATCTTGCGGCACAGAATTAAGGCCCCAGCAATAATCCGGATCGTTGCAATCTTCGAATGGTCTTTCCCGTAGGCCAATATTAAGGGTAGGATAGGTCTCGTTCCTTGAAATGGCAATAATAGGTATCTTGGACTTTTCTGATGATAACATCTATGGTGCCAAAAATTCCAATCGAAACAGGCGTTTTGGAGTTGCCGGAAAAGGTTTTTTTAAATCCTTTGAAAGCAGCGTAAAAGTGTACGCTGGGCTCGCCCAATTAGCTTTTGGTCTTCTTAGTGCCTTCTTTATGTGGGATATGCACAGGTCATGATTTAAATTGGGAGGAAGGCCTTTCAATCGGTAAAACAGTTTGGTGCACGAACGTTGTAGGGCTTGAGAATAATCCAGGGGTGCTTTTTAGGTTCGGAGATAAACCGAATTGGTTTTTTCCAGTCTATCAAGTTATCGGAAACCCAGGATATTGAATATTCAGGAGAGCTGTCGGCTCGTATTACGCGGCTAGGTAATAATTTCCCATCTGGCCTTACAGATTATCTGGGATTGCCCTTGGTACTATCAAAAACCTTTTCCCATCGTTCAAGCGTTTCCAATGCAGACCGTCTTCACTTACGGTATTAGTACATCTACCCATAATTTGGTTTTGGATCATATGCGCCAAAAAGTAGCCTCGTTTTTCACAGTTCTCGTTTCCCAGTTAATTGACCGGTGGGCTCGGGCTGTTGTGCTTTTATGGTTATGCTGAGCATTAGAACAAGAGAAACCCCCGATTAGGTCAATAATTTTACCCCCCGAAAATCGTTTAATTTTATGTTATTTTTCATCCCCGATACGCGTTAATAGTCTGTCTTTTTTCCGAAAATCATACAGGTTTGAATTTCCTTGACCGTATCCTCGCGGACAAAGAAAACTCTGGAAGATTGGGTCAAATACCCGCCTCCGTAGCCGGATTCCCTTCTTTCCGTTTTTCCGTTCGTAGGATGATTTCCATGGGAAACCTCCAAGGTTGCATGCAGTATCGCCTCTTTTCTTTAGGAAGTCCTTAGCAACTTGGGTTTCCGCGTTGTTATTGGTCCAAAACAATGAGATTTTCTTTCCCCGTATAAAATCGAGCCTTAATGCCTTTTGGTCATAGTTGAGTGAGTCCTTGGATTGGCTTGCGGTACTTAAGTAAACCTCCCTTCCCATTTCCAAGCAATAGGGATCCCATAGAGGCATCGTAGGGGCCAGTGTATGTTCGAAGAGCTTGGGAATTTCCCGACCCAATAGGACATTCCAGAAATCCAACCCCATTAAAATCATTTGCCAACGACCCAAATACAGGGCGCAATTTGTGCTTCCAATTGGCAAGCGGCTTTTTCATAATAAATTTTTTGAATTGCCCATATTTCTTCAATATATAACAACTTCTCATTTCCAAATTGCTGGAAGTACATGGGCGTTTTCCCAGTTCGTTTGTGTTTAAAAATATCGTTGATCGACGCCCGTGAATAGGCATCATAACTTCCAATCGGCTTGTTAATAATACTCGTCATTTGATCGTGGATAACATCAGCGCACCGCTACTGGCACATCCTTTCCCTTTTTGCTAGTAGGTTAATAATTGGATCCATTAGCTCCGTTACATCAAAATTCGAAGCCGTATGCTTCAAACGGTTCATTTATCGATGCCCCTGTATTTGGCTAATTAGTCCGAGTTTCCTGCGATGTAATCAATGTCTCCGTTCTTTGTTCGGAAAGCGCCAGCAGTTTATGGCTTCTACCAACCACTAGAATCGGGAATGGATCGCAGCTTCATCCTTTACCAATTTGTCCATTTTTGGTTTTGGTAAAAGTTAATGGGCATAAATTCGCCCGGACTTACCACTAGACGAACCAGCCGTCTTGATTATAGTCAGTCCATTATGGCGGAACTGACCATGCCTGCTTTTTGCAAGTTTGGCTTAGCTCTTCGTCACATCCCTAAAACACCATTGTCATTTGGCAAGTAAATAATTGTCGGGAGGTCAGCGGGAAATCCCCTGCCGAAAAACTCCTACTTCCCTTAAAAAGGTCAAGATCTCCATCGCGGTCAAAATCAGCAGCGGCAACCACACTTTCCGCTAAAGCGGGTATTGGGAATTTGTTTGGGAACGTACCATTTTACCGCTACCATCGTTCAGGTACAGCGCATCATTATAAATGTAATCTTTTGTCCTTCAGGTTTACGCTTCCACCGCTGACAACATATAGGTTCTTTGTCTCCATCATTATCGGCATTCAAAAAAGCAGGCTGCCCATTATTCTTCAAATTGTTCTCGCCCTTGTGGCAACGCCTCAAAAGTACGGGAGTTTTTGAAGGTATATGGGTACGCAATTGGTTGGGGTCAGCTCCGATAAACAATAATCATCAAGCCCGTTGCATCGGACATCGCCAATGCCATTGCCAGGGGAATGTTTAGTGTATTGTTGGTAAGGAAAATGTGCGATTTTAAATTCGTCAAAATGTATTCTTCGTGTTTGAAAGTCAATCCAAGACTATCCGCATTTAATAGTGAAAAGTTTGCGTTTTTTGAGCTGTAGAGAGTAAATTAATTTCTTGGGGAGCATATGCAATAGGTATGCAATTATCGGGGGATAAAATTTTCGTACGCTGTGCTTTACCATTCCCTCAAGGGCCCCCCCCCCCCCTCCCCCCGCCCCCACCTCCAAGTCCCCCCCCCCCCCCCCAAAGTTACCCCCCCCACCCAAGCCCCCCCCCAGTTACCTGTACGTGCATAGGAAGGTTATTAGTGCCCAACCAAAAGAAAGTATGAGGGTCTAAGATTGACATGTAAACCCCTGACCGGAAGATTTTCCTGATATTTCAATTTCTCCGGAATCGGGCCACCATGACTTTACTTTCGCCCCAACCGTCTTATTTTCTAAGTTTAGTCGGACTTTAATTGTAATCGGACAAAATGCGAATTATCGGCAACTCCGATATTTTTGGTGGAATCAGATGCGTATCCAAATCATTCTGTTACAGGCACTTCGCTTCGGGAATCGGAGATTGTGGAAAACTAAACCAAATTCACCATCATTATCAAAATCGGCGTTATGCGGGCCCGTTAGAATAGGCTTTTCTTGGAAGTCCCCATAAATCGAACTTATCGAAAGTTAGATTTTCCCGTTATTTCGGTACATAAGTTTTTTGCATTTTTCGCTTCGGGAAGTTCATTACAGCTTGTTGATGCGGTTTTGGCGCTGCCTCTTCCTCCGAAAGACCAGTGAAACGATTCCTCCTGATTCAATAAACGGACATTTATCGAGATTGTGATATCTCTACGATATTCCGTTGGTGACATCAAATCTTTTATAACCGTCATTATCGAAATCGGCAATAGAGGGGCCAGCTCAATCTGTCGCATGAATACCGGCCGCTGGGCCTATCTCGCTAAATTGGGAAGGGTTCCGTTATGCTCGTCCTAGATTTTCAGTGCATACATGCGTACGTATGGTGGTTCGTGAATAGCCCAAATTCTCGGAAACAATCCTAAAAAAATCCCTATTGGTCTTCATGGACATCATCTTTCTTGCGTTGCTCAGTTCGGGCAGCAACTCGACTACGCCAGATATCCGAGCGGCCATCGTGTTTAAAATCCATGTATATCACCCCATATGTTTATAGGAAGTGTGTCTTTAAAACTCAGCAGATTGTCATAAAAAAAAAGTACCGTCATGGATTATTAAACCAAATGATATTTTCATTAAAAGCAAAATCATTCGGACAATACCACATCTAACCAACCATCTTTGATGAGGTCGGTAAACGCAAAGCCCAGTCCATGACCTTCTTTTAACGATACTGCACTTAGAGTCACATTTTTTCAAAAACTGGATGGCCATTTTCAATGCCTTACATTCTCATACAACCGGTCGTTGCGGAAGGACTTTTGCCATCATGCCGTTTTTTTATGCAATTGGTTTGCGGCCTGTTTTCTCCCATGGCATTGGTATAGGACATAGCAATCAAGGTCACCGTCATTGTCGCGTAATCAAAAAAAGCCGCTTGTTGGAAAAGCCATCATCTGCCCAAACCATATCTGTGATTTTTTGCCATTTCCTTACAAAAATGGGGGATGTTTTTTTACCGTTTTCCTTGGTTAATGAACAAAGAGGTAGGACGGTCGCTCTTTTTGGATTCCTGTCGCAATTGGCAAACGTAAAGATACACATCCAAAAGTCCGTCTTGGTGACATCAGCTACAGACCACCCCCCGTACACCATTTGTAGTGTTTATTTCTGCTTTCTGGTAGCATCAAGAAACTTGAAACACCTCGTTCAGATATAATTTAGATGGAGACCAGATTTCCCGCAAAAAAAGATATCCTGTAAAGGCCATCGCCATTGAAATCGCCGATGCCGGACTCCGCCACCGACAGTTTGAACAACACATTCGTATTCCAGGGCGTCAAAGTATCACTTTCAAAAGTTGGATCGATTGTTTGAATTCAATTCCTGAATGTTTACTATCTTTGGCACAAAAGGTTATATCTCCTTTTGGCCAGCACACGACAAACCTAGAGCACAGGCAAAAAGACCAACAAAAAACAAAAAAATTGTTATTTTTGCGCAAAATTGCATTGGATTCACATATACCGTTGGCCTCATAGGCTTAAAATGATATCATTTTTTCAATTTAATTTTTTTTTGATAGTGGATAATTGAGTAAGAAGCTGCCCATTGTTTGATTAACTCGGCAATGGCACGTTCTTCAACTAACTCAACCTCAAACTAACAAAATTGTTTACCAGCCCGGATTCTGTTCCAATCACTCGCGCAGTAAGCATCGATTTCACGTAACGAATCGGTAAAATATTCAGATTTTCCAGATTACACAAAATTTTGAAATTCCGTATCAAAATCAGATTCTTGCGGCGAAAGTCCGGGATTTTGGGCCCGCCAATTTCCGGGCCTGCTGTACCATTAACGTACCAAGTCAAACAAAACGAAGACTTTCACCCGCCAATTCCACCACACGATCATTTTACGCAGCCTGTAACCTTAATTCTTCTTGTGTCAAAGACAAGGGCAGATCGTTTCATATTGGAACGTTGGCGAACCAGGTTAGCGAAACGGGATGGGGCGTCTGGTCTCCACTTCGTTAGAGGCCTCAGCATGCATCAAATAAATATCGCAAACGGATTTACACGGGTGGTTTATACCAGAAAAGATAACTTCATTAATTTGCCAGTAATTTGTATATTTCTTCCAAAAACTTCATTTAGGCCCCGCACACTTCTATTCCGTAATCACAGTTGGCAATTATTAATAACTCCCCCAGGAATTGATACGTAAGCTAAAGTGATTGCTAACCGTGGATCTTTACCATCATATCCGTCTCTTTCAAAAACTGGTTTCAACAACCATTTGGGTGGGGCTGCCCAATCCAGTCCCAACCCAGGGTCGTACGCCAAAAAAATTGGGGGGCCCTTTCACTGGTTTCATCCCAGCGGCATTATTATAGTAGGGAACCGCTGGGTCTTTCCATTGTTTATTAACGAATTGGATTTCAAACAACTGATTCCTGTTATTTTCAAATTCTTCCGTAAAAAATTATCTTTAAAAATTCAGCATAAGATCAGATCTGCCCCCGGAACTGAGAAAAGTATTTTTTCAAATTCTTAATTGCATCAGACCAGTTTTTTGATTGTAAATAAGAGCTCTCCCCAAATATCCGATAGCACCTCCTCTAGGTTGGCGCGACCCCCAATCAGTACCTGAATTTAGCTGTCTGGCAAGCCGGCCGCCGCATCAATAAAATCTTTGTCCACCAAAGCCCAGACTTCTTCAATGCTCCTTGAGGGATATCGCGTGATTTGGCATCTATCAATGCCAAGTACCAATGGACGTAACCCGACCCACAAAAGTGGCCAATTTGTAGTAACAAATGCCCTCTTAAAAAATAGGCTTCCGACACTATTCGTGCCTTCAATGCTTCATCCATTTCCAATATTGGGCACATTTCCAGAAAACCTGATTGGCCTTGTATATGGACCTATATAAACTTCCTTCCCCAAACTTCCAATAACCCAAGGGAAAAGTCATAGTTTATGTTGGGACGTAGTCTTACCCACGTGCCAAATTCTTCCATGGGCTTTGGCCTATAGCCTTCATCAGACCGCATATCATAGTTCAAATATTCCAAAGACTAAGTCGCGGGTTCTGATATCCCTGCATATACTGCATTGATTCCTCCTGAATGGGCATTGTCTTCCTGGGTTTTCCCAAACGTATCTGGTGTTTGGACGCATTGATTTTTCACCCTGATCTAAAGGGTCGTCTTCGGCAGGAAGATGGTTCGTCCCAAGAAACCACCCATTCAATGCTGCTTATAATATTTACTTTTTTCAATTGTTGCCTCAGTTTTAATTTTTTAAAATCCTAGTGAATACCTAAAATACCGTTTCTTAAAGACGGAAAGTTTTTCCGTTATCAAAAACCTCGCTCAAAGAAAAGAAATCACCATTTCCATTGGCCCCCAAACCCACCTCTGGGATCTGGTCCGGTATATATTAGTAATGGTAAAAAGGATTTCTGTCCAGTTGCATATAACCTAAGTTTGGCTTAAAACCTATCTTTTCCATAAACCTCGCTCTGGCAATGCGTAACCTAATTTTGGGCAGGTTTCTTTCAATCTAAAAATAATCGCTTTTTCCACATACCGGTCTTTGAGTTTTGCGTTAGGGTTAAGCGAGGAGGTCTAAAATTGTTGAGGTCTGGGAATAAGGTTTTGAGGTATACCCTCTCCCACGTTCAGGAATACAAAGATTCTGTCCGTTAATAGTTGGCATTGTCATCAAACGTTGAGGGACCACCATTTTTTGTTCATTATAGAATGCTTGTTTTTTCCGGCAACCCCTGCAAAAAAAGCTGTGGCATTTCAAAACCCTTGTAGGCCACATTTTCAGATTTAATTTACCATATTTCCAAAAAAAAAATTCCGGCAATTGGCTTTTTCCGAACAAACCGGCACGTTCTTTCAAAAATTTTGATGGTTACCATTTTACCCATCATTTTCAAATTTATTTTAATTTTTACGTCGCCCGGAACCCGGCGCGCCAGGGGCTGTACCACCCCCCCCCCCCCCCCCCCCCCCCCCCCCCCCCCCCCCCCCCCCCCCAAAGGCATTCCCAAAATCTCGGGGGCCTGGGATTTTTGGGGGGGAAGGGAAAATACCCTGCCCCCGTTTAATTCTTTCTCTCTT
>Ga0163217_1017153_pt1 | contig 11392 bp, 12 predicted proteins | sample SynspAceP_FD_185933 | JGI IMG/M metagenome (GOLD analysis project Ga0163217, IMG submission 185933) | Saline lake microbial communities from Ace Lake in Antarctica - Synechococcus sp. Ace-P (PacBio error correction) | ecosystem: Environmental > Aquatic > Non-marine Saline and Alkaline > Saline ... | reverse complement strand
GAGCGCCGATAAATTTATGTTGTTTCTCAGGTTATCTTTCTCATTTTTAGTGTTGAGTTTTTTGGAGGACGTATTATGAGCGCACACTTTAGATACGAATGAGTTTCGGATTTCATAGCTATGAAGCGTATTATTTTCCAACAAGAGAAAATTTCCAAGATTCATATGTGATTATGAGGTCGTCGTATTCACTTATTTCCCGGAATCCGTTCCAACTCTTGAAGGTGCTCGGCAAGGCGAATTTAATGAGTTTATGGAACAGTCTTGATGGTAGAAGGGAGTCTGTGAGGTTTTCAAGGAGGTATGGATGGCTCGTTGTGCGAACAGCTTTTGTATCAGCGGTTTTCGCATATCAGAATTTAAAAACATTATTGATGGACAATCTTTTAATTCAACTGAAAGACATAACGGAAAATTTTTCCTAAAAGAATTCGGAAGTGCTTGAATAAGGCGGTTGAGACTCGCCAAAAGTATACAAAGATCTTTTTTTCTTTGGATGCCAGAAGGTTTTTACTTTGAGTGGTACTGAGTATGAAAGATCGAAGGTTCGATGGACCACATTGGTGAGAATGTTTAATAGCGTTATTTACACAGTGCTGGGCCGATCAGTTTTCTATTGGCCGTCTGAGATGTGATTGTTTACGATAATAGTTGAGTTATTATTTGAAAAAATCTCCCAAAATTTCATTCAACCGCGCCGATTTGGTGTCGGGTATTAGACGCGCGCGCATGGCATCCAGGACTGTACGTCATTCCGATGCGGATCGCAAATTCTTGCATGTGTCCCGTGCGGTGAGGCGGTTCAATCCGGGCCGTTCCGGCAATATTCCTACTGATTCAGGAAAGATTATTGAGGGTGACGACGAGCGCGGATGCGGTGCATCCCGGGTTTATGGCTTCCTGTCGGAAAATTGCCGATTTTGCGGAGCGCGAAAAGGGGCGTCACCTTTTATTGGTCCCACCGCCGCCCGTTGTGTCGATGGGCGAAGTCACGTCCAAAACTGGCCGATGAGCGGCGTATCGACCGTGCGGTCTATGGCTATCGAAGGGCCGGAAGACGCGTCCCAATAATTCCAACAAAGTCGCTATCCTTCACCCCCCTCCCCCCCCCCCCCCCCCCCCCCCCCTTGATCAGCATTGGGGCGCGGCCCGGCAAAGGGATGCGCTTGCGTGGAATGGGCGGCCAGGCGCCCGAGGCTTTGGGGTCCAGGTCCGAAGCGGGCGAGACGTTTGGCGTATGACAGAGCATTTTATCGAAAATTGTCCACCTCGCGCGGCCTATCCGAAATCCAAGTATCTGGACGTAAGCATGAATGTCATCATTCTGGGTGAGCGGAATGTTGATCAGCGCCGCACCAAAAAGTCATCGAGAGCGCGTCGCCCTTTTTGACGAAAACCGGCGCCGAATGGGCGGCCGAAATCGTCGGCTTGCCAGGCGTGATTATGACCAAGCCGGGATGTGAATTATGTCGATGGCGACCGCCATTTTTTACTTCTTGAAATGAACCGCGTGCAGGTCCGACCATCCCGGTTACGATGATCAACCGGGCGTTGATTGGTTGAACAGTGATCGTCCGGAGGGCCGAAAAGTCGATGACGAGAGACGTGAAAAGTTAAATGTCTGGGCGCTGGAGTCCCGATCTATCTGCCGAAGACCATCCGCATTTCCTCCTCATCGTCGGCCTGACGCTACCGCCGCGTCGGGAAGGTAAGCGGAGCGGCGCGATTGGTCCGCACGACCGGCTATCTCGAAGGCGGCCGAAATTTCTATGTATTAGCGTCCGAGTGCGCCAAGCTTGTACTGGGGGGCCGGATCGGAGGCATGCGTCGAGCGTGGCGGCCGCGTCCGAGTGTTTGAAATTGGACCGGGATCGGGCACAATATCCGTTCTGCAGGCGTCTATGATCACCGAGCGCTTCATTCGGGCCCGATTCACACGAGCTTCATCGCCGAGGAATATTCTGCGGCTTATGGGCGAGAGCAAAGATGCGGGCGCTGATGCGCAGTCGGCGCGGTCTGCGGCGCTGATTGCATGACGTGGCGGAAATCGCGCCGCGCAAATCTCGGGCAGCTACAACCATACGCCCATGTTGAGACTATCTGGTGTGTCGAATTGGCGATAAACTTATCGCGCCGATTTCGCGGAGGGGTCTGCGGACTCGTTATGAGACGTGGACAAGGCGATTGAATGGAAGTTGCTATACTGGAAGCGGGCAACCGCTGTGGGTTGCACTGATCGATAATAGCCATGAATTTCGCCGCCGTCCTCACCGGAAGGCTTAGGTCGCGAGCGGTGGATTCTGGTCAAATCCGCACGGCACCAGAAGGCGCGAAGCTCCGCACGAGATGCGGATCAGTCGCGGCGAACCTACTATACCTTGCCGTGCCCCGGGTGGTCGTTCGGCGTGATGGGGTGAGAGGGCCCGATGTGGTCCCGAGCGGCAGCCTCCGCGTGGTCGAGCCATGATGGGAAATACACTCCCGCGCGAAACCCGCCGCCAAGTGTTTTATCAAGGCTGGGCGGCGGACATATGCAGTTGACGAGTGATTATGGAGTTTGAACGGTTTTGATTGTTTGGTCGTGGTTGCGTTTTTCGCGCGGCAGTCACATCCGTTTTGAATGCACGCCGCCTATTCCCGATAGTTCGATGCTCGAAGACGCGGATTGCTTGAGAGTTATTCCGCGTGGCGGCTGGTGCTTATCTCCTGCCTGCGGGCGATCTTGTCGGCGGGGTTCGGACGTAATCGCTCTGACCTGTTTTGGTCAGGCAGTTTATTCTGGTCGGCGCACTTTCTTCCTCGGCGGGCGCGGGAGCGGTTCGGCATCGCTCCGCGGCAGATGATGGCGTTGCCAGGTCTGCTGTTTTGCTATTCTGATCCTTGGCGTATGGCGGGTTGCGGTCTTTCTGCCGTTTTTTCGAGCGCGCGAATTGTTGTTTTCCGCCCGGTCGGCGCAACAGGGCAAGCCAATCCGCACGGAAACATTTGGCCCATTTGCATCGTCTGTCCTGCGCTACCATTGGCGAAAACGCACGGGCGGCCTGTCGCGTTATCGGGAACGCGGTTGTGGGGTGCGGGCGATTGATTTTTATTGAGCGCTTTTGTGTTCAATATTTGGATCCGACTTGTTGCAGTGGTCTTGCATGCGCGGCTTTTGCGGTTGGCCTTATAGCTGTTCGCGCATGTATCGCGATTGTCGTCGTGGTGGCCTATGTTGCATTTTCCGTGTCACGGATGGCGCTGAAATTCCGCCGTGAAGATGAAAAGCGCGATACGGAGAGCTGGCGCGCAGCGTGGACAGCCTGCTGGAATACGAGCGTCAAATATTTCGACGCGACGCGCGAGGTCGATCGCTATTGGATTTGAGGCGATGGAGGCTTATTCCGAGGCACGCCCAAGTCCCGTGGCACGTCCGTGGCCACCGTGAATATACGTAGAGCCTGATGATGAATGCGGACTTGTTGCCATGGGTTGCTTTGGCGGGGCAATATTGTCTGGTGTATGAGCGGCGGCGATATGACCGTGATCGTGCTGGTATGAGCAGCTCACCGGCCCGTCCAATATTCTTGCTTTGACTTACCGTTGAGGATAAACGTCGCTGACGATTTTCTGAGCGAATGTTCACACTTTAGATGAGCATGCCGAGTCACCGACGGCCAAGCGACAGGACATTCATGATGATGCGCGGACAGATCGAGTTTGATTGCGTGATTTTACTGATGGTGATTCCGGACCGCGGATATTGGTGGCTGAGCTTTGCAGCTGAACGGTCGAAGTCGCTGTTCGTCGTTCACGGGGGCAGGTAGTCAGACACATTGTCGCGCATTCTCTACCCGCTTTTCGATATTAGCAAGGTTGCAACCGTGCGGACTTGACGGGCGATATTTCGCGACATCCCCAGCGAAGCTTGCGCAGCCGCCGTCGTATCGGTGCGCGCAGGGACACGGTGATTGTGTCAACCGATTACGATTGGCCTACACAATTGCCTATGCGCGCCCGGAATGACCTCGCAGTCGAGATCGAGCAGGCCGCGCGCGATGCCACGATTCCATGATTCATCGCGAAGCCTTCGCTCGGTGCTATGACCGTGCGTCGGCGAACGTGGAGTTGAAGCTCTCAGCGGGAGAAAGCAGCGGGTAGCGATGCGCGGGACCTGCTAAAAAACCCGCGATCCTATTTCGACGAAGCGACAGCGCTTGGATGTGCGACAGAGTCGCATTAGGCGGCGCTTGGCTCGCCAGTAGGGCCGGCGACGCTGGTTGTGGCGCACAGGGACTGTCGACTATTCAGGATGCGGGATTGATCTGGTTATGGATTCAAGGCAGATTGTAGGCGCGGGCACGCATGTGAATTGTAGCAAGGCGGGCTCTATGCCGGATTGTGTGGACGCGAAGGGACACGATGGGCTGACTGAAACGGTGTCTTTGATTGACAGAACTTGATTTGGATCTTAGTCCGCAGTTCGGCTCGAGATATTGCGTGTTCGTTCTGAACTGAACGCATGATGCGGATTTCCCGTCCTTATCGTATCTTCAATTCGTGCGCAGTTGGTCGTTCACGTAAAAGATCAAACCAACCCTTGAGGTCAGAGTGTTGCGTCTGCGGAGTGAAGCTTGAAGAACATAGTCGTCCTCTCTTCCAACCGGTCATGTCGCATAACTGTTAAGGCGCATCTCCTGCCGTCACCAAAAAATCATCAATGGTGAGGAGTTTCGCAAATGGGTTCATCGTTTTGGCGGCATTAGGAAATGCCGTCGGCGCGACATCCTCAGCGATCAGCAAGCATTCGTAACTTGGCGCTTAGGCCTTTCGCTTCCAGCAACTTCAGTCGGGCGTGACATCAGTCAAGATATGTCGCCGCGATGGACCCGGAAACGACAAGGCGCAGAGCCGATACTAAGCGAGACTTTATTCGTTAACGGCCCATCATATCGGTGTCTATCCCAACCAATGGAATGCATGGGCTAGGCGATTTACGCCGCGTTACTGACCAGATAGACCTAGAAGCGAGAAGATTAGGCGAGCGGACGGATTATGCGCTCAATATTTTCATAACGCGTATAGTCAGCGGATCGATCCATTGGGGTAGGCGAACTCCATACCGCGCCTAGCATCTCAGCGTGGTCGAGTTTTTCTGCTCAATCCATGATGTCACGTCGTTGGAAAGTTGGGTCTTGTTGATACCGGCCGCGCGTAGGCGAGATATTCGGCCGGATCGGTAGATGTCGCGAAGCGAAACCGGCGACGGGAGTAATCAACGCTATTCATTAAACTCGCCGGCGAGATTGGTCCGGGTGGGTTGCCTTGATTGAACGGACTCTTTTCGCCGATACACATCGAAAGGTTCGGCTTTTCCGCGCAAAAGATAGAGGCTTTGATAGACCGACGCCCTTGAAGCCAGGCAAATGGCTCAGTCCGATATCATACCAGACCGCGCCTAAGTGTGCCGTTAATATAGTCTGCTTCGGCGCGGTGAAGCATAGCCACCCTGATTTGATGCGTTGGGCCATATGACGATGCATTGCGTGCCATTAAGCGTAGGTTGCGTTTGTGGTTTGTAAGCTCAGGGCTGCGAGCGTATATGTCCGTGGGCGTGAATCGCCTTGTACGTGCGGCTGTGATACCCGCTTTCAGAATAGGGCCGCCCAGAATATGTAGCCTCGGCATAGCGTGCGGCGAACCTGCATAAAACACAAAACGCCCAGCTTTTTAACGCGTTATGGCACGCATTTGATCGTTCATTGGACGAAGCATAATTTCTAGGAGGAGCTATGGCTTCACGCGCCGAAGCAGGACTATATGGTAACGCACACTGCGGCGCGGATTTGGAATGATTCAACGAAGCTTTGGACTTGGCGTTCAAGGGCGGGTCGGCTTATCAAAGCCGGTCTATCGTTTTCGCCGCGGCGGAAAGCCGAAGGCTTCGATTGGTGTGATCGGCGAGAAAGAGTCCAAAAGTATCAATCAGCCAAGCCCACCCGGACCCAACCTTTTCGTTCGGCGAGTTTAATGATAGCGATTGATTATTCCCTCCGCCGGATTTTCGCACTTTGTCGCGCGTCTTACCGATCCGCCGAATATCTCCCGCCACCGCGGGGCGGTTATCACACGACCACAATTTATCCAACGACGCTGCCATCAATGGGGACTGAGCAGAGAAAAAAACTCGACCCGCTTTGATGGGATTGCCTATGGGCGGGCTTAGGAGTTCGCCACAGTGGATGCGATCCGGGCTGACTATACGCGTTATGATATGATGTGGCGGCGATTGATTCGTTCGCTCGCTATCTGCGTCGCTTCTGAGTCGTATCTGGTCAGACCGCGGCGTAACGGTACCCGTATTCATTCCCATAGGTTGGATAGGCCCGATATGATTCCGTTCGATAGTCTCGGCTTTTCGCTCCTGCGCCTTGTCGGTTCGGCATCGGGGCGGACATATCTGGAACGTTGAATGTCACGCCCGACTGGCAAGTTTGTGGGAAGGCGCAAGACCTAGGCGGCCAAGTTTGTTACCGAATGCTGGACTGATCGCGGAGGATGTTCGCGCCGACGGCATTGTTCTAATGCGCAAAGAACGTACCCAGTTTTGCGAAATCCTAAACCGATGTGATTTTTTGGTGTACGGGCCGGAATGGACGCCTTAACATGTTTATGGCAGAACATGACCGGTTGGAAGGAGGCACGGACTATGTTTCTTCAGCTTATCTCGCGAACGGCAGGACACTCTGACCTTTCAAGGGGTTTGGTTTTGATTCTTTACAGGTTGCGACAAGCTGCGCACCGAATTGAAGATTGACGATGAATGGATGGAGAACCCGGCATCATGCCGTTCGTTCAGACAAAGCGGCAAGCGATATATCGAGCCCGAGACTGCGACTAGTCCAATCAGAGTGTCTGTATCAAGGACACAGTTTCAGTCGCTCCAGGTCGTGTCCTGTCGGGTTCACAAAATCGATCATAGCCCGGACTTTGCTAGCATTCAGCATGGTGCCGCGCTCTACAATCTTGCCTTTGAACATAACCCAGATCAAGATCGCTTACCTGATAGTGCGACAGTCTGTGACGCCACAACCAGCGTCTTCGTCGGCTGGACTGGCGAGCCCAGAGCGCCGCCTGATGTCGACTTTCTGTCGACTATCAGAGCGTGGTCGCTTTCGTCCCGAGGAATAAGGATCGACGGGGTTTTTTAGCAGGGTCCGCCAATCGCTACGCGCTGCTTCTCCCAGCTAGAGAATTCATCCACGTTGCCGACCTCGTGGTCTACGAGCGAAGGCTCGCGATGAGTCATGGGTCTGTGCATGCGCGCCGGCATTGCTCGATCTCGGCTTGCGAGGATCGGGGCGCGCTAGGCAATGTTGTAGCCAATCGTATCGTTGACACACCGTGCCGCGGACCATAGCCCGGCGAGCGCGCAAGCTGCCTGCGTGATGTCGGAATATCCCGCCGTCATCCGCACCGGTGCCACTGCATATCGTAAAAGCGTAGAGAATGCGCGACAGAGAGGTCGGACTTACCTGCCCCGTGGGCCGGCGACAGCGGATCGGTTTTGACGTGTTCAGCCGCAAAGTCAGCCACGCATATCTTCGCGGTCGGATCATAGTGACAATCGACGGCATCAAACTGCTCTGTCGCGAATTGAATGTCCGTCCGTAATGGGGCGCGTCGGTGATCTCGGGCATTCTCTAGAAGTGTGACCATTTCGTCAGATCGAGTCAGCGACTGTTTAATCTCACGGTAGCAAACAAGAATATTGAGCGGGCCGTGAGGTGGTTCTCACAGCCGATCGAGGTCATTTCGCCGCGTTTATATCCAGACAGATATTGGCCGCCGCAGCACCAGATGGCAACAGTCGCAGTTCGTCATCAGGCTCTGACGATATCACCGGTGGCGCGACGTGCGCGGAACGGATGCGGCCTCGGCATAAGCTCCATCGCTCTCTAGCGAGGACCTCGCGCGATCGGGTCGAAATATTGCCGTCTGTAGGTCAGCAGGGCTTGTCCACGGCGCGCGCCAGCTCTTCGTATCGCGTTGTCATTTCCGCCGGAATTTTCAGCGCCATTCCGTCGTGACGGTAAAGGCACATAGGCCCCCCCCCGAGACAATCGCGTAAGCTTCGAACATGATTATGCAACTGCAAAGGCGCGCTGCAATTACAGCTGCCAAACAGTCGGACCATATTGACAGCCAGAAAGCGAATAGAATCATCGCCCGCACCCGCCGTTCGATATGGCGGAAGGGCCGCCGTGCGTTCGCCAGATGGATTTAGCGCAGGACGACGCATGCATATGGCAAGGTTTTCCGTCGCGTTTTGCGTTGCGGCTTTGCGCGAGGGCGGACATATTGCGCGCTATCGGAAAACGCAGATAAGGAGCGCAAAGCCGCGATAGCCCAAGGGATCAGGATAGCAGGAAAACAGCAGACCTGGCGAGACATATGCCGCGAGCGATGCCGAGGACCGCGGTCCGCGCCCGGCACGAGAAAGAAGGCTGGCCGACCAGAATAAACTGGCTGACCGACGAGGGTCAGAGCGATTAGCGGTGACCCTCGCGACGATCGCCAGGCGGAAGGATTAAGGCACCAGGCGCGCCGCGCGGATAATGCTCCAGCTCGCGTCTTCGGAACGCATTCGAAATATCGGGTGGGCGGGCGTGGACATTAACGGATGTGGGACGTGGTTTGCGCGAGGCAACCACGACCAAACAATCAAACCGTTTCAAACTCATAAACTTTGTCAACCCGGCGAGATTGTGCCCGCACAGCTGATAGAAGACACTTTGGCGGTTTTCGCGCGGAGTGTATTTCCTTTTCAGGCTTCGACCGGCGAGGGCTTGGCCGTCTTCGAACATGCCTTTCCCATCACGCGCCCGACCACGCCGCGGCTCGGGCGTTAGTAGGTTGAGAGGTGTCGGCGGACCTTTTGATCGGCATGTGCGTGGCCCGAGTTCGGGCTTCTGGTGCGGATTTTGAACGAAGTCACAACCCCCCGGGGGCGCTATAGCGTTCGGTGACGTCGGCGCGGAAATTACAGTGGCTTATTATTCGATCAGTGCACGCACCGAGCGGTTGCGGCTTTCCAGTTGATAGCATTCCATTTTTCCAAATCGCGGCTTGTCCCGTTATCGTTCTCATCGATGGTCCGAGACCCCTAGCCGCCGCGATACGCGGATAATGTTTATTCGCCATTTCGACACCACCAGTATCTGGCAACATTGGCGGGTATGTTGGGATTAGGCTGCCCCGAGATTTGCTCGGCGGATTTTCGCACGTCATGCCATCAGGGCAGACCCGGCCGAGTTGCCCGCATCCCGCGCATTCTGTCCGCGGCATAAGCGTCGGATATTTTCGGCGATGAAGCCCGTGGTGATATCGCGCGAATGAAGCGGTCGTGATCATAGACCGGCTGTCAGGACTGATATGCTTGCGACCCGTCCAATTCAAAAGTCGAGCGCCGTCGCGATCCGGTCGAGCGCAATGCCCGATCCGGCCCAGGTACAATGCTGGCGATTTCGGATCGTAATAATCGAAATTCGCACGCTTCGAATCGCCGGTTATCGTGTGCGACATGCGCCGCTTCGCGCTTACTCGACGGGCGGGCCCGGTAGGTGTCCAGGCGCCGATGAGGGAGGAAAGTGCCGATGGGTCTTCGGATAGTGCGGGATGCAGCCAGCCAGTTTAAATTTCACTCTCATGCGTCATCGACAGTTTTCCTGCGCGGAAGGATATGGTTCAACCAGATCAACGCGGTGTCAGTTCCCCGTAGCCGGTGTTCGACTGCGCGCGTGTTCATTTCCAAGAAGTACTATGCGGTCGACATAAATTCACCAGCCGGCGCTGTTTATCGACGGCCTTGGCCAGGCGACGGATCGGGCCCTGCCCGCGCGGGGTTTTCGGTCCAAAAAGGGCGCCGGCGCTCTTCCGATGGACTTTTTGGTTGCGCGCTGGATCGACTCGCGCTCACCGATAGATGACATTGACATGCTTATGCCAGCTTGGATTTCGATATGGGGCCGGCGCGAGGTGGACGAATTTTCGATAAGATGCCCCGGGTCAGTCGCAAACTGCTGCCCGTTCCCGGCCCTTGGACGGGCCCCAAAGCCTTTCGCGCGTTCTCGTATTCCACGCCAATGCGATCTTTGCGCCGCCGCGGGCAGAGTTTGTATTGACGGGGTAGCGCTTTGTTGGAAATTTTGACGCGATCTTTCGCAGTCTCGTTTTCAGGCATATTGACCGGCACGGTCGTACCGCCCCGGCTCATTTGGCAGTTTTTTGGACGTGATCTTATGCCACTGACCGGGCGTGCGGGTTGGGACACAATAAGGTGACGCTCTTTTTTCAGGGGTCCCGAAAATGGCATTTTCGGACAGGGAAGCTAACCCGGATGCACGATCGCGCCCGTCTGTTTCACCGCCTCACTATCTTGTCGTTGATCGATTAGGATTGATTGCGGGGACGGGCGCATGTAACCCGCAGTATCGCCACCACATCAAGGCATTGCGAGCCGCATCGATTAGACGCTACAGTTGGCATGCCATGCGCCGCGCGTCTTTATCCCCGAACCGCATTCCGCGAGGTTTGGCATTGAGGATTTTGGAGATTTTTTATGAGTCGAACTCAAATTTTTCTAGTTCTGTAAAAAAATTCCCAATCATTTCCAGATCCGCAGTAGGAAACTATTTCGCAACCGCTCTGTTGGTAACATTTAAAGTAGTTAACGATTTCCTCAAACAAGTGTCTGGTCCCCTGGACCTTCGGATTTTTCATGTCGAGTGAAAGTTAAAGTTAAAACCTTTTGATTCAAGAAAGAAGATTATCAATTTGATCTAACTTTTTGGCGAGTTCCTTCAACAGCCCCTTACTTTCAGCATTCCGAGTCTTTTTATGGTTTAAAATTTTCTCGTTATGTTCTTTCCCCAGTGAAATTAAAGATTTTCCATCGGAATTTTATAGTTTTTTTTAATTTTTGATATGGCCCGAGAATCGCTGTACCGAAAAGCCTTTTTTGCGTTACAAAAGCCGACCACTCATACTCCGTTGAGAAACTTCAAATCCCTTCTGACCATTCAAGGAAGGGCCTGTGATAAGAATTTTTCATTTAGATGTTCGGCCTTGCGCCGATTGCAAACTTTCGAGATTGGAATCGGGGGATTTCCGTAAACTAAGTGAATTCCCCGAGGGCGACTTCAGAATCGTCATTATGTCGTTGGATTTTCTTTTTGTTTGAGAAAATTATACGGCTTCCCATAAGGCTTTTAGGGGGGAATCTTCGGATATCCATGTATCTTAAAGTTTGCGCTTTTCATATTGGACGGTCTTAAAAGAAATTCCCAAAGCACCTAAAAATGAGAGAGACTGAGTGACAACACATAAATTTGATCGGGGCTCATCTTCTCTT
>Ga0163217_1009830_pt1 | contig 11392 bp, 8 predicted proteins | sample SynspAceP_FD_185933 | JGI IMG/M metagenome (GOLD analysis project Ga0163217, IMG submission 185933) | Saline lake microbial communities from Ace Lake in Antarctica - Synechococcus sp. Ace-P (PacBio error correction) | ecosystem: Environmental > Aquatic > Non-marine Saline and Alkaline > Saline ... | reverse complement strand
TAAACATTAAGCATTTCGATGCTTCTCCCTTCCCCGGTTGGATCGCTGGGCACGTTCTGGGTGGCCGGGGGATTTTAGCAAAGTGATTATTTACCGATGACCATCAAAACAAAGACGCGTAAAGCGGCAATTTGCTTTTTTTGCCATTTCCAAACCCTGTGCCAGAATGCTAATTGTTGTGGGCATCCAAGCCAGGGATGCTTCGCAAGGCTTCCAAAACAACGAAGCACTCATAGACACGCATGGAGCGAATGGTTTTCCGGTCCAAGCTGCTTTGCCCTCCGTAATATGCCATTGCTTTTGATGCGGACCAGCAGTGGATCGCGGATGCCCCGGGCCTCAAATAGGCTACAGTCATTTGTTCGCCCCAGACCTCCGGCCAATCCTGCGATGCAAAGCGTTCTTCATTGGGATTTTTTCATACGAGCACAAGGGGTTTGGCGGTATTGTGGGTTGCCCTGTTATGAAGGGAAACCTTTCAAGCGCCATCCTTTCTCGGAAACAAAAACTGTAATCCTATTCGTTCATCTCCTGCTTACTCGAAGACCTAAAAATCTAATCGCATATCCAACGGGTCGGCGTGCATCCGGGAAATTGCACCAAACGTTCTTTTCTTTCAAAAAACTTTACTCGTTTCTATTACGAATCCAGTTGTTTACCGTTTATAATTTTGGCGCTGTGGCCAAGGCTTACGAAGAATCCTAATAGATTTCGTTTATCGTCTTTTGGTACACCATTTTATAGACTTTTAACTCTCTGCTCTGACCATTCCTTCGGTGATGTTCAACTATTAGTAAGGGCTTCAGGTTTACCCTTCTTGCCTTTTAAGTCTTTATAAAGAATATAAAACTTCTGGGCGGGGATTCTTCCTCCTTCGATCTTAAAACTATGCCCTCCAGCTAGCATCTTTCATAATTAATTTTTCTGGTTTTTCCATAGAAGAATAAAATTAGGTTTTCTTCGTGGTAAATCGACATGGACCGGCCTCGATGGAAAGTATAGGTCACATCTGGTTGCTGCAATCATAAATGCCTTTGGCGCGATCAATGCTCCATGTCGGAGAAGTCGATTGCCATAGGTGTTGGTCGGCATCATACAGTCCAATGGTCATCGATGGTTTGTTAGCAAGCCTATTTTGGCCTTCAGCGGAAACTTGCCACCTGCCACGGCTGCAGCACTTTATTCCGGATCGGCAGCCGGCAGATACAGCTTTGGGAGCCGCCTCCAAATAATGCCGGTTACGCCCAGATTATTTTGACTACTTCTCATTGCGGACAAAGATCTTAAACCCGAATGCCGTTGTCCATACTTCACCCCGCAGGATTGTAGGCCTCTCACTGTCAAATGGGAACATCCGTTTGATTCTGAACCCTAAAATGTTCACCTTCTATTGCTCCTCTTGAATGGTTCGTAATCATGCACACCAAAAGCCGCGCGCGAAATTCTGATGTTGCTTGATAGTTGTATTTTTGGAATGGCCATGGCCACTAACATCACAATGGCGGCACCGGTTTTTTTTGATTCCATTGGGAATTAGAGCGTTGGCGGGACTTATAGACGGGTAAGATTCGGTAGTAAAGCTTTCTCGATCCACGGTATCCTTTTTTGAATGGCTCCTGTCTTTGGTCACATTTTAAGGGGAGACCTTTTTCCGTGAAAAGGGCTTTCCCTGTATCCCCAAACATCTCTAGAAATTGTTGGTGCTGTTCTCACGAACGCCCTTCCCAGTCCTTCCAAAATTTTAATATCATTTAATGAGTTTCGGGTAATATCGCTGGCCACCTTGCCAGATATTGACGAAATGTATTTTGGTTTGGTCAAAAGCTTCCGCCTCGACATGTTTACAAGACTGAGGAATGTAACATTGACAAATGCTGAAAGGAGGATAAATATTTTGCTTTTTTTCATATGACTTGGTGTTTTACTAGTTTTATCTTAAGCGTATTCGTGAAAGGTTTTTTCTGGTTTTGGGAAGATTAACAGCAACGTAAAAAAAAAAAAAAAAAAAAAAACATCTATAAAAAAAAAAATCCCTTTGGAAAAACTAAAGTTAATCATCCTTTTTAAAAACTCACGGTTGAAAATTCGGGTTTTTTACAATATTGTATTTTTGCGGCTAAGTGCCGTACATAAGTAGAAAACACCATCACTTCTTATTCAATGCTATACCAAAAAATGCGCGTATCGCCGCGTATAATGGTTTACCGGACATAGTGGTTCTGATACCGCTTTTAATGCAAAGGATGAGATGCCGCGGTTGGTAATGCGAAACGCCATCGACATGAGTTTGAATTTAAATCATGAACATCAATAATGAGACATTTCAACTATTACGGCGATGCACACTGAGTGTTTTTTGCAAGTGGCTTAGAGGCTGTGGAATGTGCCATAGACATTCATTGGCATATGCATAGGGAAAACCCGTGTACCACTGAGAATAGGCTGCATTTAGGAAGATATTGTTTTGATGGAACGGACGTTTATGGAGATGGGGTAAAATTTAGGCTTACACGAATCCGAGAGCTTGGGAGTTGCAGTTCAATACTTTCCTTTCGGGTTAACGCTGAACGATAACTCAAAATCCATCCCACATGTATATAACGGACCTTGGGAGTTGACATTAAAAAATATCTAAAACCGGTTAATCTTATTGCATTAATCAACCAAGAATTAAAAATTCCCGAAAAGTTCGGAACTTAAAGGCTATTCCCCAGAAGGAACAAAATTCAATTGCATGTACTCCATTTGTAATATGAGGCCCCAATTACCGGATAACGGAATTATTTAAGTGACGGAATGAGCCGAGGAACATTATTTAACGCCCTTGCCAAAAATAAGGGATTAAAAGTAACTCTGAGAACGTCTTCTTTTCACTTTAAAAAAATATTAACCTTACCATTGTCAGGATTTTGGCCAGGACTTAAGTATCTTACTATTTGGAAGGGTGTGCGTTTATCCGGAAATAAAATGACGTTATAACTGCTCAGCGATCGATGTAAAGGGACGATTTTCATTTTTGGTCGAGACTTTTGACGGTCCATTGGAAGACGTCTTTTGCCGCTCCAAGATGAAATTCCAGTGTTCTTATTGCCGGAAGGTTGCAGGAACATATAGGTCAACTTTAATATTGAGACCATTGCGTGCAAGATCTAGAAATACCGGTGATGATATACCACGCTATTAAAGAGTAGATATTTCATTATTCTAAAAATGAGGGAAGTCAGATATTGAAAGAGGATTTCTTATTAGAAAAATCCTTGAGAGTTGCCCCATTTCGCATTGGCCCATTTAGGATTGCATTGGGATATTACCCTTTAGGAACAATAGGTTGCAGTCCCTTTAAGGAAGCCTTGCAAAAAGACACCCTTTTTGGAATAAGGCCAGGAATTTAAATGAAATGCCGAGTTGTCAATTGCATTATGTCTTTGCATGCCTCATTCAAAAATGGATCTCCAGGAACCTATCGGCATTAGGTAAAGTAATGAAGCGAGGTTTCCCCATCGTTGAGTATTATCAAGCATGGCATCCACCTTGGTAGCCGAAGGTAGATTTTGCCGCGTCACGGATATATATTGAAACAGCCCTACAGTTAGATCCATTTCCTCAATTAAAATTATCATTAAAGGGTTTATTGATTACTGTGAGGAGAAAATATGAATCTGCTATCGTCTCTTCAAAAAGGCGTAGAACTCAACCTGATTTTAAGTGTCACCTTATATTGGGCGACAGCACTTTTGTTATTGGGAAAAGGCGAGAGGGATGGCGTGTTTTTTTTGAGAAATACCACGGGATGAAACCGAAGATGTGATGAGGTTGGGGAAGGTACAACATGGGCTTATGCAGGTTTTGGGAAAGAAAGAGCAAGTAGAAATGAATTTTGTAAGTTGGAAGCTGCCTGGAAACCGATCTAATGGTAGGGCATTGAACTTACTATTCTATTTAATGCCCTTTGGGAAACCCAAGAAACCATTAAATTAATAGAACAAGGGGTTGCTCACAGATTACAATGATGCTTTATTTATTTGTGGAGCCATACTCAGGCCGATGTACGGTATTGCGCAGTTTTCAAAAAACTCAGGGGGAGGTTTTGGAGAGGGTAGTCAAATTCGAATCCTCTAAGAAAGTACCAACAAATCATTATTCAATAAGCGCTACTCAAGAAAATATAAGCGCTCAATTGGGATCGGTTGATGTTGGAAGAAACAGCCCATCACTTGGATTCTAACCTCACAATTCGGGCTTCTGCGGAAAGGATACAAATCCTCCAATCATTTATCCCAGTTCCAATGAGGATATGGAAGAAACATTTTCGACTTTGTTAATACCTATCGTTTGGAAACCTTTTAGGCTAAAGTCGCCGATCCCTCTCAAAAAACACCTCACATTCTAGCTTTGGCTTACGACAGTGTTTTAACTCCAAGACCGTATTCAATACCTATTTTAAAAAGCACATGGCCATAATCCCAAGAGCCATATTGGAAGAAAACGATTGCTAATAAGTTCGATTTCCAAACCCGAACGACCGGTATAGCCATTTTCTAACATCTTTTTGTAAAGTAAACATCATATTCGCTGAAGAATATTTGGTTTTATCACAGAAATATAAACTAATGTAATTTCTTTAAAAATTGCCTACAGCTTACAAATCTCAGATTTCAATTAAGCATAGCACAATTTTGCATTACCATTTCATAAACAACCTAAATCCCATGACGATTTAGAATTGCTCGAAAATTTTTCGAAAATACTATTTTTGGGGTCTCACAAGATTAACATACTATAATATAAAGTATTGATACCAATCTCCAAGGCCGTATACCCTCATGAGGTGTTAAGGTTTGGGAGACCTCGATCAGAGCCAACACACCCACTTTTTAAGGGAGTTAGATATAAAATTCTTTTTAACCACTAATATTGAACAAGTATTTTAATGCCGTCCAATTAAGGTGTATTAGAAATAAGCTGAGAAATAACGGTTTTATGGAGCAGTGGAGTCCAACATCTGAAATGCTATTTATACCATCCTACATAACAAGGAAGGATAGGTACAGGTTTAATAACTTATTCTAACATGGATTTAATGAAATAAGTGAATGTAAATGAAGAGAACGATTAGGTGTTCAATTTTATAGCAGTGCGGTTTTATAACTGTTGCGTTCGTCTGGAACGGGATTCTTCAGGGAAAACCCAACCGATTTTTGACATGGAATTAAAAATAAAGGTCACTGCACATAGCCTTTAAGTTTAAAGGATTTCAATACCAAGAACCGATAAAAACTTTCTGTGACTTTGTTCCGATTTTGATAATTATAACGAGTTGACTTATTGCACCTGGTATACATTGGTCTCAAAAAAAATATGAAGCAATAATAATTACCAGTATGGTGCTCCCAATGTTCTGAAAATTAAGGAAATAACAAACCAACCTTGGGAAAATGAAATTTTTTAATAAGGTAAAACACGCCAGTGTAACCACCGCGGATACATGACGAGAAGGAAGTCCGTGGTTACGGTAGACTTTTTTATGGTCTAACTAAAGCCTAAAGTATATTCCTATAGCTGGACCGTTTCGCTGGGTAATTGAGATCTATTGGGGTCCAATGTTCTAACTTCCAAGTAGGGGATGAATTTTTGGGAATCGATCTTTCTGGAACAGGGCAGTAATGCAGAATACTTATGATGTCAGAGGATGGGATGTAATCGCAAAAACCTAAACATTACTATCCTTCGGGAGGCTGCACCATCTGTGATGGCCATTGACTTCCGGGAATTTTTTAAATGAGCATGGGCAAAGTGAAAGTGGTCAAAAAGTGCTCATAAATGGTGCCTCTGAGTTTGGGTACGGCCTGCGGTACAGTTGCAAAATATAAGGTGCGGAAGTGACTGGGGTTTGTAGTTCCTCCAATTGGAGATGGTAAAATCTCTTGGGGGCGGATTACCGGTATAGACTATACAAAAATAAACTTTACAAAAAAACGGGGAATTGTTAGATATTGATTTGATACGGTAGGCAAAAGTATCCTTTTCCGAATGCAAACCAAATTACTTGCCAAAAATGGAACATACATCTCACCAGTACTTGTTTTCATGCTTTTTATATTGTTATGGACCTCCATATTTGGAAGTTAAAAGGTATTTTCTGGTTACGGGCCTAATAGCTGTTCCCAAACTTTCGGACAATGCTTTTGCTCTGACCGGACTTCTGGAGGAGAATCAATGAAAGTGGTTCATTATCAACTTATTCCTATGGCTGACAAGTTCCAGATGCAATAGTATTGGATACAGGCCCGTAAAAAGCAATGTGGTTATAAACCTATAGCTAAAAGATCTTCAATTTTTTTTTTCCACGGGAACGCTTACCCAACCAATGAATCAGTCTTATTAAATTCACTTGTTAATGGTTCTTAGGAGGTTCATTTCAAAGCATTTTTTAAAAAAGTGAGACTACAGAATTTATAGTGTTATGTAAGGTATTTACTTTTTGTCTAAGGTTGTGGAGCGCTTGAACGTTGATTATTTTGAAACTCCAAGGATCTAAACTAACTTAGTGTAAATGATGGTGTCATTATTTACAATGATCAATTGAAATTGTAAAACCTGCAAAAAACCCAATCAAGAATTAGGGAAGCTTCTCCTTTGTTATGGTGATGACTATGGAAAACAATTAAAAATTAAGTAATGAAAAAGAAATTCCAATTTTATTGGACCTGGTATTGACATTTGGGCGGGGCCTTTGCAGCTTGTTGTATTGTTGTGGTAGTTTCCAGAGTTTGTATAAGTATAGCTTGTTGCTAAATTGTTTAGGTCATAGGGAAAGTTCTTGAGGTTAACAGGTCCATGAGATACTATTTTTTACGTTAAAATATAGTGTGGTGTCCAAATGGGACTAATTTATTGTTTAATTAAATTCGACATATGTCTAAACATCCACCAGTTGGCTTATTCGGTCATTAGTTATTGTCATAATGGCTTTCCCGGTATCAGCATTTACTCCTACAAGACTTAAAACATCAAGAAATACAAGGCAAGCATGGAATGCCAAATCGGTTTAACGAGATAGGTTTAACAAGATAATGCGCTATGTTGGCGCATATGGAATTCTAATAATTGGCTCCAATGCGCGATAGTATGGAGGTCCAATTGGATAGTTTAATATATTGAGATCTCAGAAAAGAAGTTTGATAGTATAAGACGGTAAGAGAAAATAGATTCTCGGTGTCATCAGTTCAGGCAACTCTTCGTGTAAACATAGTTGTACTATCAGGAAGTAATATTGGTAAAGCAACCCTAAGGAGTTTGCTTTTTTTTGTTTTCTAGATTCCTATTAACTGAATTGAATAGGTCTTGAAAAGATTAGGGGTCGCTTCCAATTCAAAAGAGCCAAATGCGGCTAAAATCAAACAAGACAACCACAGCTATAGTATGCGGACCAGTCCCACGACCATTAAGGCTAAAGGAATCCATTAGCCACCCTGGTGCCAAAAGTAACATCTTCATAATATTAGATTTTTTAAACATTAAGAAGTTTCCTTTAAATTATGACGTGTTTTGGGAGTCAAACCGTTCTTAATGACTATTGATTATATCTATTCCGACTGTACAGTAAAAATTTTCGATAAAAATGCTGAAGTATCAATCGATCTTCGTCTCTTATTTACTCCAGTTCTTACTTGAGGTTCTTTCAGCGTAATCCCTTGGTTTTCCGGCATCATAAAATCACGAATCAATTGGAGCACCATCTAAAAGCAAAGAATGTCCAAAAAACAGTCCTGGGCCTACCCATGGCAAAAAGCAGCAGGGATAGAGGATGGGATAAGCCAGGCAAAGCAAACCCAATGTACCAGAACTTTCCAAAGGGCTACCGGAGCCTCTTCAAATGATTCGGAAAAAACTTCGAGTAAATGAAAAACCCAAATTACAGCCCCTTGCCCTATGCATGAGTGCCAATAATAAGAATAGAAAATAGGGCTGCCATACCTTCCCATTAAAAAATAAAGCGCGCGGCTACTAGTGATGAATGATATTAATAACCAGTAGAACCAAATACATTAATTGTTTCTACCCAGCCTGTCAATCAAAAAAGATACCAGAGTGTAAAATATTAGTTGGTTATGCCTATTTCCATATGCTACTTAAGAGGCGGTTTTACTTTCACCTAATCTGCAGGCTTCAAATAATTCTTGGGAGCGTAATATAGAAATGCGTTGATCCAGAGGATTTGATTAAAAAAAAAGGCCGATAAGAAGCCAAGTCAATGGAATCGATATTTTCTTTCATGAACAATATTTCGGAGTCGGTAGCCACTTCTTCATCCATAGCTATTTCAGCTTCCAATTCTTCCCAAGGACAGAATCTTGTTTATGAATACCAGTATTTTTTTTGGCCTCTTCGGTCCGTTTTTGTTAAACAGCCATCTTGGGCTTTGGGACGGTAAGCACAAATTAAGGGTATAAATGATAGCGGGGAAGCTTCAACGACCCACCATCCAGGCGGCCAATCATTTTCACCCACATGGCTGAGTGGCATAATTGGACATGAACCACTAGGAACCAAAACAAAAGCAAAATTGATATAGCCCAACCAATTTTCCTCGATTTCTAGGCCGGAAGCAATTCGGAATATAGCGGGGCTGCCACTGTTGAAGGCCGCCGTACGCCCAAACCTCCAATTAAAACCTAATATTCCGAAGGGTAACGGGGTGCATTGGCAAAAAGCAGAACCTATGGCGAGATGGAATAAGGACACCTATCAAATTAGGGTATTTGTCGGCCAATTTGTTAGTGGGTATTCCACTAAAATCGCTCCTGACGGTTCCAAATAAGCCATTGCCTATTACTAGGGTCGTCCGTGAAAAAGCTTCCGAGGAAAGTTCCATAATATTTGTTAATTTTTTTTCGGCACCGGAATAACAAGTATCGAAGGCCAAATTAAAAATTCCGGCCAAGGCGCAATAAGGGAAATACCGCAAGAATTTTGGGATTCATATTTGTTTGTTGATTTTTGTAAAGCTAACAAAAAAAAGCAAACCAAATATATGTCTATTTAGATAGGGCAATTTTTAGGGCTAAGGGAGTCCCTGGATTTGACTTTTGACCAATTTTTTGTTTTTGGAGCCTCTTTTTCAAGTCTTGGGTTTCTTAATAACTTCTTTTTGGCGAAGGAGCCCCCATTTCGGCTGGCGTTTTAGTGCACATTGTTGCTCCCCAATAGCTTCCTGCAAAGAAAAACAGGAAAGCAAAAAATAGGTTACGGCAACCAAGGTGAAAATTCGGGGAATATTGCATAGTGCGTACATAGGTGTCATAGAATGTACGATATATAGTCATGATTCGGACGCTTGCTCCCTTATTTTTCAAGATGCTAAGAGCTGTTTATATTTCCCTGTTTCATTAGTACTTGTTGTTTCTAAGTGTTCATTGATGAGGGTACTGGAATTCTATTTGGATTGAACAACCAAAATTCCTCCTTTGGCCACCCAAATCCTTCGGCCCTCCTTAAATCCGTTAAAGTCTTGGTCCAATAATTACAGGGAATGCCGGTGCACTGCTTGGTTTCCAAAGTATTGTGTAATCCATGGCAACAACCACCCCTACATAGAAAGTCGCATAGCCTGTAGTTTGTCAATAAGTCCAATAGTGTTACAAATAAGCACCTCAAAATCAGCCAAATTTTTTTTTCTAATTTCAGAATATCTAAGTCCGTTTTCTTATTTATGGGAAGGCTTTTTAGTTGTGATATGTTCCAACTTTATGTTATGCGGGCAAGGGACAAAAATGTTTAATGGTTGATCCATAACGAATTATTAAATGGCACCAATGTATGCCTCGTCCTCTGGCCAGGTGCTCCGGCTACAAATTGGAGTTTCATTTTAAATTCTTCATGAAATTCAAAACTATTATACCCTTTGGCAGAAGTCTCAATAACCCTATCAAATCTTGGTATCCCGCTGAATCTGTTATTTTTATGCCAATCACCCAAGAAGGCAATTGGATTTGGAATCCTGAACAAAATATGGGTGTAAATTGCCTAGGGGCTTTCGCATAAATCCCAAGGAGGGCTTGAAGTAGATCTGCTTCTCCTGAAAAGAGCGGAGATGAGTACTGTGGGTATGTTAACGTTGGCTTAAAAGTGCCCTTAGATAATTTGGCCCAAAATTTCATACTCACAAAAAAATCCCACTAGCTTAGGATTAACAAGGTCAAGGGAATATCTTTGACATTTTTTTGTGGCTGTCCATGGTAGGTAGGTCACCATATCGGCAGCAGGTCCGTATTTTTTTTAACCTCGTAAAGCCTGAGGGGAGAAAAAAGTTGGACCAATTTTTTATATGCTCGGGGATAATTTTCTAATTTTCTATAATGGGAAGGACCTGTTCAAATCGCCCAAAGAGCTGTGTTAGCAAATGATTTGATCATTTTTGTTATAATGTTTGTTGTAAGTAAGGTAGCGTCTCTTTACCGCCCATTTACGAAAAGTTTTAATTTTTTGGATGGGACCAGTGCGATCAATTCTAGGACCAAAGCGAGATAATTGTTACGGGCCAAAAAATTTTATATTATGGCAAAAACACGTGAATCTTCGTTTGTGGCTTAACATACGGCTTCTTTAAATGAAAAATTCCCATTGCTGCCGAATCCTTATTTTTGTAATATTGTTGCTTCCAAAACCCATGTTGGATCTAAGTTTTTATTTTCCAATGAGAAGAAATTACAAAAATGGTTGAGACCAAATGGTTCAATATGAGGTTATAAAGGAAAGAAGTAAATGACTCCATCGCCCAATGTTCTGGGGAAAACAAGGCTTTACATTTATTTTAACGGACCTGAGGTGCACTCACGGTTTCAAAAAAGTTTGGAAGACTTATTATGGGATGGGAAAGCATTGTGATTCCCATGTGGGCCAAATGGCACCGATGCTCTTCAAATCAAGCCTAATGGATGGGGACTTGGTTTAAAGCCAATGGGGACGAGGTGATAACGCCGATTTTACTTTTGCACGCAACGTAGAGGTGATAAGCAACTCTTGGCAGCCTCACCCCAGTTTTGGTAAGGACGTGGAGAAAACGTGGACCAGTTATTATATTTAGGACACCGGTTTGCCTCTTGGAAAAAGGCCCATTACTCCTAAAAAACCAAAAGGGCCAATTGTACCCGTGCAACCTTTTGAGTTCAATGTGCTTAATAGGGGACCGCTATTTTGGAAATTGCTGAAAAAGGCATTTTTTTTAAATCTATTTTTGTTATAGAAAGATTAATGCCCCCAGGGCAATTTGGGCCCGGATTTCTAATACCTTCCCCCCCAAATAAATAGCAAAAAAAAAAAAAAAAACAGAAAAAAGGGCTTTGGGGGGGGGGACCATTTTGGGGGATCTTTCCCCTTTCTTTTCCACCCA
>Ga0163217_1064448_pt1 | contig 11393 bp, 12 predicted proteins | sample SynspAceP_FD_185933 | JGI IMG/M metagenome (GOLD analysis project Ga0163217, IMG submission 185933) | Saline lake microbial communities from Ace Lake in Antarctica - Synechococcus sp. Ace-P (PacBio error correction) | ecosystem: Environmental > Aquatic > Non-marine Saline and Alkaline > Saline ... | reverse complement strand
GTGAATGGACATTCTCGAACCCCTCTCGCAATTCCACGCGGCTACGGGCGCGCTTTGTTGGTGACCGACCAAGGCGGGAACATGAATTGCCCCGGTGGAGCGTTCGCTTGCCGTTTTGGTTATCGTGTAAGGGAACTCCCCTGCTAAAAGACCCTCGCGGGTCGTGTGAGAAGCTGGCCGGAAGTTCCGACCCCGATGGATCCCCTGCCCGGTCCTCCACCCGACCGCCGCCGGAGTGTAGGTTTTTGCGATTCTGGTATCAGATTTCACCCTAATTCGGCCCAAAGTGTCTGGCCGCCACCCGGTCGAGTATCGCAAGCCTTTCCCGCATCAGGGGTCACATAGGACGGCAGCACCTGCCTCCGACTCTAGACCGTGGCTTTGAGATCAAATCATCCTACGTTTCTTGGCATCGTGGGGTACAGCCCGCGAATTTGTTCGGATATGCGTTGTTCTGATAGCTTCGGTTAGCCGGGTATGAACAGGCGGCCCGGCGGCCATGGAACGCGTGCGATTCGGTTGTCAGCGTGAAGCTGGTCGCGCTTCGTCGCTGCCGAAAGGCGGTGCCCAATTGGATTAACCCCGCGGGCGCTGCCCTAGATCCCGAGACGGGTTTGCCCGGTTACCGGCGGGGCCTGAAGGAAGCAGGAGGTTCAGCGGCCACCGCGGCCCGCGCCGGGAGATGCAGAAGAACCAAAGAGGAGGCACCGACGCGGAGTGACAGCTTTGAACCAATATGGGATCCCGATTGAAGGCCCATCCAACAGCGACCCGCTAGCCCAATGTTGAATGGATGGGTATCCGCGTGAAGCTTGATCGGTGGCGCCCCCAGGGCCCGGCCCCAGACCTCCGCTCCAAGCCACTCGAAAGGACGGGATAGCACCCAAACTGTCAGCCCGATTGACCTCAGGGGTTGCGTCCGTACCGGGAACGCAGGAGCAATAGAGGAAGGGGGACGGCTGCCTGTCGACCCGGCAAGTGGAAATGGCCCCGCCTTTTTGCCCTCCGAAGTCGTGATATGTTATGGTGCATGGCGAGATTTTCTTTGATATAATGGTCGTTTGTAATGTACAGAGGTACCAAATTACTCCAGCATTTACGAAGGTTTTTTGCGGATCAATGGTTGCGGGTCAGGGTCTGGCCTTGCCTTGTTGTGGCGAATGTTGATATTTTCATGCCACCCTATATTAGGAGAGCCAAGGATGAAGGACTGCTGGAGTCTATTGGTGATTTGACTGGAGCATTCATGTTCCACCGTCTCAGCCAATGAAGGATTGTTGACGCTGATCCTGCCGTTCCCGCCTTCAAGTGCAAAATTTTGCTTTAGTGCAATTATAAGGCACTGTATGCATATATTAAAAATTGTAGCTGACATCACGATTGCCGTGTGCATCCCCGGTTTCACCGAAAACACATCCTTGCATTTGGTTGTCAGCGGCGGGCTACGATGGAACTGCGAATGGCAGTTGCTTTCTCCCGGCATAATGGACCCCGGTTGATCGCAAGCGCTTTTTGCATGTGGTTGGGTCCCGTTCTTCCGGTGTTTGGTCGGATCCGGATAGGGCGCCGTTTGTCGGTCGTTAATGCCAGTGCCGGAGGGTTCTGGGAGAGACTGGTGTTCCTGATTGTGTAGAACTTGACGGAGACGCCTTTGGTCTTCTCAGTTGTTGTTTGACGGTTGTGGCCTTTTCGGAGTTACACGCCCTGCCTTCCCCCGAGTCCCCAATGGATTATTCTGAAATCTTTATGTTGCGTCTTTTGGGCGTTAAGTGGTGTCTCTTCTGTCTTGAGCTTTCTCGACGTTTTCAAAGGTTTTTGGGAGCCCGCTGCCATCTTCCGCTTGTTTTTTCCGCTTTTTGCGAGGAACTTTGCGAACCTCGCCGGTGTTTTTACTCTTCGTGGCCAGTTTCTGCCGATGGCTTGCACGCAGCCTCCGAAAGAACTCGTACGAAGCACAAGCAGCTTTCCCTGGTGACCTGTGCTTTCTGTGGCGAGATGATGCGTCGCTGATGCACATCGGTGATAGAATGTCCGAACGAGCTGCCCGGTGATCTCCCGCGGTATGAGAAGCCGTTGGTTAGGGTGTCGTGACGTTGCATGCGCGGGAGGCAAGCCTGTGCCGATGGCGGATAGCGTGCTTCGGGATCATGACGGTTCAGACAAGCCGTGGTTCCGAGGCAAAGACCATGTGAGCCGATGGGAATGTGGCGGGAGGGCAGAACGTCAGCAGCGCCTGGCCAAAACCGTGGTGTCCCCGTGCACGCAGTCGTAAGCCTCCGACGCCCTTGTGTGAGTGGTCGAGAAGCCTCATTTGTGCCCCCGTGGGGTTTCGCCTGGCGGTCGTTACTGGCCCGCCCCCGCGAGAGTTCGGGAAACGGCTTTACATAAATTTAGAAGACATAATACGGCTCACCGAGGGGGGGAGTTGACAGAGGTAAATCTTTTAGGGCGTATCTCCGAGGTGCAAGTTTGGAATGGCTTCCGGATTTTCTGGGGGGCTTTTTTTATGGTCCGGTTGTGTTTCTGTTGTTTTCCTATGTTACGCTTGACTGTGCCAGCCCCGGTCGTGAATATCTTTCAGTCTCCGGCTGTGAGGTGTCGAGCATTTGTCCCGAACTCGGCGTTTGAGGGATTGTTCAGGGATTACTCACGCCCCCTGGTGTCCCCCGCCCGCATTGGGCAGGCCTTTGCCCGTCTTGTTGCGCCAAGTGTGCCGCGTTCGGGGGCCGGGGGGCTTGGGGTTGGTTTGTTGTCGCCCGGCTTTTGAAAATGTCTCCCCCGAGCGTGTCCCCCCGAGTCAGGTCGTTTGGTATCGACGGGTGGTGCTTTCGGGCGGGATTTTGGCTCCGGTCTTGGCACAGGGGCTTTTTTTGCCAACCCCAAGTTTGTTTTTTTCCAAAAGCCCCGGCCGAAATTTTCCCCCGGGGCCGATGTGGGGGTGAAAGCGATTTGGCCCCAGGGAAATCAGATCCCCAAAGGGCTTGCTTTGAGCTCGTCAACTAGGCAGTGCCGTTTAGTGCGCATCGCGACTGTCTTGCGGTATGCCGCTTGTGCATCAGTGCGCCGCCAAGTCGCTTTTTACAAAAGACGTCCCTGCGGCGCGGTGTTTTTCTGCTTTTGGGCCTCACCAGTGCGTGGTCATCGGATGGCGGACCATAGCCTTGCCCCGCACGCCGATCGCTTTCAGCCGTTTCGCCCCGGCGGCCCATTAACATTCGAACGTCGGATTGGGACGGGTGAGGGCGCACAGGAACCAGGCACTGTGGCCGATGTCGCAGGTGTCTTAGCCTTGCCGTTTGCAATTCACCTCATGCCCAGCGGTCTTCCGACGGCATATCGGTTCAGGGTTCGCATAGTCTTGACCGCGTTCTCTTGCAAGTCGGTTGCGAGGTTGCAGGCACACCCAGCAGCCGAAGGCGCCCGTCGTGGTAAGTGTTCGGACCCGTTCTGCGGTGGGGTAGGGCTTTGTTCCCGGATGAAAGTCTTGTTGCCATTAAGCCCCATGCTTTGTGTCATGATTATTTTTTGTAACAGATTTAGTGATCGGCGCCGGTATAGGTTGTTCCCGGGTGAACGGGCGTGAGTCGTAATCGTATGGTGAGTTAGGCCCCGGTCGGAATGCCGGTTAGTGTTGCATGGGTGCTGCGGCTACCCTCCGTGTCACCCAAAGCTGGCGGCGAGCATGCGTTGCGGGAGTATTCGGTCGTATCGTGTTTAATGAGGAAAGATTGAAATCAATTCCATGCTTCGACCGGCTCGCGGGACAAGTTCCGAGTAGATCCGATCTCTGAAGAATGCGATCCGAGCGAATCAGTGTTTCCGGTAAGTGATCAACATGTCGGCGCCGAAAGCGTTGCTGTCCAGATACCCTAGGCTGCGGGCGGCCGTTCGGAAATCACCCACGTCGTTGGTTTGCTACATCTCGTAAAGCCGTTTGAGTTGCGAGAAGAACGGCGGGGGGTGGTCCTCCACGCCTTGGGGTCTTGTCAACTTTGCCATCAGCACGGGCAGAGGTCTCCAGTGATAGGTTTTGCTGGAACGTCTTTCTAAGTGGGAACGGATCGTATTACCGGATGGTCGTAGATCGTTGCCAGATTAGACATTATTTTCGGAGATGCAAACGGTGGTTAGAGACGTTTGTGCGGTCCGATTCGACAAAGAACACGATGCCTTTCAACGCACTTAGCGAGTGTACCCATCGTGTTTTGCCGAGACTTGGAGTTCAGAAGGATGCAGTTGTACCCCTTCCTGCGGCCGACTGTTGGTAGGCTGGACTTTTTGGCACTGGTCGACCGCCGACGAGTGTCAAAGTCTACGCAGCTAGTGTCTGGGGCGGGGGCGAGTTGTGGTCGGGAGCTTATCGAAATGCAATTGCGCCAAAGTCTTGAGTGCCAAGTTCCGCGGGTTGCTGCCGGAAAAGACGAGTTGTTTGGGCATCGGGGGCCAAAGATCTTGTGAGTGATTCCAGCGAGCAGGTTTGCATTCTGGGGATGTGTTTGATGTGTCGGTGTGTTAATGCCTCCGTCTCCAGGACGCTATTTCTCCCGGTAGCGATTTGTTCCGTTACTTCCGTCTACATCCTGCGGGCAACAGTTCTTGACACGCCGGTTGGGTGGGCTAGTGATGGGGGAGGGGGGGGAGTTTTTGTAGTTAGGTATGAATCTGGTTATGATTGTAGGAGCTTAAAGTAGCTCCTTTTACGCTCCTATTGATAGATGCCTGAATGTCCCGTGCGTCTGAAAAGGGTCAAATAGCCGGACGTGCAGCGCGATCCTTGAGAATGAATTCGGTGATTTAACGACATTGCTGGTTCTCCCTTTTGGGCAGGCTGGCGTTTTCACGGCATGGCTGTGTTGCTTGAGGCGTTTATCACAGGCAATTCTAATTTGAGATAGGTTCGCCAATATTCTGGGACCTCCCCGGTCAGATGGCAGACGGCTCCTTCCCCGAGCTCTATAAGTTAAAACATGGATGGTTTGGAGTATGCTGCCTCAGGTCTATCTTTTCAGGGCTTTTGCCCGATGATTTCACCCGACTTCCCTCCAAATTTTCCATCAGTAGGGGAGGCGAAGATGCGTTTGCTTTGTTCGCACGTAGTGCAAAAGGCTACTTCTTCGACCCTAAAAATTGTCGATGGTCGTACCTAGAGACGTGCAAGCCATGATTGCTGGTCGCATTTTGGCGGCCAAATCGCAGAATTGAGCGGGAAACTGGTGTTTTCGCGAGTTTCACCGTGGATGTTTGCGATAGCAATCTGAATAATGGTTGTTGTAGGTTGGAGCCAGAAGTGCTATGGGAAACGTTCAGCCGTAATATGAATTGATGCGAATATGCGTTGCCCCCGAAGCGGCATTGCGAGGATTGATTCAGCAAAAATTCCCCGACTGGAAATCAGGCAGGCCCCACGACTGGCACGCTTTTATGCGGGTGGAACCGAGTTGTGGGTGTTTGGTGTCGGGTGCTGTGCACCCCGAACAGCCGGGTACATATACAAAAGATAGATTTTTCAGTATACTAAGCTCTGGTTCTCTCAGAGGGTAAACGATCTTTGACCATTCCTATGGCAGGGGAACGTTAACAACTGGGAAAGGCGGGTGGTTTTTCCGCGGGATGCGGAGGCAAGGCCGTGTTCGGCAATGTTAGAGATTTGGGGGATAGAAGGGTGGTAGTTGGTAGAGCGTGCTGCAATCTGATTTCCCTTTGCCGAGGGCTCTTCGGGACCGGGTTCAGTTCAAGTAAGTATTTGATGGAAAATTTTAAAAACTCATGATGGGGGTTTTGACATCCTGTCACAGCGGCCTAGGCGATCCGCGCCTATTTTGGCGAGATGGGCGGATACTGGAGATCCGCTTTTGACCTGGGGTCGGTTTGAAATTGCGCTCCGATTCGTCTCATTCCGAGCCGATACAGGCTGTTCGCGAGCGGTGGAAGAAGCGGATATCAGTGGATATATATTAATTTTGGGGAGGGTCATGCAGACCAGCAAACTAGCTCATGAACGGATCCCCAAAGAGCCCAATGGTACGGGCGTTTCCGATCTTTGGATCCGCCAATTGAATAGCTTTGTGGGCGGCCCGCCGCGGGCTCTGAATGTTCGTGATTCCTTTGTGGGGGACAAGACAAAACGGCCGGTGGGCATTGATTGTTTGATGTCGCTGCCCAAGCTTCGGCCCGATGCGAAAGGTTTCGCGTTATGAGCGCACTATGGGCGGAGGAGAGCCAAATGCGGCGGTTGAGGCCCCCGATGTTTGGTGCAAGTGGGGCCCGAATTTTTTTTTTTTAATTTCCCCACCAAAATTTTTTTTAAAGCCACCCATTTTTTTTTTTTCCCAACTTTCATTGCGCTCCCAACCCGTAAATCCGTTGGACACAGATGGCTTGTTGAAGGCATAATATTCGATGCGAATGCGCGAGCTTGTCGCCACTTTGTGAGAAATACGCTGCGCTGGCCAACACGGTGCGTCGAGCGGTGTTGACGTCAGCCCGATTGGTGGGAGGCATCGTTGGCGGCATACACGTGGGGGGTCGCAATGAATAATGACATCACATGCAAAGCGGCTATGCTTCAGGTTGCTCCTGGCGACAGTAAGTAACGGGCAACGTGTTCGGACCGGCTGTGAGGGTTTCTCGGTCCTGTGCTGCATGGTGCGCGTTGGTGGCGACCTAGGGGCGCGGAACGGGCCGCCTATAGCCCGGTTTGCGAGGAGTTCTATACCACGTGTTTGAAGAAACCGCGCCTGAACAAGCAGTAGGGAGGCGTTCCATGACTTTTGATTCCTTTCGGCGGCGGGTGGTGCGGCGGGTGGTTGGGGCGCATTGCGGCGTCCTTTTTGCAATGATGTCTGCCCCAGAAAGCGAGTATCTTTTCACCCGGCCGCACTGGGGTGGGGACGGCTGTTTTGGGGTGGACCCCGCGGGGGCGATACGGACCTTCCGAAGTGCAGTTGGTATGGGGTTTTCCCTTGCCAGGATCTGTCGGTCGCGGGTGCGGGGGCGGGGTTGCGGCGGCAGCGGTCGGGAGCTTCTTGGTCTTTTGATCGGTTTGCTTGCATGCCTCAGGCAGGGGCGCGGCACGCGTTGATAGTGTTGGAAATGTGCTGGGCACGTGAGCCCGGACGGCGGCGCGGAACTTTTACGCCACTTTGCGGGCGTCGCGGGTGGGATGGATCTGGGGGCCCGTGGTTGTGATTTTGCTGCGAGTTTTCTGCCGCGTCGCGTCGCGGTCTGTTTCTCCTTTGCGGGTCGGAAAGGATAACGCGGCGTGATGCGGTGGTCGTTCGGGCCGCAGAGCATTGGGATTCCTCCGGCGATTGTTACGGCGTACCACCCCGGTTTGCCCCGCGCGGTGCAAACCTGGCGTTGGTGGGGCGATGCCGGCAGTTCTGGCCGCGCGTTTCTGAGCTTCCGGTTGATTGAAACTGGCATTGCAGGTGGACAATTGGGATTCTGCGCTGGACCAATTAGTGCTACTTGATGATGAATGAACGCATTGCAAAGGTGGCCTTTGGGCAAGCGCAGGGCGGGCGTAATTCCGGCACGATATACCAAGCGCAGCCCGGGTTGAGCCAGGGGCAGAAGTTAGCGGGTGAGGTTGGCTTTTGACGATTTGGGCGGGGTGGCCTGCGCACGCCGGGCGGCGGGTCTCTCGTAGATTGCTTGTTGTGTCGCCAGCCCGGATCCCGATCGGCGTGATGTGCGCGCGGACGGCGCGGCTTTGGGGTTGGTTGACAGGTATGTGTGCCTGAAAAGGCCGTCGGAGGGTATCAGTGACCGCGATGGGCGTTGCCGTTGCGGTGGTGGTATCTTGCGAATTGGCTTTTGAAAGCCCCCGATGTTTGGCGGGCGGAGTCCCTGGAAACTTGGGACTGTTCTTGCCTTTTCCTGGCACAGGCAAAATCTAGTTCCGTTTGAAATCACCCGGACAAAGCCCGCGCGCGTGTTATTTCTTTCGGAATTGACTTACGATATCAACGCTTTACCCCGGTTGCTTCGCAGGTGAGTTCCCATTATCATAGTAAAGGTGTGTTGCAGAGCAAGAATGAGCGATGAGTGAGCTTTGGCGGGGTGATGAGCGGAGCAGGCAGCTATGAAACGGCTTGAAGACTTGATGATGGCGGGGTACGGATTGGTGACGAGATCCGCCATTGCGTAGGAGGAATATTGCTAGGGTCGAGAAATATCTTGCCGACGGCGGGATTGGGACCAGCGCGCTGGAGGGCCGGATCGGGTCTATTTGCGTGGATTGGACCTCCGGCGGGCTCGAGGGCTGATGGGGTCCGAGGGAGGCGCGTTAGATACGAGACGATATGTGGAGGCTTGACGGCCATCGAACCCTATGCCGCTGGCCGATCCGAGCTTCAGTTCTGAGGAGCATATACCAGTGAGCGCAGAAGCTGGGCGGTCTAACCCAGATGCGCCGCTTGCTGAGTTGGTATGCCAGTGACCCCTTCATGGGTAACAGATTGTTTTACCATGTGGGCAGTTGATGCAGATCGGGTTGCATTCTCTTTTGGTGCAGCTTATGCGGAATGAAGGAGCAGCGATGATATCTGCGATTTCTTCGGATCTGTTTTTGCTGGTCGTGACGGGGATGTCGGTGATGTCGACGTTGGGGTGGGGCAATGGCAGTTGCTCACGCGTTGCTGCGCGGGATTTCCTCATTCGGCTTTTCGAGAAGTTCGGTTGCTCGCCGGCGTCCCGCGCCCGACGAAACATTGTTGGAAAGGGGCGATTTACGAGGTTCACTTACTGTCACACTGGGCCCCGGTGGGAACTAAAACCAGCGGCCTTATTGGGGGGTGTTCGGCTTTAAATAGGATTCAGGGATGGTTGTTGCTGACCTTATCGGTTTCTTTTGTCTTTCCACGACCAGCTGTTTCTGCGGACGGGCCCCCATTCTGGGCTGTTGATTATTACCAGCCGGGTACGACCGTTCAGACCGGTTCTCTTGCCGCAGTTTGCGCGCTTGTGCGCAAATTAAGGCGATTCCCCTTCGCGGCTTTTACTTCGTTCTGTGGAGAGGGCGTCCGGTGCCCGCAAAAGCTGGGCGCAGTTCCGGTAATCCAGATATCGAGCGGACCGCCACAAGAAACTGATTCTTGTGGCGGGAAATGCGGGGTTGACGCGTGGCGCAGGAGCTTTGGCGAAGCGGTTTTTTAACGATTGGCAAGGTTTAACTCTAAGCCCTAAGAGGTGGGGCGCCGGACGTCCCATCCAGCCCGCCGCCCCCCGGTCCGGTTTTAGGTTCCCGTTGCTTTGATGAATCCATTCTTTTTACGGATGGTCTATTAGGCGGGATGGTCCTCCGCGGTGCTGTCAGCCCATGCCCTGTAATTCATCCGGGGTCAAGATCGCACGGCATCCGTCAGGATGGGGTTTTACCAGATGTCATTCGGCGCGGTGGTTGTGATCTGGATACGTGATCAATCGCGGTACTCCGTCCGTAGTTGCCCCGCAAAGTGCGCCCAATGCGGGCGAGGGGCGAGGGGGCGGGGTGCTCTCCGGTCACGCCGAACGGACATTTAGGTCGCGGGATTAGTCCTTTGTTCGCAAAGTGGAGGGCGGGGATCGACCAGGAGTTTCCCGGTAAAGCTTCGATTCCAAAGGACGAATGCCGCATTTATGCATGCGTGCGTTGTTTCTGCTTGGGCTGGATCCGGTTGCCCAGTTTTCTTGGGACCTGCGGCCGCACGATCCCCAGTGGTTTGCCGAAGCACACGCTCCCCCCACGTTTTCATTCCCCAGGCACGATTAGGTGCGTTCCTTGGGAAAGATGGCCGTTGCGGCTCTGCTTGCCAGATTGGTCGTTTGTGTGCCACCCGCGACAGTGCTGCTGAGGGTGGGGCAGGGTGTTGGCATAGAGGTTGCATGGAGGCCTCCATGGCTGTTGGGGCCGGTTATATTTTTTTAGTTAACGTATAATATGCCGGGAAGTTCCCAAAGGCCCGAATTTGTTATTATAGGAGCCGCATTTGTCGCCCGGTACCACTTAAGACCGTATTTTAATACAGGACGGGAGAGATGACGACCAACGTAGATTAAGGCGAGGATAGAGACTGATTTCCCGAGGTCCGGTCAGGACATATGACCGGAGCCTCGGCCATGGGTTTGCTATTACACCGTTTTCGTTGGTCTCTGGACGTGAGCGGTTGCTTTGTGCTGGCTGCGCTGTCCTTTCCGGTTTCAGGCGGGGCCCGGTGTTTTTTGGGTGCGTGATTTTTGCGGAAGCAAGTCATGGATGTTATGATTTCCGTTGCTTCTTTGTTCATTTTTGTATCCCAGCCGCTGTATTTTTGCATGTCCAAGGTGCGTTTGGGGGCGATGGATGCCCCCCGGTTGCGGAAAATATTTTTCCTACCCCGTTGGTGCCCGTTGTGTTCGCCCCGGCGGTATTGGGGTCGGGCTGCTGTTCTTTGCGTGCTGGAACGGTCTTCTCATGAACGTTTGGCCATTGGGGTTTGCCGTGCGTATTTGCCCGCGATTGGGTGATTCATTGCGAGATGAGCCCGGCCGCGCGGTCCATGGGTGGCGGCGACCTTTTCATTGGGGCCTGCCAGGTTGGGTGTCTACGTGTTATGGCCCCCGCTGGCTTGTGCTGTTCACCTTTACAAGGGTTTGCCGTTTTCCCGATCCGTTCGTGTTTTTATCCGATATTGGGTGCGGGTTTGGGGTTGGGTCCCGGCTTATCATCGATATTTGGCCGGTCTTTGGGACGTGTTCGGCTTGGCACATCGTGGGTCTTGGCCAAGGGCGAATGCCACGGCTTCAATTTTGCCTTCGGGCTCCGAGATTTCCGAGAACTGTTCAGGTGTCATTATTATTCTGGTCCCGGCCTGTCGCCGCTTTGTATCCCGGTCTGGCGACCGGTTTGGCGGCGGAGGTAAAGGTGGTGTCGAAGTCAACATGGGGGGGTCCCGCCATCCTGTTCTTTCTCTTGTCTTTTTGCAGGGCGCGCTGAATCGGCTCAGGCGGTTTTTTGGAAGGCTGACCCGCCTAAACAAAGAGCTGATTTCCAACGTGTGAACCTTTGGCCGAGGATGGACGGCCTACCGCGGAGGGTGGGACGGCGTTCTATTGGGCGTGGTGGGATATCCGGGGCGCTTTTTCCGGAATTTTGTTCATCGCGCGGGCTGTCCCAAAGGGGGACCTGTGGGGATTATTCATCTTGCGTTTTTGCTTATCCCCTCGTTGATTCCATTTTTGTCTGGGGAATGGGGCGGTTGGCCCCGGCTTCGCCAATCCGGGAAACAGATCTGGACCAGCCGAGGGAACTCAAACTGGTAAAGCCAGGTCATTCCGAAAGTATTTCCGGCCCGAAGTGGGGGGGTCTTGTTTTCGGGGGGCATTTTAGGTTTTTTTGAAAACGAGCTTTTTGGGAGATTTTCTCTTAGGGT
>Ga0163217_1047810_pt1 | contig 11393 bp, 7 predicted proteins | sample SynspAceP_FD_185933 | JGI IMG/M metagenome (GOLD analysis project Ga0163217, IMG submission 185933) | Saline lake microbial communities from Ace Lake in Antarctica - Synechococcus sp. Ace-P (PacBio error correction) | ecosystem: Environmental > Aquatic > Non-marine Saline and Alkaline > Saline ... | reverse complement strand
AACGTTAAGAATCTTCCATCGGCACCCCAGACTTCCAGGGCTCTTTGCACTGAGGCTCTCGGTGTTCCAAGCAGTTGCTTTCGGCCCGTGCAGCGCTCCTTGAACCCGCTGCATCAGAGTTGGCCAGTTCGCCGTGGGGCGTGGATGTCCGTCATAGCAGTTCGTCCGATTTGCCAGTCAGGTGTTTGCAGGCGGCTGCCCTGGGTCTGGGAGCGGCTTACGGCAAAGTCCTCGCAGGGGCGATTCAGATTTTAGGCGTGTTCTCCGCCAGGGTGCGCAGATCGGCCCCATGTGGCAGGCCAAGGCACAGGCACCAATGTCCAGAGGCGCTGCAACGGGCACCTGGGAGCTTGGAGGTAGAGACAGCATTCGCCACCAGTCGCTCACCCAAGGCCGGGTTGACCTGTGAGCTGAGCAGGGCTCGGGCGCGGCATTCTGCTCACCACGGTCGTTCATGGTCGCAGGAGGGGGTGATTCAACCTCCTAGGCAACCTCCGGGATCGTATTTTCCGGCGCTCAACGCGCCCAACTCCCCCAGGCGCCTCACAGCAGGGGCCTACAGGGCTCCACCAGACGAGCTGATCCCATGCTGATGCACGTCGGGCCCAGCAGGCCAGACCTTCAGGCGGGCGGCGGCGAAGCGGACTTCTGACCGGCTTCGCGCCGCGGCCAAGTTTTCAAGCTGCATCTCTCGCTTGCTCGACGGATCGGTCCTTCGCCGCGAATGTTCCGTGCGAGAGTACGCTCGTCCTGATCGCAGAACACCTGCTTGCTGAATCATGCGCGATGGCCCATATGCACATATATACGTGATAGGCGGTTATTCAGAATTTGACCTTGATTCAGAGTCTGAACATAACAAGGGCATCGCGTGGTGCTCCTGACAGTTCTCTGGGGATACACGCGCCGCTGCCTCATCATATATGAGCCTCCTCCTGACGTGCGCTAGGCGGACATTGCAGGTGAGCCCGTGCCGTGTTCCGGGATGTCAGGTGCGATCCTCATGGCTCATCCGCAACGGCCCTCCAGAAGTAACCAACTTGCGATGGTCTTGAGATCTCTCTCTCTCTCGCCGTGATGCCAGCTCACCAGTACGCGCGGGTTAGCCTCTACCGTTAGCCAGGAGGTCCATCAATCAGTCGTTAGGCCGAGTCTGGCGGTCTACGCGCTCTGGCTCACATCGTCCGATTATCGCTAGAATAGTGCGAGCTGCGCAATACAGCCCTCCGGAAATTTGCTTGCCTCTGTGCATTCGCTCATATGCAACACAGCCAATGCTTTCCAGTCAATACATAATGGTGGCTTAGTGAATGCGCCCGATCAGATAGATACACTCTAATGTCGTGGGCCAAGTTCAGTGAGTGCGTATCGGAGTAGTCACACTTCGCTCTCTTGCTCTCGCGGTTGCAGCTTGCCACTCCAGGCCGGTTTGGTCTCCAAGCCCTTTCGGTCTAAGTCGCTGCCAGAGGTGTCCCGTACAGGAGGCGTAGCAATGTGTTGAAGGTGCGCGCGTTGATCTCGTCCTTGAAGACTCGGCGATTCTTTCGATTTCTCTTCTCTCTCGTAGTACTTACCAGCTCCGTGGATCCTCATCGTGTCAAATATTCGGTAGATATGTACATCCTGCACTACCTGTGGCAGTAGGTGCCCTGACGGCAGGGTACGTAGCCAGATGTCACGCACACTGGCTTGTCCTTGGGAGTGGAGGCGTAGTTGGGACCTGCTGCTGGGGTTGTGAGACGGAACTTTTGAGATGGTAAACCCGCTGCGTGGCACGTGTCACCCAAGGCAGTCATGCCTCTAGGCAATTTGGCTATGCGCTTTCCAGGGCTCTGCCTTGGCCGCGAAACGCGCGCCAGAAGCGGCAGTGGCTTGCTCTGCATTCTCCCTCTCAGACAATCCCGCGGGCTCCGCCGCGCTCTCGCTCGCTCTGAGTGGCTTACCTGTGAGTGTGCAGGACGTCATGTGTTCCGCTGGGCGCATAGGACGTAAGCCAGTTTGCTTAGAAGGACTACGACACACTATCTCCCCGTGCCCATCGACGCTCCAGAGCGCCGCACAGAGATGGATGCGGAGCTCCTCGGTCCACCAAGCTAGTGTGCCTCAAGTGCCTCTGACGTTGCAGAGTACCTTGTGTAGAATGCCTCGGAGTACGATACCACCGCTCAGACTCGTTCTCCTCAATCATCTCTGCGGGTGGGCCGGACTTTTACTCAACTGCTTGCGAACCGCCGCTCTGCGCACAGCGAAGCTCCAGAGAGGGTGCCCAAGGGCCAGACTATATGGGTCTCGCAGGCCATTCAGGTGCTCCTATACTGTTTCTCCAGAACAGCTGTGTGTGATTCCGCGCTTTGGGTATGATATTGTGAACTGGTGACGTCAACGAGGAAATGATCTCATGTACGCCGCAGTCAGGCTGTCCATGCTCAGACGGCTGGTGTTAACGCGTTTTACCACCGAGGGGGCGCGATCAGCGGGGGTTGCCTCAAGCGAAAGGGCGCGAGTGGGCGCATTAAGCGATGTATGGTGGATGATTGCTGGTGGTGGCTGTTGAAAATGACCCGTCCGACTCGAAGCACGCCCTTAGTTGCTGTCTTGATCCCATTGAAAGGGTCTAAAATAGTCAACTCCAGCTCAGCTGGAGATGAAGACTGCCCGACGCGTGGCATCAGCCTGAAGCAATAAACCTTTGTGAACGCATCAAACCTGGGAAACGCACCTATTCTTGGAGGCAGATGTCTTGGGATAATACTCCCTGACTAAACTCTACAGGACGTCAACGAAAGCGCCAGAGGATAGGTGCTTCGCTGGCTTGCTCGCGCGATGCTCGGAGCCGTGGAGGGCCAAGCGCCTGTCTCATTATTATCTCATGACATAGGGCAAGCACCCCGGATCAAGCGGGTGTTAACAAAAATGTCACCCCTTTCGTCAAATCTAATTTGCTTAGAGTTTTCCACGCCTTTTTCTTGCTCCTGCTCCACCCAGTGTTGATTTCAATTCAATTGAGGCCATTCCTCGGTGATTGAATCGCGCATGCTGCGCGACTTATTTGCGAGTGTGAATGAGCGGGATCTCTCTGTGCGAAAGATCATATAGAGACAATTGACGCGTGTCGCGCAAAGAGACTCTCGCAAGGTCAGATTTCGCGCGCGCCTGCCGCTCAGTCTGTTTTCGCTTGCTCAAAGGAGACTTCCATCTGCAAGAAAAGATATCGCTTACATGTACAACGTGTCGGTGACTGGGCGGAGCCTCTCTAACGCTGTCAGATAGAAGACACGCTCTAGACTTTGGTCCATGGGTGGCAGATCGGCCCTCAGTCTACAAAATCGTGACCTGGGGTGCGCTCACGATCGCCACAGTGTCAATTCGGTTGGCAAAACTGTTCTAATCAGTTTCAAATCAAAACTGTCGATCTGTTAGACCCCAGAGTTGTTCGTTGGCTGTTTGGATCACAGCAAAGTCGCGGCTACGTCAAAGCACCCTTCTTCACAGTAAAACCTCACTGTCAGATCTGGCTTAAAGTCAGCTGGCCATTGCCGACGGAACCAGGGCACTTGGCATGCCTTCTTTCACATGCTGGCGCCGCTGGAAGGTACGCTACTGTCTTCAGTGGAAAACTCTTCCATCGTCGCAGCCCTGCCTTGCGACTCAGCTCGCTACGCTCAAACTTCTGAAGAAGACTGGGCTCGATGACTTGCACCTTGCTCTTGGAGGGAAAATCTGGGGGTCTGGAAGTTCATCTACTCTCGAGACTCCGCATCAGGTAGCTGCCGGACTGATGGTGACTCCTTGGCGATTAGGGACGCATCATGATCGCAAAGGTATAAGCTTGTTCTGAGCTAAAGCAGCACGCCATCAAACCCAAGTAGTAATAGGCCTGAAGGCCAGGTTGAAATATGGATAGCTCTGTTTGAGTGGGCCGGGCCAAACTGGCGATCATTGCGTAGAGGACCCGCAATCAGTTGAAGGCATTGAAAGCTTGGGTATCACTCAAGGCCTTTGCAGCCATTGTGGGTTTCTTCTTCAACTCCCATCGTGCTGGCGAATTTCAAGGAAAAAAGAAGCTTGGACGATACCTTGGCCACTTTGCGTGCATCATGAGGAACCCTTTAATCTCACATCTTTGGTTTGCAAACCAGATGCGTTCTCGGCGCTGGATCCTTCATAGGGAGTGATCATGTCGAAGGGGCACCATCGTCATTCAATAATTTATAATTCGGCGTGGCTGGAATCTTTTCTGTATAACCATATGCTAGCAAAAGTATGCCGCTTTGCTGTCTGTTTGGCAACTGGCACAAGCAGGCATTTCACCAGCGCTGACATCTGATTCATCCCAATCAGAAGTACCGCGCCAACTTCATCCGAAAGGATTGTGGGTGTGTGTGCGGGATGCATTGAGGTCAAGTATGGCAAGCTCAATCGATTCATTGGGCTCCGCCATTAATTTGACATTGTCGGAATTCAATTCATCAACGTCGGAAGTAGCAGATTGGGCCACTTCGCTTTTGATGCCATGTGCCAAGCGACTTCTGACAAGAATTTTTGGGGGGGGGGGAAATCAAAATGTCGTCGAGGTCCGCCAATTTCGTTGAAGTGCGGATGAGCCAGAGATTGCTGGATTTCTTTGGTTTACAGCAAACTAACAATCGCAGAACAAAAGCGCTCTCGCTCTCGCGGCAATGGGATGCTGATGTTTTGAGCTAGTTCGCAACAGGCTTGACAGGTGGCGTATACGAGCGCCTGACGCTGATCACATTTGATTCGCTGAGTGAGCTGAGCATTACGTCCAACAGTGATAAACTGGGCCGCTCGTCGGGTTGACAGAGCTATTTGCGAGGCATTGTCAATCACAATCTCGAAGCGTCCATTCTGATTTGCCGCCTGATCTTGTCGGCGATCGGGCGGGTTGGCCGAGCTCTGAAAGGTGAACGCCAAACGTGCGAGGCATTGGGCTGATTCTGACCAAGTCACTGCTGGCAATTACACCACTCTCGTGGGCATTGACCGGTGTATACGGCACGTTATTGCAGCAGTGACTTGGGGGGGGGTCAGAATCAAGTCCCAATTGGCTTCGCCAGTTTTGGCGTCCAAACTTTTTCAGAGTCGGCCAAAACCCGCCGATGCGCGACATAGAGCAGGGCGCCAAGTGCCGAAGACCCCCACGGAGACGGCCCCCAGAACTACAGGACATATGCATTAACTGTTTGACGAAGAAAAATCCTTCGTTTGGCTCAGGCTGAGCAGAATTCCGTGCGGAGTGTAGGGCGCCATATTTTCCCCGAAGGCTAAAGCCTTATCGTCACTATTCTAATAAGAAGGGATCTCAGCCTCGTAGCCTCCAGCAGCATAGATCGCTGTATGTCGGCGATTTTCGGCTTGTTTGCGTGGTCGCCCGGCCGAGCAATGCTTGAAGTTCAACCAATGAAACGATATTGTGAGTTCGTGTCAAAGAATCGTTGCGATAGGCGTCAGAGAGGGCAAATGCTGCTACAACCTGCCTGACAGAAATGTCACGATTTGCGAGTTGTGACGTTCTAATGTGCTGAGGCCTGGTCGGATCAATGAGGTGAGCATTTCCCAAGCACCTGACGATAGGACCGATGTCATTGAATCGTCTAATTCCATTTCATTCGAGCTTGGACCCAGAGTTCACTCGTTGGGATTTCGCTTGTGATCCGAGAGACATTATTTAGGTGTTAATGGGAAAGTGAATAGACGCGGATGGTGCTTGCGTCAAAGCATCAGTAAGCCGTTAAAGTGGATCTCAGGAGATCCGCTTATGCTGGTTTAATGCGGCCGCTTGTGCTGTTGAATGAAACTTTAGCTGGCTTTTGTCCATGCGGGTCTCCAGCACTTCATAAGGTCGTTTTTTGAGCTGTACGGCGACGGCTTCCGAAGGTGTTGGCTTGTGACCACAATCCTGTAGCGCTTGCTGGCGGGTTCAGTTGATTCCACTTGCTGCAGTGGAACGCAAACGGAATGACTGATTGCACCACCAGTGACGCTGGTTGAGAAGGCGAGAGCTGGTGACTTGGTTGCGCCCACTCCGCTATAGCCATCGCACGAGACGCAAGGGTGCGGTTGACCTGTTTTGACTGCGGCCTTACGGGGAAGCCCAACATTTGACCTCGCGAGGTACGGAACAATATCCTCCACCCGAAAGATTCCACATGACTGTATTCTTCCCATTCAGGAACCGTGGTCAATTCAGGCTGGCGCATATTCTTGGCGCAATCAAACACTCGTCACAGCGGGAACAACGGAAATTCAGCTTGATTTCCCTGCGCAGCGGAACCGAGAATTGACTTGAACAGCCAATTCCGAACAAAGCGAGTAGGTAGAAGACATTTCGCAAAGAAGCCAGCTGCCGGATACGTGCTCAGCTTGAGGCAGGACGTCAGCGACAATGCAAAGACCCCTGACGCTATCACTTCCACCGTCATCACATTGGGGACTTCAAGCGATGTTCGCCAACACTACCACGCGCTCTGTCATCTCAGGTGCTGCGGTCTCCCCCCCATCACCTTGGCCCGGCTAGACGGCGGCTTGAATAACCTGACTATCACCTATCTCCGAGCGGCTGCTGCCAGACCCAGCGCTCAAGGTCCTTTAGCTGACTTACCTGTTGGATTACCCCCCAAACACTGGCGTAACGCGAGGCGCTGACGGCGCGCATATCCTGCGGAAGATGGAAGCTCCGGCTTCGAAAGTACAGCCGGTCGGCGAAGGGTTGTATCGCCGAAATTCAAGCCCGGACATAGCCTAATCTTGGCCCTTGCCTCGCGGCAGACGATAGGAAGGGATAGCACTCTGCGAACGTTTAGGAGAATACGCCTAATTGGCGACCCTTATCAGCTACCTGCGTGCTCTGCCTTGACCACCCTTCAGTTGAGCAGCCCTGTTTTGCGAAATCCGTACAACCATCCCCGCCATGTAAATTCTTTCCCTGGCCAAGGACTGACTGACTCACAAAGCAGAAGCGTCAAGGTTTGGACCACTGTTGTCTTTCAGCCAAAAGCATTTACTGGTTTCATTCACTACCGGTATAACTTTCTAATTTCGGTCTTCAAGCCTTTGCTTTGAAGAATTTCAACTTGTCTGGAACTCTCAGCTTCTCCGACCCGTGTGGCCGCCCCGGCAAGAAAATGCTTGAAGTTTCAGCCCCATTCAAACAAAACGATTCGCGGTGAGCATGTTTCAAAAAAAGCGACGCACGAATAAGAGTTCGGAGCAACCCAGCTCCAGTGCGAAAATCCACGGACGGAGGACCGCCTCCTCGCCGTAGCCCCAGCGAGCCCCTATCGGAAGAGCTCCAGTCGCTCGCTCTCCATCACTCCGATATTTTCCAAACACCTGTTTGTAGGCGGCACGACCCGACATGGACATTAGACGGCACGGCCTCGGTCCCGGCCTTGAGGCAGGACACTTGCTAGGAGGCCATGTTTGGCTGTCAGCATCTCGCTTAGACGGCAGCTTGAAAACCGCAAATGCGGGTAGGCATGGCAGAACAGATTAGGACTCAGGGATTGATTCACATTGCAGGTGATTAATTGCTGGCTATATTTCCGGTCCTTGCGGGCCGTGAATTCGCTTCGCGGCTAGTTCGTTCGGAGGCGTTTTATCGAATGGCGGCGTCAATACACCCGGCTTGCCTTCGGCCCGACAACCCAGACAAAACACCCCCAAAAAGACGGATAACGGCGAAAAACTTTTGAAAACTTTTGTTCGCTTGATCCTGGCCCAAGACCTGAACTACCGGAAACACCTTTCCCTCCTCATGCCGGCTCCGGACGCCTGAGACGGTCTCTTGCCATATGCCTTCGGAAAAGACCAAGGCGGAAGCTGCTGGCCGTATTGCTGCGGGGCAGATCATCTGGGAAAACTGGGTGTCTGCCGATAGCTCGGCACCTGGCAGAGGCTTCCGGACACCCCAACGCAATTGCAGCGCCGATCATTCTACCTTAGGAGATCGTTGCTGCTGAGGAACTCCGGGTTGAGCTGGAACCTCCAGCGTGAATTACCGCATTACTCTTGCCCGGCGCCGGCCCTTTATGCAAGCCGTGCAGCCAATAGGGAACCCGGTGTCTTCGCCAAAGGATTTGAATATTTTCGCGCCCTAAGCGATTAAAGCCTGTCGATGTCGGCCCTTGAACTCCACATTCGCTCCAAAGAATAGTGCCACTGGCCCCTGCGACAGCTCTTCTGAAGTTGTCTTAGGCTCCGCATCTGAACAGGTGTAAGTGCTTAGAAAAGCTGAGCTCAAAATGTCCTAGCACAAGAACCGCGGCTACCATCGGTATTCGAAAAAAAGCAGGCAAATTTTCTGGTAATGTATCGCTTTTATGCTAATTGCTGACGAATTCAAGCGAACCGGCTGATAGTGCGAGCTTAGAATTGTGATTCTGCGCACACGCAAACTTGGCGCTCTTCTTCCATCCCCTAGGCGATCTCGCAAGACTTGGCCCAGGTAAATCCGTTTTGATTGACCGTCTTTGATCAGCGTTTTCATCACCTTTTGATGTGAAATCGCCTACGCCAGGAAGGCAGAAGGCAGGTCAAAGGTCATGCTGGGAGTGGCTCGCGGGGACTAAGGCTTGCATTCCCAGGGGCTTGGGTGCCCCTGTTCAGTACTGCAAGATCTTACTAATGGGCACCGGCCATTCCTCTCTCATTGCGGTCAAATTGTCTACATCAATCCGACGATCAGGGGCTTGATCGTTTTGTCTGGAGTCAATCAGACAGAATCTGACAAAAAAGCCGGCCCCGAGTGGGAACCCTCCCCACCAGGGCGCAGAAGAGGTGCAAAGAACAACTGAGCGTTGCACTAGCGCACGGCTGTGTCAGAGAGCCACTCGCATCACCATAGGAGTGAGGAGCGACTTCGAAATTCTGGCGGCTTTCAGGGGCTCATGTCACGAGGACGAGGCACAGGCGCGCTCACGGGCCCTGTCCCCTGTAGGAGAAGGTTCGAATTAGGCCGCCAGTGGGCAGTTGACGGCGCGCTATCAGACCCTACAGAGCGCCAGGCAATGCCCACACTACGTACAGGAACCAGGATGCCCGCCAACGGACGCGACTTGGGCAGTAGTTGATCAGCCGAAGGGTTAGTGGATGATTTTGTAGCACTTGTCGGTTGTTTGACGCTGATTATTTCAACCAGTTCACCCCGGCTTATTGACAGGCTAGGGGTAACTTCTTGCAAGCTACGGGCATCACCGGCTTTCCTGGCACCACCTTTGTCGCAAGCCAGCAGCAAGCTTATCAGGCAGCTTCAAGGCGACGCAGCGGGAACGTGGAAATGGACCCTCATGGCCCAGAACCGACTCCGATGACTCGCGAAAACTGGGTGCGGAAGCGACGGCAGCGGCAGCGGCCAAGGTGACGACGGGAACGGTAACGGGACAGATTTTCATTTGGGAAAACTTCGCAAGACGAATGGGTTGGAAGGAATCAGTCAGGACTCGCGAGGGAATCAGGCCGGAGTGCGCTGATGATTGCGGATCGAAGTAGCGGCGCTTCTGACGCGACAGCGGAGCTAGTCATCCTGGATGGTTTTCCATCCTTTGTTGAAGCGGTGCCAACCCATGGCCTGCGCACGGTAAGTCTGGTCTCGCTGATGTGTCCGCGGGCCGCGGAGGAATGGCTTTTCATGTGCGCAAACGCCAGCGCACCAGCGGGAACTGGGGGGGCACACCCACCAGCCGCTGTTAGGGCTCTTTGAGGGCCGTTGCGGCAGGCGGTCGTCTGAGCGACGGAAGCGTCGCGCGCTGTGCAGGGCGTAGGAGATGGTAACGAAGAACGATTCGACCGCTATCACGCATGGCAGGAAGCCATGCGGCCGGATTGGGGCCCCCCCGATAGCAGTTTCCACAGCGCTGGTCAGTGCGGTGTTTTCGCGAAACTCATGCCACGCCAGCGGGCGCCGAACACGCACTGCAGGCTGGCGTTGCTGGCCGATTTGCGCGTTGCACCGGATCAGGCGCCTTGTTTGCATTGGCCACCAGTTACTGGCGCAGCAGGCCGGCGAAGTTCGGACTCCCCCGATCGGTGGGCACGGTCTTGGCGTCGGCGCTTGACTACAGCGGGTGAGAGAGCCAGACTTGCGAGCATGCGGTTCTTGAAAAAGCGGGTGAAGCCGCAGCGTGCGACACCCAAACCCGTTGATGAGCGGCGTGGTTTGTTGGTAGGACGATGTGCTAGCGGCAGGCGTAGGGATCTGCGCGAACCACCGGACCACTTCGGCCTCGGCCAAGGCGCTAAGCAATCCCTAAGAGTCGAAGGGCTTGGTCTCTGGCACCTTGGAGAACCCTCTGCGGCTGTTAGCCGGACCCTGAAACAAGGCTAGATCCTTCATCGGTTTTCACTTTTCCCTAGACGCCTTTGGATGGCTCATAGGATTTCGTACAAGGCTTTTCAGCGCAAAAGCTTATTCAGCCCAGCCCGCCGACTCCAGTCAGGGGGGAAGGATGGGTCGGTTGGGCCCAAAAACGCCTTGATGCCAGACCTTCAGCGATCGGTTCCATCACCAGTTCAGAAGGCCCGGGGAGCTTGAGCTCGCCATTCAAGACCTGCAGCTACCGGCCACGCGGTTGGTGCAGGACGTGATGACAGGGCCAGCAAGCAATGAAGCTTACCCCAATGGCACCGGGTGGGAGCCGTGACCCCTAGCTCGGCATCGCCGAAAATTTCAAGATGCGGTTGAACCAGACACCTGCTCGTCAGTTGGGCCAAACCCCGCGCCGGGGCAACGCTTAGCCCGCTAGAGGCCAACCAGCCGAATCTCCGAACGGTTCATAGCCCCAGGCCTAGCTGGTGGGTTGAGGCGGAGGCTTTCCAGCGAACCAATTCACCAAGGCGCGTATATACGCGCAAAAGCTCCAGCTTAACTGGCAATGGAAACCAGCAATGCTCCTGCCAAACACCGCTTCGGCCTCCGTTGTTTGCAGCCGTGCCACGGCGGGGCTGCAGCAGGTCGAGGATTTCTCAGAATTTGGGGCTCGACTGAGATTGATTGATGCATCGATCACCCAACAAGGCAAGCCCAGCAATCGGGATATTCGCTCCAGCTACGTACCGCAGAGATGGCATTCATGTGGCCGTGGGACTCACCGTAGTCGTTCCAAGCCACTCTCCCCTAGCTCAACAGCTGCCACCTAAAAACCCGAGCGAGACCCGGTAAGGCACGCCTTTGCCACAACAGCAACCCTGCTCCTCCAAGGAGAGACGATCGCCAGTAGGTGCGTCCGAAGTCGGTTCCGTACAGCTCACGTACCAAGGATTCAAGCGCTTGGGGCTTGGTTCGTAACGATGAACCAGTTGGCAAGCTTTCGGGCGTCATCGAGTAGAACGATCGAGACATCAACAGCAGCTCCTTCGGAGAGAGGCTCGCCGAG
>Ga0163217_1094370_pt1 | contig 11394 bp, 21 predicted proteins | sample SynspAceP_FD_185933 | JGI IMG/M metagenome (GOLD analysis project Ga0163217, IMG submission 185933) | Saline lake microbial communities from Ace Lake in Antarctica - Synechococcus sp. Ace-P (PacBio error correction) | ecosystem: Environmental > Aquatic > Non-marine Saline and Alkaline > Saline ... | reverse complement strand
CCAATCGCATCATGGCATTTGCGCGTGTCGTAGGCACCATCCGCTGTGACACGCCCGAGTCATGATCCGCAGGATCTGGTTGAGCAGGATCAGGCAACATGGGTGGCATCGCCGATTGGCCGCTGCTTGGAACCCTCCCTTTCGCAGATCTGCGAGATGCGCCTGGTTCGGGCAATGGATGGGCGGATCTCCAGCATTTCCTCATCAGATTCCAATGTGGATCTTGCGCCACAGGCGGCGTTTTGGGCAACCCCTTGCCCGGCAGCACAATGCTTGCAGTGGTGAGAGGATGGCTACGGGGCATTCCATTTTCCCTTCGCCCTCAGCTTTGATGCCTGTGGGCTATTCCACTCCCCGGCCAGTTGCTGCCTGCAGCAACGAGAGGGGATCAGAAGGTGCAGTGGCCCTGCGAGCCCTTGTTACGGAATGGCAACAGACAAGCTTCCTCGGACGGCGACATAGGGTGCTGGAAATCAGCGTACGACCAGTCCAGCCTGACAAAGTCTCAAACAAGCTCTTACCAAAACCCGGTCGTCTGCCTCAAGGTCAAACCGGATAGAACCTTCCAGGGTCAGGCAGGCTTGAATGGCCGGCATCGCTGTAAGCTTGGTTGGCGGCCCGTCGACCGAAGGCCGTGCCTTCCCATGTCATTCCGGGATCAAACCAGATCGAAAGCGATCCCCTGTTTCTTCTGCGAAAGTTGACTCCGCCAGTTCGGGTCTTGTACGTCGTCGGTGTCCCAGCTTGCTCATCGCAAGTCATAACACGCTGGATTCAGACAGTGAATCCTTCAGGACGCGATTGTGAAACAAAAGCCCTGATTGTGACCACAGCGAAAACCACTGAAACTGCAAAACAGGGCGCGGTTATACTGATTTTACACATGCGGCAACATTTTTTCATTTTCACACGAAAATTCGTTGATCGCCTTTCAGTTCGCGCACACGGACCCCAATTGAGCAATACCGGAGACATCTTACAGGCTGTTGCCAAACTCGATTTCATTCCAAAAAACCTATGCTGCTGGGGTTTCGCCGGGTCATTTCGCGGACGCGGGCGTGGAAGAGATCGTAAAGCAAACGACCATTTTTGCGGCGTTAAACAATCAAAAAATATGCGTCGAGGATGCCCCGATCGCAGATCCCGATTTTGTTGAAAAAGGTGGTTGTATAACATCGTTTTATATTGCCGCTCTGACAGGGCCCTGATTTCCGGAATATCTTTCAGTTTCAGGCTGGCCTGCCCAAAAGGTATAGAGCGCTTCGCGCGGCTTCAAAACGGGGTCTACGCCATAGATTCGATATAGGAAATAGAACGGGTCCGCGCTTATGCCTGCTGCAACTTCTGCCTTGTCGTAAAAGTACTTCCCGCACTGTATTCAAAGCCACAGTCAGGGCCGAGCATTTTTAGTGAGGTCGTCAAGGGTAAGCCGGTGGCGCGATTGACTCAGTTTCTGGGTTCGAAATTACATGCATCTGGATAGAAGGCGAGCAGGCCATCCTGATGGGGGATGTTAAGTTCTGAAGGCAGGTTAAAATTTGTTGCCGAAAAGGCCACGAACAAGATCAGCGCCATCTTGATATTTGATGCTCTGTTGCTTCGGCTCCACCAATCCGCAACAGTAATAAAAGCTCATTCTCGTCGCCTTCAGGCGCATAACGCGCAGCATTCTCCTTGAGGCAGGACAGCGCCTTGAGCGTACAAAAGCTGAAAAAGAAGGAGCGTAAAGTTAACATGCAAGAGGTTACCGCGTTAGGTTACGACATCATGCAAAAGACTACATCGTGGCAAGGCTTGGCTGTAAGGTCGCTGCCCTTTTTTTGCCGAAGAGCTTTTGGAATAGCTTGTATGGCTATATTTACAAGAGTAAGGACTGGTCGTATATTAAAGGAAAAAAGCTGCGGACGAGGCTTGCAAATGATTCAGACTTTTCTCACTTTGCTGTTGTTGATCGCCGCCGAACAGCCTCTGGGCAGCTGATGATCACAGATAGCACCACAGGGCATGCCTTGTATCATTGCATTAAATGGCCCCACGAGTGTTTGATCGGGATCGGAATGCGGCGGTTGATGACCACAGGTGGAGGCAGGATCTTCCCAGCGGCGCTTTGTCGGCAGCAGCGCAACAGAAAGGTCGGCGGATTCTGCCTGAACAGTTCGGGCGGTTGCACTTGCCTGAAGGCGTTGCGCTGGCGGGTACTTTTTAATGACCATGTATTTCGGTTACCAATCGTGCACGGAAATGCCAGCTGTCTTCTGCATGCGCCATCGCTTTTATGGGCGGCGCTGGCTTTGTTTCACAAATCCGCGTTCCTGAAGGAATTCACTGTCTGAATCCAGCGTGTTTATTCGTTATGCGCATGAGCTAGCTGGACACCGACGGGACGTACAAAGACCCGGAACTGGGGCGCGGAGTACAACCTTTCGCAGAAGAACAGGGGATCGCTTTCGATCTGGGTTTTTGATCCGGAATGACATGGGAAGGCAGCGCCTTCCCTTGTCGACGGGGCCGCCCAACAAGCTTAACAGGCGATGCGGCCATTCAAAGCCTGCCTGACCCTGAGGTTCTATTCCGGTTTGCCTTGAGCAGACGACCGGGTTTGTAGAGAGCTTGTGAGACTTGTCAGGCTGGGACTGGTCATACCTTGATTTTCAGCACCCTATGTCGCCTGTCAGAGAAACGCTGTCTGTTTTGCCCATTCCGTTACAAGGGCTCCGCAGGGCACACTGCACCTTCTGATCCCTCTTTCGTTGCTGGCAAGGGCAGCAACTGCCGGGGAGTGGATAGCACAGCATCAAGCGAGGGCGAAAGGGGGGAATGGAAGCCGTAAGCATCCCTCTTTCACAACATGCAGCATGTGCTGCCGGGGCAGTGGGTGGCCCAAAACGGCCGCCTGTGGCGCAAGATTCCACAATTTGGAATTGATGAGGGAAACGCTGGAGATCCGCGCCATCATTTGCCCGACAGGCGCATCTTGCAAGATGCTTGCCGAAAGGGAGGTCACAAGCAGCGGCATTCGGCGATGCAACCCATGTTGCCTGATCTGCTCAACCAGATTCCCTGCGGGATCAGGACCTCGGGCGTGTCACAGCGGGATGGTTGCCTACGGAACACGCGCAAATGCCATGATGCGAATTTGCGGCGCGTAAACGCCACATTGCCGTCATCCCGCGCGCAAGAACGCCAAGATGTGGAAGCCTGGACACACTCGGGAGCGCGAGCATCGGCAACGAAGCCGTCCGATCCTCAAAGTATCTGCGTCGCGCAATTTGTGGCGACAGGTGACCGCGGTACCACCGCAGAAAGGCCGCGTCGAAACGAAGCCTCTCGGGAATTCATGTGCTGCGCCATAACCCTGTCGGCCAATGGATGCATTGTGTGAAGTTACTTGGCCAACGGCCTCTCTGCGCGGACTTTCGACCGGAGATTCGAAGATCAATCCGGCCGCATCCTAAATGGCTTCTTTCACTGCTCTTGGCATACCCAATAACCGTAGCCGTAGGCTAAATCCGTCCGGGGAAGAGGGAGTGTGACTCAGGGCCGATTTGTGCAACAAAAGCAATGTTATACCCAAGCATCAATGCCCGGTCGTCAATGCCCGGGTCGTCAAACGCCTTTTCTTGAACGATTTATCCTTCGAGGCTTGTTTGCAAGAACGGCATGCACGGACTTGATCCCGTGTTCGGCTTATTGCAGATTGCCCGCCGTTGTTCGAGTTGACCTGCGAGCATTCAGATGCCAAAACATGACGAAGGGTCGGCCGAAATTGCGCCTGACCGCTTGTCTGCTGAAGAAGACCAACCCTGAAAATGCAAATTGAAACGGGAAGTGAAACGGATGGCTGACTTAACGCGTGGAAACAATTCCGCACAGGTTGAAGATCTTGAGCGATCGGGGGGGGGGGGGGGGGGTTTTGAAATTCCGGGATGACCTTGGATCAAAGCGCTTGGCCCGAGGCAGTATTTCTGGATGTGTTCAAGGCAAGGTGCGGCGCAATATCCAACCTCCACCGCCGATCACCATTGCTGATGACTGGCGGTGAGGACGAAGTCCGCGCACCGCGTGAATTACAGCCAGTTTACTGGCATGATTCACGCGTGCAGCCAATGGTTTCGCGCTGGGGGGATCTGCGCGGGCGTGGGGCCTATTATGCTGCCGTTTCAGCTGATGAAAACCTATTTGTCACCCTTTTGGGGCGCGGAAACCGCAGGCTTACGCTTGGTTCCGATTCAACTTCTCTGCCTTTGCAAACCGAAAGCATTGCCGAGCTGATCAAAAGCGTCGGATGCCAAAATTCTGGTCGCCCTCGGCCCGCACCCCCAATTTGAATATCTGGGAAAAGGCCGTGGCAAACGCGCGCTCAAATTCCGGGCTTGATCCTGGTTCAGGTGTCGCTCTCCGACGTATTCCGCTGAAGCAGACGTTATGATTTTGCCACAGCTTTGGCTGCGCAAACCGGGTGACCAGCTTGATCTGTTGACACGGGCGCGCGGCGGGGGGACGATGTCGCGGCTTATTTTCATACGGGTGGCACAACTGGGCGTGCCAAAGCTTGTCGCACATACCCACCGGCAGGGCCAAGCTTGTCTCCGCGTTCGGCGGTGCGGCCTTATGCGGATATCAGTCTGATGAGGGTGACGGGCCACGCTTGCCGTTGTTTCATGTCGCCACGGCACCATTGCGCTGGGGTTGAGTGCCTTTTATGGCAGGTGTGGGAACTGGTAGGTAATGTTCACCAAAGCGGCCTGCGCAATCCCGCTATGTGGAGGGGTTCCTGGCGTCTGTTGCGACATCCACAAAAATAACAATGTTGGCGGGTGTTGCCCCACCGCTCTGGGGCTGTATTGCAAGTGCCCCGTTGGCGCCCATGACATCAGTGCTGGCGCACAGGCCTGACAGGTGCTGCCTTGCTGCCCCCTTCAGTGGGCGCACGTTTTCAAAAAGCGGTGACCGGGATCCATCTTCATGAAATACTTTCGGCATTGACAGAGTCGTCGGACTGGTCAGATTGACCCTTTTGTCCGCCCGGGTCGGTCGGCTCTGTAGGGTTGGCCATTACCTTATACTCAAGTCCCGAAATCTGCGCTGAACGAAAGACGGAAGCTGGGCGATCTTTTGCGTTACACATGAAAATTGGCCGTCGTGATCACAATCCAGGGGATCACATCTCGCCCGGATACGCGACCGAAACACAACGACGGCGTCATCCAAGGACGGCCGTTTGAATTCAGGTTGATCTTGGCGTACAAAAGACGCCGAAGGCCGGATTTATATTCGCGGGACGTCAAAGGCACCTGAATCATCCGCAGTGGTCCAAACATTCGGACCCCGCCATGATCGAGACGCGATGAGCGACCCACCCTGCCGTGGCCCTTGCCGCAGCCGTTGGTATGCCGGATGCCTATGCCGGAGAGCTTCCGGTTTGTTTTGTTCAACTACACCCCGGTGCCGATGTGAAGCATCGACGAGTTGCACCAGCACGCACACAGTACAATTGACGAAACGCCCCGCATGGCCAAAACTTATTCACGTTATCGACAGCATTCCCCTGACCACAGTTGGCAAAGATCTACAAACCGAGCCTTCGGTGCGGACCGCGGCCAAAACAACGGATCATGGATTTGGTACAGGAATTGAAAACTGGGTCTTGCCCGATGCGCGCGTTGATGTTGCTCTTGGAGGCGCGCGGGGCATGACCCGTCAACTGTGACCCTTCCGCAAGCGTGATTCATCACTATTGCACGGCTTAATTGCCGCTCTCGCAGGGCTTGTTTGTTTTCGCGAAGGCACGGGTCCAAACCGGTTAAATGTTGACGCTACGGCCAAGGGCGGAAAACCGATTGTGATTTTCACCGCGATTAAAAACCTGAGCAACGTGCCGCCAACTGGTCTTTGGGAGTGAGCACCATGGATTTTCTACAACTTTCATTCTCAGTGGGCTTTGCCAACGGCTGTGTGCTACGGATTGAATCGCTTGGGGGTTCGTTGCCAATTTACAAAGCCCACTGAAGCTGTGAATTTCGCCCAAGGTGAATTTTATGATGCTTGTGCATTTGTTGGTTGCCATCGGCTTCACAAATCAGGAATATATGGGGCTGAACTTCTGGCTGGCCGTGCCGCTGTCATCCTTGTGATGGGTTGTTTTGGGGAGGTACCTCTTTGAACTGGGGTATTTTGCGCCATATGTTCGCGCCAGTCCCAAAACGTCGATGTCATTCTTGACGATCGCGATGGGTTTATCATCCGGTTTTCGCCGGAGCCACATGGAGCACGAGCCCCGGACCTCGCTGGAAACACCCTTGCCGTCAGAACATCCGGGTCAGCGCGGCTTTGTTTCTGGGCATTGACGGAGGTGATGATCGTGATCGTCACTGCAATCCTTACGCTTGCCTTTTCTATCTGTTTTTTCTTCCGCACCCGTATCGGGCTGGCGATGCAAGCAGCATCGCAAAACCAATGGCGCCCTATACATTGGGATCCCCGTCAAGCGTATCACAGCCTTGGTCTGGGGATTGTCGGGCATGGGTCGCTTTGCGGTTCGCGGGCATTTTGTTTTGCATCCAAAGGGCCGCCAATGGTGATCCGTCTTACCGCGGATTGCTGGGCATCAAAGCCGTTTGCAGCGGCGGCCATTGGCGGCTTTCGGCTCGACTTCCCGGTGCGCTGCTGGGGGGTTGATTCATTCGGTTGGTTGAACCTTTGCTTCGCGCTATGGGACCTCCCGGTTGTCAGCCAGATCGCGCCTATGCAACTTGCTGCTCATCCTGATTTCCGATCCTGGGCGCATATTTCTCCCAGAACCATGCGAAAAGAAGGTTGTAAGCATGCGCTTTGTTTTCAAAACCTTCTTTATGATGCTGATGTATCCCTTTTCAACATCGCGCGCAGGCGATGTTGGTACGGATGCTGCTCTTGCTGGTGCTTGGCACGCCGTGTATTTTGTTTGGCGATCGCGATGCCTAATCTTGCTGGCGTGAGAATCACCGGCATTTTTGATACTGGCCGATTGCAGGTATGGGGCTGATGCTGCTGACGGGTCCATTTACCGGACTGCCCAGCCTTGACATGCGACGTTTATGGCAATGGGCTGTATATAAACATCAACTTGCTGGGCGCGGGTGTGCCTTGGATTGTCGCGTTCCCTGTCGGGGCCTTGATTGCAGGGCGTGTTGGGCACAATGATTGCTCTGCCTGTCTTTTGCGGCTACACGGCGTTTATCTGGCCTTTGGCGACGCTTGCCGATGTCCCATGCTACCAGCGACTTGTCGTGATTGCAGAACTTTGGACAGGGGGATTGCAGGCTCAAGCCGTGCCGGACATCAACATCTTCGGGTTGGAAATCAACCGATACTCTACGGCCTTTACAAATTTTACTATCTGTGTCCTTTTCGTCGCCATCATGATCGTTCTGGTTTCTACCGCAATTTTGATGCGCACCCCGACAGGCCGCAGCTTACGGCGATACGCGACAGCGAATCTCAGCGCGGGCAATGGGCATCAACCTGATGAAACAAAGCGATGTCGTTTTTCTGTCGCTACAAACAGCAGGGGTTGCCGGCGCGCTGTATTGGTTCATTCGGCGGGCTATGTCACCAACGAGACGTTGATCTGGTTCATGTCGATCACCCTGCTTCTTGATTGATCGTTATTGGCGGTTGGGTTCATTCACGGCGCGTTTTTTGGCAGCGATTGTGGTGGGATCATTCCTGTCGCTATTGCAAACGGTGCGAACACTTTCTGCGACGGACCTTGTGACGTGAAATCCACTATACCCGGCCTTTGAAAGCGCACTTTTTGCCTTCATTCTTGGGTCTGCTTCCATTCTGTTTAAACCGATGGGGCTGTATGGCCGCTGGCTTTCAAAATCCGCCCACGTATTTTGAACTGTTTTCTTCTACGCAAGGATATGTTCAAACGCCAAAGTCGGTACCTCAGACGGGATCGTGTCCAATGAGCTTGCTTTGAAAATCAAGGATGTCACGCTGCGTTGCGGATTGGTGGGCAGTTTGATAATTGTTGTCCCTGAAGGGGATCGAAGAGGGGCGAGGTTTTCGCCCCTGTCGGTCCAACGGCGGGGGGCAAATCGACGATCTTGTAACATGATCTCCCGCTTTTATGATCCGGCTGAGGGCAGTATTAAATTTGACCGGTCACGATCTGCTGAAGAATAACCAGCGGATCAAGTGCCCAGGTTTTGGCATTCGCGCGGACATTCAAAACATCGAGTGTTCGAACAGGCGACTGTGCTGCAAACCTGCTTGTCGGGCGCCACCGGCACCGCAAAACGGGGATTGCTGTTCCAACATTCGTGTTTCTCGCCCAAAAGCATACCGCGAGAGTTGCGCCACCGCGCCGCCGTCAGGAAAGTGATCGAGTTTTTGAACCTTCAGGCCCTACGCGATAAATACATCGGCGCGATTGCCTTAGGTGTGCGCAGGTGGGTGGAGCTTGGCCGCGCGCTCGCGTCCGAGCCGAAGCTATTTTGCTGCTGGACCGAGGCCCCTCGGGCCTCTCCGTTTTGAGGAGGACGCAGGATAATTGGCGTCTTGGATCGAAGGAATCCAGGACGCAGATGGCGCAATTTCCTGTAATGAGTCGGAGCACGACATGGGGCTGTATTCGGCTGTATCAAGCCGCGTTTATGCGCTGTCGGATTTGGCAAGGAACTGGCCACCGGTACTGGCTGCGCAAAGTGCAGTTCACATCCAGCGTGATCGAGCCTATCTGGGCACGGGCGACCATCTCTAAAACAGGCGACATCACGCGCATGCAGCACGGAGCCGGAAGGTTATTCTTCAAATCGACAATCTCGGAGAGCTTTACGGCCCTATTCAGGCCATTTCGTGCGGTTGTCCAGTCTGAAAGTCATTGAAGGCCAGATCGTCACTGTTCTGGGCGCCAATGCGCAGGCAAGACGGGGACACTGCTCAAGACAATTTCTGCGTTACTTGGACCCCGAGAAAGGTACGAATCAAGATGGAGGGGTCGACATTTCAGTTCCATGGATCCGATGCGATTTTGCGGCGGCCCGGGATTGTGCATGTCCCCGAGGGGCGCGAGCATCTTTCCGCTGATGACCGTGGCCGAAAATATCGCGGGATGCGGCGCCTATACCCGCAAAGATGCAGCCACGATCAGCCATGATGAAGAAAGGTTCTATTTTCCTATTTCCCAATTTCAAAGACCGCCGCACGCAACGCGCGGGCACCCCTGTTCGGCGCGGCAACAAGCAGAATGTTGGCCATTCGGGCGCGGGCTCATGGGTCGCATCCCCAAATTTGATGCTGCTGGACGAACCAAGCCTTGATTGTTCCCCGCTTGCGACGCAAAGAGATTTTTTCGAGATCATTGTCCGGCTTACCAAAGAGCAGCAGGGTCACGATGATGCTGTCGAGCAGAACGCGAAGATCGCACTTGATGCAGCGGAACTACGCTATTGTGATGGCAGTTGGGGCCCGCAATCGTGTATGAACGATTTCAGCCGAAGTGCTGGCCGCCTCGAAGAAGGATATTCAGGAATTCTATTTTCTTGGCGTCAGTCAGGATGAGAACCAGCGCGGCAACGCCGCTGGAAACCAACGCAAGACTATGGAGGTAAGGGTTGATCATTGAGCAAACACAGGCCAACTTCAAGCAGAAATCCCCCTCAGGAAAAAAAGTTCACGGTCTGTACAACAATGCGCCGACCTGTCAACAGGTCCATCTACATTGACGGCACGGACACCACCCCAAAGCTGTTTCGCAGCCGTGCCAGACCCACAGCCAAACGCACGGCACACCGCGAAAAGCATTCGGCATATGGCGGTCGCAATTATGATGATTACTTCACACGTCGCGAAACATCTCGCCTCGGGCTTGTGTCGCTGGGGCTGGAAACGTTGAGTTGGTTGTCGATCCTGTTCCGAGGACAGTAAGGCAGTGGATGTTACACCGACATGGGTGTGCAATGCGTGGCGCAATTTGTTCGGGGGCGTTATTACAACTGATCCGCTCGCAGCGAGTATCTAGTCAATTATTCCGATAAGCCGTTTTCTGCTGGTTCGAAGAATGACGAGCAGTTGGATAAAATTTTTTGCAAGTGCGTGACAAGATGCCCGCCCTTGACGAAGTTATCGTGGATTCAAGCGTGAAGGCTTGCACGGGTTCAGCGACCCGCCAGATTCATGTTTTCTGGATGACTTTATTACGTTTGGCGCAAACATATGACACAGCCAAACCCAGAGCTTTGATGCCTTCGATCGATGCGACTACGGCCCGATGATACGGCTATTCTGGTCTTACCTCCGGCCCACCACGGGCGCAAGCCTAAAGGGCGCTATGATCAGCCATAGCAACCCTGATCTATTCCCGTCTCTGCCGGTTTTTGCGCGACGGGCCAGTTTTCAGCACCGATGACCAGCTGTGACTTTTTTGCCGAACTGTGCCATATTCTGGAACGGGTGTTTTCCGTCAACGCCCCTATTGCCTTGCCGCATTTCCACGATTCCAACTTCGCCCGAAAGCCCCCGAGACCATCTTTTTGACAACTGCAAGAAGTCAAGCCCGCATGTTTTTGTGGCTGTGCCGCGCCTGTGGGAAAAAAGATCTATTCACAGGTGGCCTTGCGCGTGGGGCGATGCGTACGGGGATATGCAAAAAAATGGGGCCTATGCCCAAGCCCTCAAAGCGGGTGGCGCGGCGCGCCGACTGTCTGGCCGCGGAACAAAAGCCGCTGCCTTTTGGTACCCCAATCTGGCTTACGGTTCTGGGAGTCGCCCTACTACAAAAACCTGCGGCGGCATGAATCGGGATGGACGTTTGCGTCGGGGTGGGCCCGGAAAGCGGCTCCGTCTCGCCTGATCTGTTTGAAATGGTAATCATTCGATCGGCGTGCCGGTGCTTGAGGTCAGGCATGACCGAAAGGTTCTGGTGTGATCCTCCATTCCAACAGTGACAAGCAATAACCAAGATTGGCACCGTTGGCCCCGGCTTGGCCGGGTGCGCAAATCCGTGATTCTCTGCTTGAGGGCGAAGTGCCACTACAAGGCAGGCAACGTTTGTTCAAAGGATTACTGGAAAAAAAAACCCCGAGAAGACTTGGCCGAAACCTTTTACCGAGGGGACGGGGGCTGGGCTGGCGCACGGGCGATGTGGGCATGATTGATAAGAAAAACGGCTTTTCCTGGGGACCCATCACCGGGGCCGCCTTTAAAAAAGGACATTTCATTCATCCACCGGCAGGGGGCGGTAAAAAACAAAATTTCACCCCAAAACCCGCTTTTGAAAAAATCGAGAATAAAACTCAAAATTTTTTTTTTCTCGCCCTACAATTTCTCGGATGGTTTGGTGGGGTTTTGATTCGGGGACCCCCCCAAGCCGGCCCCAAAATTTAATTCCTCGTTTTTTTTTCTTTT
>Ga0163217_1055986_pt1 | contig 11394 bp, 8 predicted proteins | sample SynspAceP_FD_185933 | JGI IMG/M metagenome (GOLD analysis project Ga0163217, IMG submission 185933) | Saline lake microbial communities from Ace Lake in Antarctica - Synechococcus sp. Ace-P (PacBio error correction) | ecosystem: Environmental > Aquatic > Non-marine Saline and Alkaline > Saline ... | reverse complement strand
GGGGGGGCAGCGGCAGGCTGGGGTGACGCCGGGAGCGGGGCGGACCAAGCCCGGAAGCACCCTACACCGCCGCTCCAGGTTTCACTGACCACAATCCTGGGCCCGGGCAAGACCTTTGGTCCCTTTGACCTGGCGACAGCGGACGCCACAGCCCAACTGCCTTTGGTAAAACAAGAAAGAGCTAAGAAGAAAAAGAAGAGCGAAAGAATGAAAAAAGAGAAGCAGAAAGATTGCGAAAGGACGTATATGGAAATCTTGCCCATTGCCGTGCCTGTTTGGTTGTTATGCGGCAACATTGCCAGCAGCTGTAATCAAGCCGCCCACGCACCCCGACTTCAATGTCTTGATCAGCCGGTCCTCTTCCACGACCGGTTTAGGTTCAGGTAATCCTTGCGGCCGCCTTGGGATGGCGCTTAGCCCCAGGACCTTGTCGGTTTCCGTGTGTGTGGTGAATGTCTTGAGATCCTTGGTCGTGGACCGATAATCACTGGGAATATGGGCCCCGGCGTTTCAGGATCCCTTGGTCAGTTGCCGCAGATAAGTGGCCTGGAAAACCGTTCAGGCCCCAGGCATGACGATATCCATAAGGACCACATCCGGCTTTTCCTGCCGTGCCCAAGGCAACGCCGTTCAGCACCGTTTTCAGCTTGAGTACTTCATGCCTGCTTCTCCAACATTTCCCGCAGCTTGTACAGTTCTGTCGCCGAAATCATCTACTACCAAGAATTCTGGCCATCTTACTCCCCGGTAGGCCTATAACGCGGCGCAGGCTCAAGCGCCCTGACGCCCCTGCTAAAATTCATCAGGATTGTTGGAACAGTGGGCGCGAATGCGCCCAGGCAGCCTTCCTTGCTGAAAAGCCTTGGTTGCAGGTACTGATCAGCAGGCCAACAATGCGGGCCTTGGCCTTGTCGAAAAACAGCGCCATTCCTTGCTGGACAGCATGATCACTGCGTGCCCCGGGAGGCACTGGTGGTGCTGATCAAACGCGCAAGTCTGATAGGCCATCAAGACGTCGAGGCATCATGATGTCGAACAAATATGATATCGGGGTGGTGGTCGCGATTTTGGCCAGCTGCATTCAAAGCCATCAAAGAAGCGCGCGTAATAAAGCGGTGCAGCCGACTTTTTTTAGGCAGGGTTTCAGCCGTACGGCGGAATCGTCGTGCTGTCATCAATGACCATGCACTATTTCAGCTTCGAAATTTTCTTCCATTATGAACCAAGCCCTTGTTATTAATGGTGGTTGGGTGAGCGCCAAATGGCATTGCGTGCAGGCGCTGGACCAGGCCGATCCCTTTTCCGCGTACTTGTAAACATTAGTTTATTGCAGCCAATCTATTGAGGCAGCACCGTTATCCGTTTTCCAGAACAATGCACCAGATATGAACATACGCCAACATTAGTTCAACCCTTCATCACGAGCCAGCCTCAAAGTACACCTGGCTCGCTAACTCTCAGCCTTACCGCTCAGCCGCCAACGCCCACCGATATAGCGCGACCAACACCTTATGCGCATTCGCCTTGCGGCATTCGTTGATGGATCCCAGTCACGCGGATCCACTACAAGAAAGACAGCTCCCTGGCCAGTTGCTGGCCGCCCAGGCGCGCGATTGGGGCTGTAATTACATTGGAGCCCCAGGAATCTTTACATCGCCGACGCCGTCAGGCCATGGGCAGCATAGCTGGCGCGCTCAAGGGGCACCCGATCCGCAGCACTGGTTCGATCTGGAAGAGCACCAACACACACCACTGGCGATCCTGGGACGTGATCCTTGATGCGCAAGGATCCGGCCCTTCGATAATGAATTGCCTTTACGCACTGCACATTCTTGAAGCGGGCCAGAAACGCGCCCGGCGCCTTTCGTCGTCATCGCCGCGGCCAGCCTGCAGTGACTGCAATTGAAAAACTTCTTCGCCACGCAGTTTCCCCAGTGGCGCGCCGGAAACATGTGGCACCCGCCGCGCGGGGATATCTAGGCGCGCTTTTGCCAAAAAAAACACCCGTGACGTCATTCTTCAAAACCGGCCTCGATGGAGATGGGCGTTCGATGATTTTCGCAGTAGGAAAACGATCCCAAACCTCAGCGTGCACATCGAAACCCTGACCCAGTTCGGTCAGCAGCAGATCAGGGCCCAGCGTTATCTGCCGGAGATCAAGGATGGCGACAAAGCGCATCCTGATGATTGACGGTGAGCCCGCTGCCCTACTTGGCCTGGCGCGCATTCCCCAGCAGGGGTGTGAAACGCCGACGGCAAACCTGGCTGCGGTGGCCGTGGCGAAAGCTCGGCCACTGACCGAACGTGATCGCTGGATAGCCCGAGCAGGTCGGCCCCAGCCTGCATGCGAACGTGGGCCTGGTGTTTCGTCGCCTGGACGTGATCGGCACCTATCTGACGAGATAACAAAACCGTGGACCAGCCCGACCTGCATTCGCGGCAAATCGACGCCGCCTTATCAAACGATATTGGCGGGAGGGGCCAACTGATGGATAGGCAATTGGATCAACATTCTCCAAAGCGCGACAGGGGCGCATAGACTTTTTCCGGCGGGCGCGGCAGACTTCGCAGGAAAATCTCCGCCGCCGCCAGCCTACGCGACAAAGCATTGAATTAAAAGCTGGACACCGTTCGGGGGGGGGATTATCGCCAGTCAGCCCGAGCACTCGTGGTCACGCTCGCGATCGCCTGGGTGTTACCCTGTTTCTGGGCCGCCGGCTGCATGCCCTGGCGGATACTACGGGCATACCCTTTGACTTGCCCACGCCCAGCGAACTGTCAAAAACGCGGAGAGTACCCTGGCCACGGCAATCTTCCGAGCAGGCGCCGAGAAAGGCCGATTACCTGGCGCAGATCAAACCAGGGAAGGCAGCGGCACGCTGGATGAAAAGGCTGCCGGCCGAGGACTACCGAAGAGGCGGTGTTTCAGGCCACCGAGATCAACGAAGTCAAGGTCGCCCCCGCCCCAGGAAGCCAGTGCGCCAGCCCCCGAGCCCGTCCGCGAACAGCCCGGTGGCACCACCACCCGCGCCGCAGCCTAGAGCGCGTGGTGCAGGGGCGCCGCCCACGCCAAGAGCCGGTCGACAACCCCGCGTCACCCTGCAAAACGTTGCGAGTGTGAACGCGCCATGTCTCAGGAGATTGCCAGCCTGGAAGGCGACAGCTTGCCGAAGAAGCGTCAGGGGCAGTACGCCAATCGCCCCGAAGCCATCGACTCAATGCCGCCTCGACCATGCAGACCAAAGGGGGCCTACTACAAGGACGGCCTGGCGCCGCCAAAGTCGAGCGCATAGGCCAATCAGAACTACCCACGCGAAGCCGCGTGACAATGGCATTTATGGCAGCTTGCCGCATGCTGGTCTCGCATCAACCGCGATGGCACCCTGCGGGAAGTACAGGGCTGGCAATCCTCCGGCCACCGGTACTGGGACAACGCGCGCTGCGCATATGTCCGCCTGGCATCACCCTATGCCGCCCTTTACCGGGCGATCGATGGATGTCGATGTGCCCGGAAAATATTCGAACCTGGCGCTTTGGAAACCGGGCGGACGGGGGTTTTCCCAGCTTCTGACACCCCTGCGGCTGGCCCGTTTGGCGCTGGAAGCTCTGTCGCGCAAAGCCCCAATACTATGGGGCATGCAGCCAACACCACGGCGAACTACCTCAAGGCATCACTTCCTGATTGCCATGCCCCACAGCAGGAACCCGCGTTTCGGTTCAACACCTGATCTACCTGTGCGTTACCACAACGAAGATGGTTGCCATGGGCCTGGTGCACAACCAGCCCAGCGACCTGCAACTGGGCCGACATACTCGAGGCAGTGCAGGGCGAACCTAGACAGCCCCGGCAAGCGGTCGCCAGTTTCCCGATCTATAACGGGCGGCCCGGTGCAAAACGAGCGCGGGCTTTTGTGTTGCCACCAGGCCCCGAAACAGTGCGAAGCCAGCATGGATCTAGGGTCCGTTGCAGGTGACCACCTCCCGCGGACATTCCTCATCGACATGCGCCCACGGCATCGGCCCCTCGCAGGTGCTGATTGGCCCTGGGGTATGCCGGCTGGGATGGCAGGGCAGCGGACAGGCAACTGCGTCGACAACGTATGGGCGAGTGTGCCCGCCCGACCCCGATATCCTGTCGAGCTGCCCAGTGAGAGGAGCGTCTCGCCGCCGCCGCGCGCAGCCTGGGCATTGAGTCATGCGGCCTGCTGACCAGCCAGGGCCGGGCACGCCTTGATGGCCAAGGACGCCAACGCGCCATGCCTTTGAGTATGGCACCAAAGAATATCGCGATGTCGCGGTCGTCCAGACGCTGAACTTGCCGCCGCCGAGCCGGTAGCGGTTACCTGCTGCGCGCGCGAATGGCATTCCCGGACTGGGCAGGACATCGCCCGCCTTGATAGCCGAATGAGAAACCCGACACCTTGGTCGTCGCGCCCTGCCACTGAACATGGATGGCAGCCCCAGCGACATGAGCACCCGGCGCAGGAGAAGTTTTCCCGCCGCCTGCATGGCCGCTTCAACCTGCCGGTACACTGCATAGACGAAGGCCTTTCCACCTTTACGCCAAAACAAAGAAGCCTACGTGAAAGCGGTCCCGGGCCGGGGGGGGGGGGCCAAAAAGGGGCCCCGCCAGCTACCCGGGACACCCGGTTCCATAGCCCTAGGCCGCCCGCGCTGGCTGCTGGAAACCTGGCTTGGCGTAAACAAGCCCCAAGGAGACGCATGAGCGCCCGGCCCGGACGTCGCCCATTGCTGCAACGCATGGGCCGGCGAAACTGCACCGACTACCTGGCCCAGCCGCCAGATTCAGGAACCCGGGCCTTCGTCGGCCGCATTTCACACTGGTGGTGTCTGGTTGCCGGAGCAGCTGCGCAGGCTTGTGCCGCCGGACGCAACCACTGGGCACGCGATATCGCCTTCTACCCGCGGACGACTGTGCCCAGAACGGCTTGCAGCCTGGGTGCAGCCGTCCGAACTGCCGTTTTCACGTCGACGACCCGCCACCTGCATTCTGGTCGGACGGGACGTGTGATGACCGGACGCCACCATCCGCGCCGCACTTCAATGAACTCTTCGATTATTGGCCGGCCCGCCTCGGTCACCCTGCGTGACCCTGCTGGATATGCGAAGCGCGTAGTTGCCGATACGCGCCGACCAAAACCCCCGCTTTTTTTGTGGCTTTTTTTTTCCGCAGCAGCCTGGTATTGCCTGCGGGCCAAGCGGGTCAAACTGACGGCCCCGAAAACCGCTGCAGCTAAACTCTGGAAAACCCTGTTGCCCAAAACACTTAGAGGCCATGAGCTACCCCACCAGCCAGCTTGCAACTCAAATTTCAGGGGTTGCAAGCTGCGGCATTTCTGACCATCGAAGGCCTGTCCGCGAGCTGCTCACCGAGCTGCGGACCACCGCCGGACCTTCCTTTCTCGAAGTAGCAGTTGAGCGGCGGCGGTCAAGAAAGTCCCGGCCTTGCTACGCGGCAAAGACGGTTATGCAACGTGTTCTTCGAGGAACTCCACGCCGCACTTCGCACCACCTTCGAGCTGGCGCGAAAGCGCCTGTCGGCCGGACGGTGCCTCAACCTGGAAAAATATTCCAGACCTTCCTCGACCCAGGCAAGGGTGAAACGCTGTACGACACCCGGCGCAACCTGGAGGCGATGGCTGCCGAACATGTCGTTGGTCCCGGCATGGGCGATGTCGGGAGCCGCGCACTTTATTGCCGGCCATGTGTTGCCCGGGACGTAGCGATCATCAATGCCGGCGACGGCAACCATGCGCACCCGACCCAGGCGATGCCGAAACATTGCTGACCATTCGCCGGCATTCGTGGGCGACTTCACCAAAGCTCTCGGTGGCGTATTGTCGGGCGACATTCTGCATTCGCGCGTGCCGCGCTCGAATATGCAGGCGCTGCCAAACCCTGGGCTGCCCGGACATTCGCGTGATCGCTCGCGGCACCCTGGCTACCGGCCCGGTAGTCGAGGCAATTGACGGCGTGCGCGTGTGCAACCGACCTTTCCGCGTCGGCCTGCGTGAAGGTCGACGTAGTGGATCAGCTGCGCCTGTGCAAAAGCGCAACGCATGCAAAAGCGGCCTGCCTGCCCAGTGCAGGGTGAATACTACCGGCTCTACGGCCTGACCCGGGGAAAACCCTGGCGCATGGCCAAACCGGGACCGCGCGGGTCATGCAACCGCCGGCCCGCAGCAATCGCGGCGTGGAATCGAAATCCGAAGTAGGCCCGACGTGCCCAATCGCGTCATCCTCAATCAGGTTACCTACGGCATCGCCGTGCGCATGGCCGTGATGTCCAGGCCATGGACCGGCCAGAAAGCCAGCGCCAACCATAATCAGGAAGCATTTGTTAAGCCTCTTGCGCAGCACCATCAGGCCAGGAATCCCAGGCATGCGACTGCACCATGAAGGCGCCGGGTCAATTGCACCCGGCCAGCCAGTTTGACCCAGATTGCAACGACCTGCATCATCGGCCGCCGGCCATAATTGTTGCCATCCGCGCCGCGCCCGAAGGACTTCAGTGCCAATCAGCGCAATCGAGCGCGCGGGGCTGAATTGGCCAGCCCGGGGCTGGTCATCTGGATGGTGTCAGCCTGCGGCGAACCCGGTTCGCACCCGCAAAGGCACCATTGGACAGCGAAACCCGCGGCCGCTGCCGCCGCGTGGTGTGACCAGCCTGTGGCCAGCCTTGCCCGACACCCTTGCCGGTAACTGGATACGCCCGCCCGTCGCCGAACTGATCCCTGGACCGGCTGCGAGCAGGCGGCCAGCGCTGCGGGCGTATTCCCCTATGCGCGGCTGACCCCGCGGCCTGGGCGGTGAAAAACACCTGAGCGAATTGGTGGCCCTGCGGTAGTGGGCTGCGTGGCCTTTACCCAGGGCCTGGCGCCGATGAAAAGCAACCGCCATCCTATGCGCCGCGCGCTGGGAATTAGGCGGCCGGTTTCGATCTGCCCGTGGTATTTCTTGCCCCCAGGATCCGGATATTGCGAGGGCGGCAGCGCCCACGAAGGCCGCGGACAGCACGCACGGCATGGGGCCTGGTCGGCATTCCCGAAACGGCGGAAACCGTGGAGACGGTGCGCTGGGGGGCAGGCGGGGTAATCCGGCCGCGGGGGGTGGGGCACGCGGGAGAGGGCGGGGCCACTGGCCAGGGACCTGCTGCTGGTTGAGCAGGAACCGGCGTGCAGGGCGCATTTCAGTTGGGCCTAGACCAGCGCCCGCGCGGATGGGGACATTGTTGCCGACGCCCAGGCGCGTGGTCTGCGCGTCAGCGGCCGACGTGGCCATGTATCAACTGCTGCTGTGCGACGAGACCGGAAAGGCGTTTCCAAGCCTGCTGCACGTGCAACCGCCGCGCGCAGCAAGCAGGGATCGCGCATTTGCGCTGCCGTCAGGCGGTGCCAGAGCGGCGTAGTTGCAGGCCATCGCATCGCATCACCAACCGCACGAACAGGAAGCCAAGGCGCCGTGCCCCTTCGCCGCTTCGGCCGCCCGGTCATCAGCAGCGGAAATACTGGGCCTTTTTTGTTTTTTTTGCCGCTGGCGCTGACCCTTGGTTGCCGATGGGCTTGCTGAGTTGCCCGCCCTGCTCGCTCGGCTGACCTGTGCGGCCCGCCCGCGGCTGAATCTGCCGAGTTGGTACATCAGCCTGCACGAAAAACGGGCGATATCACGCTGTTCGACCGGTTCGCAGGCCAGCCTGATCGGCCACAACTGGCTGTCCAAGCGGCGCCAAACTGCCCCTTTTTATCGGCCAGGGGGCGCGCCGTTTGCAAGCGTCACCATACCATCAGCCAATGGCAAAGCTGGTCTTCAAGCCGGAAGAGAAGCCAAAAGCGGGCCTCAACCTGAACCTCTAGGCCGAATTAGGGCCTCAGAGGTTTATTGGTAGGGGGCTGAGGGTCCATACCTACCAGACAGAGCGCTTCGAGGCGTGGCGGCGTTGCGGGCTTACTTACTCCCCGCTTAACGCCGGTGGTCGTCGTCGTCATCTTCCAGGGCAAAATCATTCTTGCTGCCCATTCATCAACTGCCTTTGCGTCGGTTTTGCGCAGCCCCAGCTTTGATTCAGCAGGCGCAGATCGTTTGGCCGGAGTCGGATTGTGCCAGCGCGGCTTCATAGGTGATCTTCCACCCTGGGCTGTAGAGCCGGTAGAGCGCTTGGTCGAAGGTCTGCATACCCAGCTGCGGCGCGGCTTGAACCGGCCATCCAAACGGCTTGAGCTCGTGCACTTCGCCCTTGCGGATCATGTCCACTGCCAGCGGGGTACTTGAGGCAATACTTCCAATCCCGCCGCCGGCGACCCTTGCCATCGGGCGTTGGAATCAGTGCTGAGGCAAACAATCGCCTTTGAGATTCAGCGACAGATCCATCCACACCTGCTGGTGCATTTCGGTGGCGGAAGAAGTGAATTGATGCGACCAGCGCCTGGTTGGCGTTGTTAGCGCTGCAGGGTCGCCAGACACAGGGACCGGTCTCGGCAAAAGGCCACCGCCGCTGGTCCATTGGTTTCCTTTGGTCCGCACCTCACAATCAGGAATCACGTCCGGGCGCCTGGCGCAGGGTGTTCTTCAGCGCCACTCGAAGGCAGTCGGTATCAATGCCGACCTCGCGCTGGGTAAACGATGGCAGTTCTGATGCTGGGATAAATTCGATCGGCGTCTTCGATGGTTGATGATATGGCCGCTGGAGTTCTGTTGCTGGTAGCCGATCATCGACGCCAGCGAAGTGGAATTTACGTACGGCTGGCGCCGACAAAGATTCACCAGGCCGCGCTTGGTCATCCCAGACTTCTTGAGAATCTCCGGCAGGCGCAGACTTCCATGCTTCGGGGATATTCACTTCGATTACGGCGCGAGGCCACCATAGCCCACCAGGTTGCGCTGTAGAAAGGCACCCTGACGCGGAAGCGGCCGATTACGCGAGCACTGAATCGCGAAGGTGCATTCGCGCTTCTCGGCGCGAAAATTGCACGGCGTTGGGACTACGGTCATCACGCCCAGTACGTTTCACGGCGTCTGCCTCGGGGGAGAGGCGGCGTTTTGGTGACGGGCAGGGATCTTCCGTTGACCTTTCATGCTGGGTGCCACACCGGCCGTGATGAAAAGGTTCTGAGGGCGCGCCTTTTCCACCATCAACCGCAACAGTTTTCTCAAACTCCATGGTTGTGCTCTTCCACTTGACGGCGCGGGCGCTTGGCGCCCCCACCGCTAATAGGCTGCGCGTTAGAAAAACCGTCGGTGTTCTTGGCTTATTTCACGGGCGCTTTCCTTGCGTCACCAGACCCCTTGGCGACCAGGCTCTTGAGACACATATCCCAGCGTCTTGCATGCAATGTTGGCCGCCGGTTTGAATCGCCGAATACACTGGCCGCGACCCCTTGTCTTCACGAATCAAGGTTACGAATCGCCGGACGTGCCGTTCATTGATCTCGTGCGCTGCCACCCGGCCGCCGCCCAAGCTCTTTCAGCAGGGGCTGGGATACAACGGCAGTCAGGGATTCGGACAAACATCGAAAACGCAACCATGGATTTTTTCTTCCGCGGGGCAAACACGTGCAACCCACACGGTCATGGTTTTTGCGGCAGAGGTGGTGTGCAGGCCGTGCCAAATACCAGGTGGACCGGTTTCAGCGGCTGTCAGCGCCAGGCGGATGTTTTCCAGGTCGCGCATCTCGCCAAACAGGCATAATGTCCGGATTCTCCCGCAGGGCCGAGCGCAGGGCTTCAGCAAAAACGAGGTTGTCGCGGTTGCACTTCCCGCTGGTTGACCAGGCCCACTTGTTTTCGACTCGTGCAAAACGAAGTTCGATCGGGTCTTCGATGGTCAGACGTTGCTGGTATTTGGTGGTTGTTTCAGGGAGGTCGAGCATCGCCGCCAGCGTGGTGGGACTTGCCCCGAGCCGCGTGGGGCGGCGACCGAGCACCAGACCGCGTGGCCACCACGGAAATCTTCTATGAACACATCGGCCCCAATGCCCAGATCGCCATGCTCAGGACCTTCGAGGGATGGTACGGAAGACCGCACCGGCCGCCACGTTCTGGATTTGAAGGGCGTTAACCCGCCGAAAGCGCCGCTTACACCGGGCACTTCAAAAAGGAGAAGTCAGTTTCGAGGAATTGCCCGAAAATCCTTGCGCTGCTTGTCGTTCATGATGTCGTAAGATCAGACCATGAACCATCTTGTGATCCATGGCCGGAACGTTGATTGGGTGCGTCGCACGTCACCCATCCACCACGAAAATTCATGGGCGGCAGTGCCGGCCGACAGGTGCCAAGCCCGACGCGCCCGTTTGCGCTGAAGGCTAACAGCTCCGGTAATAATCCATAGGGTTCCCCATAACAACAGCAGCATGTAGAATTGCCAGAAGATTTTTTCGGATTGGCAGGGTTAATGTCCGGAAGTGTCACGGATAGCAGAGAAATATTGCAAAGCGTTTTCATGAAGCGTATTCAGCGGTTCTGCCATCAGTGCCGACGGGGGACTCCACAAAGCATACCCTGATTGCGGCTCAGCAAAAAACGCTCCAGCCACGCCATACGGGGACGCCTGGGCCGCTGGCATACAGCCACGTGGGCGAAGAAACATTCTTGCAGGAGCGCTGGACAAACACGGCCACGAGCTTAAAGAGCGGCCCTTTGGGAGCCTGGCATTTCCAATCGGCCCCATCCAGGGTCGAACAAGACCCAAATCCATCGGCCGAAACATTTCGACGCGGTGTGGCATGCGGTAAGATCGGCCTGAAAATCGCCCAAGCGTCTGTCCGAACCAACGGCCCTGCTGAAAACTTGCGCCGCTGAATATCTGCCTGCAGCGTCAATATTTCAGGCCCGCGAAGCCGAGCAAGTCTTGGCGTTCATGCCAGGAAGATGTGGCCGGCCCTCTAGGCCTTGCCGAGATCGCCGCACTGCCCAACTTGGTGGCTTGCGCTGGGGCTGATGGCGGGATTCCCGCCGCCAGCAGGAAGGACCAGCGAGCCGGCCGCCGTTGGCGGCCGCTTAAAGGCCCTTGCATGACTGGCCTGGCCGGCACTGCCGATGGCCGTGGATTAAACCACTGTCCATGGGCCATGAGCGATTTGAACCTCAACCGAAAAGCGGTTCCAGGAAGGGGCGCGGACCCAGGTCCCGGCACGCACCGCGGCGATCTTTGGCGCCCCGGCGCGGCCTGCCCCAACCCCAAAAAACCCCAAACCCCCGAGGGCAAAGGGATTAAAAAAACCCCATGAAAAAAAGCGCCCGGGACCCCATTTGGCGGCTTCCCCCAAATTTCGGGCCCCGGCCCTGGGGGCAAAAAAAACATTTGGGCCCCCCCACCCAGTCTTGATTGGGCGGCATTTGTGCTTGCAGCAGAACATCCCAAAAATCTTCTCTCCTTGT
>Ga0163217_1049630_pt1 | contig 11394 bp, 13 predicted proteins | sample SynspAceP_FD_185933 | JGI IMG/M metagenome (GOLD analysis project Ga0163217, IMG submission 185933) | Saline lake microbial communities from Ace Lake in Antarctica - Synechococcus sp. Ace-P (PacBio error correction) | ecosystem: Environmental > Aquatic > Non-marine Saline and Alkaline > Saline ... | reverse complement strand
GATTCATAGCAAGGTCACAAATAATATGATATGTTTATTGTGTACGCTTTGAAAAGTGAAAAGGTACGGCAGGATACGTGGGTTTATTCAGGATCTTCTCTAGGAGGCTAAAAGAGCATTTCTAATTTCTGGAAAGGCGAGGTCAACAAAGGGATGGCTTCCTGGATGTAATCTACACCGAAGAGTTGATAGTCGAGAAATAAGCCACATAGGCGAGAGAAATTTACCTAAAAATCAGGAATAGGAAAGAATTTTGAAATCTTTGTAGAAAAAATGGCCCGTTATTCAATGGGATAGACAAGCGTTCCTAAACGCTGATCTAGGTCGATTCCTAGCGGGCTACTTTTATGAAAGCCTTGAGAAGCTTTACCTCCAAATCATGCTGTCAACCGTATGTCCAATTTTTTTTCAGCACTTAAAACCTTTTGGAAAGGAAGCATTTCCAAAGTCAACTCCTCAATGGTTTTTATTGGCGCGACTATGATGGACATTTTGCGCTGATAGAATGATGGCGTGAGGAATATGAGTCCAAACAGAAATGAATTTCATGGTCCTAAGTTATTTTAATGTAGATTCAGGTTTCCTTCAAATAGTGATCCCTAATCTAAAATTAAATAGTCCCAATTTTCAATACATTTAACAGGGAACCCAAAAAGAACTCTTATTATGTCTGATCGAAAGGCAACGATTAAAAAAGATATCGCCAGAGGAAACTCGGCTTATATATCGCTCTTCAACAGTCCAGGGCATTAAAATCTACCCCAGGGATTTCGTGGTGGATGATACGATCAAACATGGTCAAGGAATGCCCGAAAGCTAATTATGTGTCCCATTACCATGGCGGTTAATTTCCGGAAAAACTCAGACCATGACCATGGATGGTCGTTCCGGAATGGCTGCATATTTTTCTCCTCCGTGGGATCAGGACGCGGAACAGTCAAAGAAGCAAAGAAGCCACATACATCTACAGTTACTCTGGTCAGTCAGACAAGATGAATTGGTCAAAAACGAAATTATTGGCTGTCGAACGATGCTTTCCTAGTAGACCGTGATGGCTTTGATTGTTCCATTCTAACGAAAACAGAAAGCCAAGATTCAATATTATATCGATTTATTGAGTGAAAAAAAAAAAAAAAAAAAAAAAAAAAAAAAAAAAAAAAAAAAAAAAAAAAAAAAAAAAAAAAAAAAAAAAAAAAAAAAAACATCAGGGACACGACCTGTAGTTCTCAGTTCGATAAAGTCCGTGATCTAACTCGCCTGCCAAAAGTAATTGTTAGACGATTTTCAAGGCGCTTACGAAGCTGTAGTCATTTAATTAGGGCAAGGCTACCCAAAGAATCCGCCCATATCAACGGATTTACCTTCATTGTCAAAATTCAGCTGAAACGTCTGCGCGGTTATAAAAAAGCACTTGCAGATCATGGGATTAGTGCTGAGTCTGATTGGGCTAGTCCATTGTAAAGAGATTCACGAGCAGGAGGTTTTGACTATGCAAAGGAATTATGTATCTACCCAAAATCCCCTGATTGCAGTTTTCTGTACATACAGACTGGTCTGCAATGGGAGCAATGAGATTTTTCAAACAGTGAGGGAAAATCCACGGCCGAGTCAAATGGCTTTGGGTGGATTCAGCAAATTGGGATATGTCCCAAATTATAGCCTCCACCAAGTCTAAGTTCGGTGGATCAACATGCCTACCAAATCGAGAGAAAGCAGTGGAATTACTTATCGCTTCCATAAAATCAATGAAGTTGGAAAGAGGGAAATTCATGAATCTAAAAACCAGCTTGGTTTTCAGAAGAATCTTCAGCTTAAGCGACAGGGCATTTTTAATTTGAAATTTACTTCCAAGATATAAATTCTCATAAGGTGGTATGATCAAGTACTCATTATCGTCCTACCCTAAATTTATTTCCAGTCCAATGATCAGCAATTCATCCGGACTTTTTACCCAGTTCGAATGCATTACCAAGTAAGGAAAAGCAGTTTCCCTCCGAAATTGAAAAATACTAATTACACCTTTTATTTCCATAGTCTCACAAAGCCTGCAAACATGGATATTATGTGGAGCAAGCCAAAGTAAGGTTTTTTTGGTCACGAAAGACTGGTATTAGCTTTCGAATTTGAATCAATTTTTTTAGTCCCAGCAAATATTTTCGCCTTCGATAGTATTGGGCTTTTGCTGCCTTAGCATTCTTTTCAATCGATGATCGGGCGATGCATCATCGGTTATCGTAGCTTTTCCCTGGCGATCTTTTGGTAGCTTGTAGTCATTGGTCATACCCTAATTCATCTCCATAATAAAGCATTGCATTCCACCTAAGAAGAAGGGAATTGCGCTTTGCATCAGGAGGATTTTTTGAATCGAGTTATCGATCTCCAGTGCCGACAGCATTTTCAATTGCTTTTTCTAACCACAAAGCGAAGTAAAGAACCTGAATTCTTGGCATCACCAGTTTTAGGATTGAAGAAAAACCAAGGCTCCCTTAGGCAGGGCTTCCAGATAGGTACCAGTATAATAGTCCTTTCAAAAATTTGCGATGCAAATAGGATCCTCCTACTTGAGCAATTTTTCTTCATCTTCATAGCCGAGCCCAAATCATCATGGACACCGGGAGTAAGTAATCCAAGAAGTCCTAAAGGCTTTTGGAGATATCGTTTGGGCGGCAAGCATTCACTCAGTTATCGTCCAGTGGCCAGCATGTCCCATAAGGTGCCCATCTGAAGTGGCCATTATAGGCGAAATCACATTCCTTTGCCGAATAGTTCCCCTAGTTCACAAAATACTTATGATTTTCTTTTGGAGCCACGATCGCTTTCTCCTAGTAGAGCCATTCCCGCAGCTTGATACTTGGACCACATTGCTGATTAATCTTAGCAAACTGATGCGCTTGAGGGAGGATTCTGGGAGGTGGTCCCATTTGCTTCCAGATAAAGCGGTGTGCGTCTATTCGCAGTAAGTCTACTCCTAGATGCATAGAAAAGAATGTTTTTCCACCATCGCTACCAAAAACTGCCGGATTCATGAAGTTCAGATCCCACTTGTAGTGATGAAAAACGGTCATCACCCATTTTATCAACATTCAGCACATAGGCTGAAATTCCCCGGGGAGGTCTCGGAAAGGATCTTCTGGCATACTTGGTATCAAAACTCATTAGGTATCCACCGATTGTCATACATGTAGTAAAAATCCTGAAAAATTCCGGGATCGCCGGGCTTTGCTTTTTTGTTGCCCATTTCGTGACGATGGAGGTATGATTTCAAACAATACTCAAGCATCAAAATGCATTCTTCTTGATCTTGCATTGCTTTTCGTAGCTTTTCAAGTCACTCAAATCGCCAAATTTCGAATCTACTTTTTTGGAAATTAGACACTGCGTAGCCTCCGGTCACTTTCTTCCTCGGGCTTTCAAAATCGGCATAAGGGTGAAGAAAAGTTTACTCCCAGCTCGCTGTGAGGAGGGAAGCTTTGGCGGGAATTTTTTAAGATCTCCCGCAGAAGCGACTACCATAAGGACTCATTCCCCACAAGTTTCATTGCTTAGAAAACCAATTGGATTTCTTTGACTGATCTTGTGCTTTTAAATTCTGGGCTCTTTCCTGATCAAATTTGATCAAGGTTCGGATTAATTTTCCATAAAAGTTTTCTTCGGCTTTTGGATGATGCTGATAGATGCTTTGATAAGTGTTAACAACAAATCAAGCCTTTCATTAATTCGAAATTAAAGTGCCTGTCCTTTCCTTTAGCTCTCAAAACCCATTTTCCTTAGGAAGGGACATTCACCAATAATTCCCACGTGGATGAATTTGTGTTGAAGCGGTTATTGGTATGAAATTGAGCTCCAAGTGGTATTATTAATTTAAATCTGAAAGGGCGGATTAATGCCTCCTCCCGCTGGGATGCATGATGTCGGAATGGACTTCTTTGATCTTAGTGTTGCCAATCGGCTAGTAATAAACAATACTTCCTGCAAGAACAATGGCCAATCTGGATCGTTATTGAGAAAGTTTTGGAGATATAAGCCAAAAACCCTTAAGGTTTGGAAGATCATGGAATCACGATCAATCATTATTGATCACCTCCATGTAACGCCAAAACGTTTCTTGGAATTTCATTCACTACAAGTAAAATAAGGTACTCCATCTCATACTCGCCCAGGCAATCCCGAAAAAACCGGTCATTGGAGCGAAAGAGAAGCGTATTTATTTCTTATAAAGGGAAATCAAAAGTGCCACTCCAGCCATAATCAAGCAGACAAATTGTACTTTTTTAGGACCAAAGGTTAGGGCCAACACGAGCCAAGAAAGAAGGCGGAGAGAAAAGGTGACGATATTGTACAACCATTTAACCCAATCCTGTCCAGCCCACAGCCTCTTTCATAAAGCGCTTTGTTATCTAAAGGAGTGTATTATAAACGGATTGTTGCAATTGCTTTTTAGCGGCATTTTGCCATAGGCAAACAGCGCATTTACCCATTGAAACAGGTTACACCAAAAAGCTAGCTTCCACATTTCACATTCGGCATGCGTGGATGGCTTCGATTGATTTCTCAGGTTTTGGGCAAAAGTATTTTTGGTAGTTCGGGTTGTTTTCTGCCAATGGAAATTCGTTTTTTCGGATTGATTTTCACGATCAGAAATTGAAGGGAATCAAACATGATCAACAGGATCAAATAGCAACAAAGCGTAGTCAGAAATCGAAAGAAAAAAACTGAATGCGGATGTGGTCTTCCTTTGTTTCGCTTTTCAAAAGCTGCCATTTCTTCAGTTAGAAGGCGGTATTCTGGAGTCTTGGAACATTGCTCCAAATCACTGATCCAATTCGAGCAGACTGTGCCCTAAAAAGAAGGAAGCATAGACCCATATAGGAAGTGAGCCAGGGCGATGCCTGGATATACTTTTGAAAGCACGAATAGGAAAGATTGGCTAGCGTATGCCCAAACCTGTGAAGAATAACTTTTGGGTCAAAAAGCCTTTGGAATACTTGTCTTCAGGTAAGAACGTCAAGCAATCAGCGCTCTGTAAAGCCTCCATCGCGGTATTATTAACGCTAGCATCTAGGCACCAAAGTAATCCGGCTTTGCCATCCAAAGCGAAACTACTGAATGGATATAAGGAAAAGGCAGGATTGCTGCCAGAAAGTGCTCCGATAAAAAAGTTAAGGTTTTCTTCTCCCAAAAACGCTCACTTCCATTGGTTTGCTGTCACTCAAAGCCACCAATGATAGGCTGAATCAACAAGCCTGTCATCGGACAGCCAAATTCAGCCAGTGGGATTTGGTCCGTGCCGCACCCAACAATGTTCATAGATTGGGTTGACAGCACTTTGTGTAAGCCAAAGCTGTTATTGAATTTCCAAAAAAACCACGTTCATGTGATGATTTGGGGAAAAGGAGAGTTTAGGTTTATATCCATTCTGGGCTATTGTTCTGGATGAAAGATCAGTTTTCTTAAAATGAGGTAAAGTCCATTTTAGAAAACTCTTTCCAGCTCCAAAAATACAAAAAGTTAAACTAGCTTTCAAAGGGCATTTTTAAATGCTTAAAAAGACCATTTATTTTATGGAAATCGGTTTGAATTATGAGGATGTGGCAAAATTTTCTTCATAAGAATTTAGGGTAAAGCTACCAGCTTATATTCCTAATTTCTTATTGATGAAGCCAAGTTCAGTTCTTAAAAATTGAAAAATGATTCTTGGGAGAATTATTTTCTTATTTCCATGGCTGTTCTAATCTCTGCAGAAACAATTGGACTTTCCTTTGGGTCGCCTTCGCCAATGTTTCTAGTGGAATGTATCCACGATAGCTGGATTTCTGATTATCGACATCGTTTGTTCAGGTCAGTCTTTTGTCCACGCCATTCACCATTACAGATTTCTCTTTTATTTGCCAACTGACGCATATGGAATTGCCTTTTCTATTTCCTGATAGGGCATCGGTACGAAAGCTGCCCCAATATCCAGAATCAGTCCAATACCAATCTGAGTTGACACGATGGATTGATTTTCAATTGGTTCTCTTCGGCTGTTAAGAAAATCATGGTGTTTTGTATTCAACAAACAAACCCCATGAGCTTTCCCAAATTCGACACATTCTTTAGGGCTAGCGACCATATAATCGACCACTTCTTTGGGGTATATGTTTTTTACATTCTGACTGTTCCGGGAACACCCGAATACAGGAACTCCGAGCTTTTCGGCAGCTACAATCAATTTTCACCAACTCAATACTCGCTTCCCGCTTGGCCGGATCTTCGATGCAGTAAATCGTACGAACAACCTGTTCCGTTAATTTCTAGCCCAAAGAAAAAAGCTTTTTGTTTGATGGTGGTATAAATATTCATCTTGAAGGAACTTCAGGATAACCTGGAAAATAGTAGGCGGTAATATCGACTGCATCAAATTATTTGGCCAGCACAATACTCCAACAGCTTCATCCAGGATTCATATCGCCTATTCATCAGCGGGACATTAAATGAATAGCATTCAGGCTGGTCCTTTAATTCGATGAAGTTTCCTTGCTGCGATTTCCGTCAAAGGGAAAGTTATTTACTTAAAAGAAGAAGGACGATAATTGTCCAAAGTTGATATTGTTGATCCGGTTCATATTCTAGAGGGTTCTTTAAAATAAATTAAATTCAGTAGGATTACTTCCATTTGTGGGTGCCAGAAGTTTAGAATCCCATCATTGATATGGCAAACTTCCCTTTGTTCTCTCCTTTACCAAAAACACATCTCCCGCTCAAATTGGAATTTTTTTAGCTGGACTTCACTTAGATTTTTCCCTGTGCGGTAGTTGATTTCAAAAGTGTGTCTAGATTTTCTCACCAAAAAAGCGGCAAGACGTAATGTGAGGAAACAGGCCAATTCAACTTTCTCGATTAATTCACCTGGTCGTCGCGATTTCCACGATAAAAACTCCAAGATCACCATAATGTGCTACCCAAAAGCATATGCCTTCTTGGTCTATGCACATTCCCATCCGGGAATCCAAGTTTTCTCTGGATTTCAGATCGCAATTCATCAAATTCAATTTGCCTGATTCTAGTTTCGAAGGATAAGCTATGATCTTGTCTGGAGGCGTATCGATAAAATAAAAAACGTTCGATTGTCTTCCGTCCAGCCATTCCATTGGAGACATGGTCAATTGATCTAGCTGGCATCCGTGGGCTCAAATCTTTCCCGATTTATATAGAGCCCCAGATTTCCCTGAGTGAATTTTTGTACTTAACGTCCCTATCCAAAGTCGCCCTTTTGCGTCGCCCTTCCCATCGGTTGAAGCGGTTGAGCGGAAGAATTAGATCTACTTCAGTTAGCCCAAGTAAGCCACTTCGGTTTCCAAATTATAGGAGGGCGATTTTTCGATCCAGCGCTAAGATAACTGGTTTTCCTCCTTCCAAAAGCAAGGTAAGTCGAATGCGAATGATTTTTTTCACTTGTTTTTTCGATGGAGAGTGTATTGCTCGAACAACCTGCCATTTTCAATATCCACCCAGAAAAAAACTTTGGGCGTGTTGCATGCCAATAGGGACTTTCTCCCATAATAACACTGTGCAGGAAATGGTAGTAAAGTTGTAGCTGTTCAAGGTTCTTGTTTTGAAAGGGTGGAATTAAATTATGATTTAAAACAACCCTTTCGAGGTTTTTGTTAAACCTAAAAGGTTATCCGGAACTCGTAAATCATATATCTGAAATCGTAAATCAATTACGCCAATATGAGCAGTTTTCTTCTTTAAAGATCCAACGCTTCTTGCCAATTGATCCATTCCATCCACGCCATCTTCTTATTGATTGAATCCAATTATCAAAATCCCACTCGCTTGAGTTCGGTGAAAATCGCCACTAGTCATTCATTTTTTTCCCCCCCCTTTGTTTCCGAAATTTTTTTCTTTTTTTTTTTTTTTTTTCTCATGGCTTCAATCGCTTTGCATAGCCTACTGCTTTCCTCCTTCTTCTTTTCCAAATCTTCTATCTGTCCCATACTTCAAAAAGCGGTCACTTGCATGCATCGGTGCGACCACTCGCTCGGAAACATCATACAATAAATCAGAGGCATCTTCTCCTGCAAAAACGCGATTACTGCGGGTCGTAATTGACTCCGAAATTGATGATGAATTGCTTTGACCAATTTTGGTTGAAAACGGCTCTCTTTTTGAGCAAACTAGGATATCCCAAAATTATCCTATGTATGATTTTCAATGACCAAAGTGATCCCAGAGATTTTGCTATAGGGCGAGGACAGATTCAATTCATGTTCTTTTGCCTAGTTTAATCCCTTCTCGATTGATAATTTCAGGACGATATTGAACCAGATAAAAAACCCGGCAATATTTCCACCCAATCTCATCTGTTCATTTCGATCCAGCGCTTCTTGCTTTTGGATTTCTTGTGTCCCGGGAAAAGCTTTATCTCGATGCCTGTGAATCTAGGGAGAGCAGCACATCATGGGGATCACCATTCTTTGTCCTCCACCATTCGTCTGAACACAGGCCATGTTTTTTTTTGATCTTCCATTTCAAGGAAAACCGCATACCATTCAATCCGTCCAATTTCCAGGCGGAAAGCGGCCAGTGTGATCCATTTCAGAGGACCTTCATAGTTCCGTCCTTGCAGAGCTGCTTGCATTAAATGCTTTTGGGGGAAAGCGGTAATTTTTTGGCATTTTAATTAAATGTTTAGGATTACTTTGTGAGGGATAGGTGTTCGAGTTGGGATGTTTCGACCCTATGAGTGGGATTGCTCCAAGATCTACCCACTTGACCCGTCGATTGGTCCTTGCCTCATTCTGAAAGCCAATAATGCAGGCAGCGGCGATTTCCTCGGCCAAATAATCCTCCCTGCACGGAGCAAACATGTCTGGCAAATTCTTATATACCAATCGTCAGGGAAAGGCCATTGCAGTTTTTTTCCGCTCGATTCCTTTTCCGTCAAGCAACCCATCCGGATTGATTGATTGTAACTCGCACGCCATTTCTCGGAAAAGAAGAATCACCAGATCCCGAGTCATCGTCAATTCAGCGCCCCCTTTTGAAATGCTGTAGGCTAGCAAATTATGTCAGCCACTCCAGGGCATTAATGGAGCCATATTTAACACTGCTCACTGGGTTTTCGATCAAATGGGGGACGCTGCTTGGATCAAAAAACAGCGGCGATAGTCGTTGACCTCAAAAGCAGGATGAGTTAGAAAGGCTTTTTTGTCGTTGTGAATTATCTGAAGCAGCTACTATGGCGGCATTGTTCACGACGGTTGTTTCAAGGCCTTTCCCCAGCTTTTTATAGCTAAGTCAACCAATTCGGTTGCGCAGACCTTCATTGGAGAGGGTCTTCGATTGGTTGTTTAATCTTGCCTTTTTCAGACCCAATTCGGCATACTAACTGGCAATACCCAATCTTCCTCCAATTCCGTGGGATGATCACTTTTGCACCCTTCTGAACACTTTTTTTTGCCAATGCTTTGCCGATACCCATCGTGCTTCCTTTGTGACGATAATGACTTTTGTCTTTCAATCTCATTATTTAGACTGGTTTTAATTATGCTTTTCAACCACCTTCTCCACTATGCATTTTTTTTCAAAAAGCTTCATGCCATTCCGTTAATCGGCCAAACGCCTCGATAATGGGTTTTACGTCCAATTGCAACCGCTTGCAAGCAAGGCGCGCATCACTCTCTCCCATATCGGCCAAATATGGGCTTAAAGCTTCCCTGAAGTCCCAACATTCTTTTGGGATTTATCGGATCCAAGAAAAAATTTGCAGGGTTTTGCTCCCCAGCCAACTTTTAGTGATTTTGTCCATTTTCGGGCGGACCAAACTTGCATGGCGTTTTGTAAAGTCTCACTTACGGCCAGCTGCATCGACAACAAGTCCGCACCCATGCCATCTCTTTTTTCTTGCCCAAGTTTTCTCCGCTGCTACCAATAATTGGTGTCGCAAGCCATATTTTTTTTTGCAATTTCTAATCGGCCTTTATCCACCTTCAAAGGGTCCGATAATTACCACTTCTGCCTCCGCAAAAGTTTGGCAACCGCAGCACAAAGAATTTCCGATTGTTCCGGCGACCCAATCACGATCACACGGTCGCCTGAGGTTTTGACAGAAGTTTCCAACCACAGCATTGTAAGTCATACCCACAACATGCCTCGCTGAGGGCAGGCTTCATTCAAAGGAAAGATTATTCAGGGGACCATGTGGAGGCATCGAGCGGGGGACTCTCAAACAAATCGGGTCATGGCCTCCATTGACCTCCGGTAGTCCAAAATCCTTTACGTGTTGGGATCAAGGATTATTAGAGGCCCAACTTGCTCATGGGTCTGACTTTCTAATCACCGCGGCAGTTTCGCTGACCACTCGATCCCCGACTTTTCCATCGGTTTACTTTCGAAACCAAGAGAAACTATTTTACCTCCAAACTCAATGTCCTAAGCACGACAGGCGTTAAATTTACCTGCCAAGCTGTTTGGTCTTGAAGTCCATTGATGAAGGTCGCTTCCGCAAAACTCCAACATTTTCACACTTCCAGTAGAATGTCGTCCTCAACCGATTTCCAGGAATAGGATCTCTCTTGATTTCAACAGAATTTTTTTTTCAGCGAAGCTTGACTACGGCTATCAGATTTAGTGCTGGACATGGCTTAGGCATTTTTGGGTGAAGGTTTTTTTGACCATGGATGCCTTCGCAAAAATCATCCGAGTTGATGCTTCAAAAGATCACACTTGGCAGTTTTGAAAATGAATCGGCATCGATTGGTTTAAAGGAAAGCTTCCAAGGACAACCAATGGTGCCTCCATATGAGGACATTTTATCGCTTGTTCCAAAGAGTAGACGCCAACTTTGCCTGCACAGGAACACATTCATACAGCAGGCTACGACTTCCCGAAGCTGATTCAAGCGGGCTTTGCCATTTCTGTGGGCCAGGCCGCTGCAAATTCCCTCTTCCGCTTCATCGTAACCCAATATAGATGGATTAAACATAATCAACAGCCTAGTTTCTTCTAAAAAAATTTGGCTTCCTGCTATTTCATGTCAAGAACAAAACCCCATGTGTCCCCATGAACTTTTTATTTCCCAAAAAAATTCCTTTCCAGCCTGAAACTTACACATTTGATGGGTTTCAGCATTTGGCGCTCTTTCCTTCCGCCCATCACGGACCACATTGATGTAGGCTCCCAAGGGCTTTTTTTGGGCCATTTTTCATTTCGGGGCTTATCCGAGGATTTAGCGCCGTTCCAATGGTTTTTGGAAAAAGGGGATTTCCCCCCGCTTTACGCATTTTTGGGGGGGGGGGGGGGGGGGGGGGGGGAAAAAATTTTTTTTCCAGGAAAGCTTTCCGCAGGTTTTTCTGACTCCGTCGAAGTCCCTTCGGCCTAGAATAATTGGAGTGATCTCTCTCTTTTTTT
>Ga0163217_1111451_pt1 | contig 11395 bp, 12 predicted proteins | sample SynspAceP_FD_185933 | JGI IMG/M metagenome (GOLD analysis project Ga0163217, IMG submission 185933) | Saline lake microbial communities from Ace Lake in Antarctica - Synechococcus sp. Ace-P (PacBio error correction) | ecosystem: Environmental > Aquatic > Non-marine Saline and Alkaline > Saline ... | reverse complement strand
CCGCCCAGTTCGTTGATCCGAGTCACCGATCTTGACCTACTACACGATCCTTGCGGTTTTGTGATAGGGCCTTCATGCAGGGGGTGACAGGTCAGTTCGCCTGCCGGTGCCTCGAGAAGCCAGAACAGTTACTGAGGATGATAGCGGCCGCCCAACGCCTTATCGCTTACCATGAACACCCCAGGACCGTGGCCCGTCTTCCGCCGTCTGCCTCCCTTCTACCACCCGCCACGGTCCGTCCAGGCCTTTTTGCCGTGGTCGGGCCGAGGGCCTGGAACACCGGTGACAGTTCCACCCAGCGCTCCTGCTCGAGAAGTACAGCGGCAAGGGCGGCGCGCGTGTTTCCGGGTCAGGCCCGTACTGATCGGGCGGCTGATGCAGGCCACTTGCGGCCTTCTTCGAACCGGCGTGGAATTGTGGCCGAGCGCTGGCCTTCGACGAGCTGTGACCGGTGGGCGGCATCAGGGGGCCTGGGAGCGCCCGATGGAGGAGAGCTACGCGGCCTTCGGGCTCGATCCAGCCGAGGACGACCCCACCTCGATTGCCTACCTCAACGAGTATTTCGGCACGATCCTGAAGCCGCCTAGACAGGGAGTTGGATGTGGACCTGGCCAGGATGCCAAGGAAAAAAACTTTCCCTTCTGCAGCAGTCAGGCGTACTAATTTCCGTTGATTTTTGCCGTTCACCTCTGGGCTTATCGCCCTCACCCTCCCAGGCCTCTCTGCACCGCGCATCGTCCAGGTTGCCCAGATCAAAAACCCTGCAGCGCCGTCTCGCCAAAACCTTGAGCAGGAGCAGGTGGAGGAACGAATCGCTGCTGCGGCCATGAACTTTGGCTGACTGTTGGCTCGATGCTTCCTTGAGGTATCCCGATCGCCGCTCTGCGCGCCAAACTATTACTACGGGCCAGGTTGCAAACGGCCGGCGGGAACTGCAACAGGTTGATCCGCTGAACGCTTGATCTGCTCAAAGCCGTGATCAGCTGAACGCAGGGGCAGCCCTCGCGAAACCGCCCTTACCCACCGGCGGCCACCCTCGAGCGAGCACCCTTCCGCGCCGGCCCTGCCGCGCGTCCTGGAGAGGTGAAACGGCTGGGCGCCGCTCGAGCACCCCCTCAAGACGCGCATTTTTCGCCTGAATCAGCCCTGCCGCCACTGGCCAGGGGCCTAGGCCTTCAAGGTGAGCGGCGCTTGGCCGTCCATCAGATCAATGGCCGGTGCGAATCAGGCCGCAGGAGTGGGCAGTTCCGACGGCGGCCGTTCATGCGCCGGACCTGGGCCGGTTTGCGGCCCTTCGCGCAACTCCAGCTGCAAGCCCAGCCGGTGGGCACGGAAAGGCTCGGTGCCGGTATTCGGGGGCTGCCGTTCTCAGTCAACGGCGGGATCGGCGAGCAGGGCTGGCCTTTCGCCGGGCGGGTCGTCTCGTCCCCTGCTACGATCATCCGCACTGCCGCAGCTGCTTGCGAGATTGTCTGGCGTGAGCCGTGCCCGTCCACCTTGAACCGCACTAGCGGCGCCAGTGGCCCCAGCGGGGATCGGTTGCAGCCCGTTTCTTGCAGGATGGAGGCACGGACGCTGCGTGAGCGCAACAGGCCCGCACTTCTCGCAGTCGAGGCGGGCGCGGGCGGATAGACGCCGGGGACATCAGGAGTGAGCGCAGCGAGGCGTGGCGCCAGGAAAACTGCCGGGGCCTCTCAGGCGTTGAACTGCGCTCAACCACCCATAGGGCTTGTGAAACAGCAGAACCGGCCAACGGCGCCTGCTCAGGCTTGGGGTTGCTGTTCATAAAAGGCGCGCTTCCAGAGGATTCACCACCCCGATCGAAGATCAACAGCAGACCGAGATTCCAGCGATAGGGGCGGGAAGTGATCAAAAAGAAAGGCCTTCAGGCGAGAGTGACCCTAGCCACCGCTGGGCTGGCGAGGCAGTCAATTTAAGCTGAAAATCAAATTCTCAGCTTTTTGGAGCACCAGTCCCGCATGATCGGGAAACCTCGGCGGTAAGTATCGAGAAGGAACCAGTGGCAATTGGGGTTTCTACCCTGGATTCACCCTCGATCAGCCTTCCGGTCACCAAGGTGCCTCATGCCGTAGCCGCCGGAAGCTCACCAAGTTTCCGCATCAAAGCTGCTGGCTGGCGACAAGGTGCTGGTCGAGATCAGCCCTCTATGGACCTTCACCGCGGCCGGATCACCTAACGCGAACGCAACGCCGGCAAAACACCGGCCCCCGCCCGGGCGGCAAACCGACCCAGGTGGGCCCCAGCGCCGCTGAAGTCAGCGCTCTGCGCTGCGTTCAAGGCTGTCGTTGCAATCCGGCGGCCTTTGCTGCTCCGTTCTCTGCAAATCAAGTGCCAAGCACCCGTCCGAGCACTTCTCTCGCGGGCTGCTTGGGGTCAAACGGCGCTTCCCTGCAAGGCGCGTGATACAGGAACGTCGAGGCGTGCGCGGGCGAGTGGTTCGTCGAGGCAGACGAGGGTCGCCAGTTCACGGAATTCTTCGGAGCAAGCAAAAACTCTCTGCGTAGCGCGTGCTCAGGCATCGAGCTGGCGCCAGTCGAGGAGAATCGGCCCAATGCACCAGGGAGACAAGTGGCGTTGAGAGACGCATGGTCCGTGGGGCGCTAACTCCGAATCGTTACCAAGAGACTTGGCGGCCAAGCAGACCTTGCAGTGGGTGTGTGAGCGAGACGTGTCGCATTTTTTTTGAGGAACGGCCAATGTAGGTCAAGGCTGCAGCTCAGGCCTGGCGGCCACAAACGGGAAGGCTGGAGGGCTTGGAGGCGGATCAGCTCACCAACCCCCTCGCGCAGGCGCTCCTGCCAGGCGGCACGCGCCCGCCGCTGCCCAACCGCCCGCCTGCCCTGTAAGATGGGCCACGCACGGGGCTTTGCGGCCCGATCCAGGCTAGGGGACTCGGCCACCGACCAGCTAGCGGGCAAAGCCGATCAGCCGGGGATCGGCTGGAGCGAACACCGAACGCGAAAGCGTGGGCGAGAAACTCGCCTCAACGGCGCACGCGCTCCCGGCTCCACTGCGCACGGCACCGAAGAAGTAGATACGCACCTGCTACGAAATCGGTCTGCGGTGTCACACCTGTGCGTCAGGTAGGCCGCGACCGGACCGGCAGGCGGCGGTGGCGTGCGGAACCCCTCGGGCCGCAACATTATCCACACCTCACCAGCCAGTCAAGCTCGCCCACGGCGGCGTAAGGGCCTCACGCGCGCACCTGCGCCGCTCTCGGCAATCCTGGAGACCAGGCAACCACCCCGATCCCCCCTCCTCTTCGACGCACGCCCGTCGACTACTTCCTCCGCGCCCATCGGCTCGCAACCCTATCCCGGGCGCATCACCAGGCCACCCGGCCTCCCCGGGCGGGATGCGTCGCGCAGAGCGCAAAAGCTTAGGCCAGGGCTGTGCAAGGCGGGCGCAAGCACCGAGCCCGCAAGGCGATGCTTGCGTGGAGTCGCCGCGAAGGCTGGATCGCGCGGGCGCAGGTTCGCGGCGCCTCGCCAGCCCTTTCGCGCCCTTCCAGGCGAACAACCGCCCGAGCGCTCCGATGCACCCGTGCGGCCATGGTCGACCCAAGCCGTCCTTGGCAAGCGGGAACCTCCAGGGGCGCACATCACATAATTTTCCCGGGCGCCGAATCAGCTGCCGGCGGCTCGGAACGCTCAGATCCGCGCGATTCCGCTCGACCCGCCCACCGTTCTCCCCACTCAACCGAACGCCGAGCTTGGGGCAGCGCGCGGAGAAGGCCAGCGTTGTGTCGGCCCGAGAACGGCGTGCGCTCAGCCCAGGCGCCAACACGCAGCGCCTTGGCTGAGGCCGGCTCAAGGCATGGACCCCAGGCGGTGGACTTCCGGTTCGTCCGGATCCACCCCCAGGTGGTGCAGACCTCATTCGGCGATCGCCAGCACGCTGTGGGCAGCCCTCACGCAGGCCAGCCCTTTCTCGACCCCTTCTCCAGCTGCCGGGAACCGCTCCCTTGGTAGGGGTGAGAACACCGCACCACCGCCTCTGGGCAGCTCGGCAGCCGTCGCGAGCGGTGTGCCAGAGCGCCAGTTTCGATGCGCAGGCCGCGGGCCGCGCGTTCGGCCAGGCTGATCGGGCGATCGGAACTGGCGATTGACCACGACACCACCTATGTAGGATGGCTGAGGCTTCCCTTCTTGCTGCAGTCGCTGAAAGCTGAGCAGGGCCCCGAGCGTTTTGCCCGCACGGGGCCGGCATGGTATGAGCACATCCTGGCTGCCACCGCTCCAGGCGGCGGCGCAGCAGGGCAAATCATTCTGGCTCTGCAACGGCGCGGCCTGGGCAGAGCCGGTGCCTCGCCCGCTGGGCGATGGCCCGGCAGCCAGTCAAGAGGAGAGGAAAAGCGCATGGGCCACGGACCCGGACCGTCATTGTGCGGCCGAAGTCAGATTGGGCGCGTGCCTGAACAGATTGTGGTGGGGGAAGCGATGGAATTGAGTGTTTTCTGCGTCAGGCGCCGCGGGGCCGGGGGTTTTCTTTAACGTCTCCGGCCATGCCCAGGGTTTCAGCTCCACCAGAGCGCGCGGGAGTGTCGCCTCCGACGCTGCAAGCGTTGGGTCTGCCGGCCTGAAATGGTGACCTCGGATTCCGCTCATTCCTGGCGGGCACGGGCTGTTGCGGCAAGCGGTCGCGCTAGCTGGGGCCCCGGCCGGAGTGCCGTTAGAACAGGACTGCTTCCGCTGGGCTTTGAAGTTCCGAGCGCATGACTGATTCCGCTTAGCGAAAGGCGTGTCGCCGATACACATAGCTCCGGCAGACTGGGCGGGCGCGGTGGTGCAGGAGGCCTGCGCGGGGCTAATCGGTGGAAGGGCGCTGCTGCGGCCAGCTGCCGCCGCTGCCGAAGGCCTGGCAGGGCGCGGAACTTGATTCGGGCGTTCTGAAGCTCAGCGGATGGGCCCCGCGCCTGAGGAAAGGCCCTGCAGGGCGTGGAGGGGCCCTGTTGATCGCCACCGGTGCCACGCCCATCGATCCGACTCTGACCGCGCCCCCCTGAAGCGTGGATGCCCTTGGCCATGCGTTCCCAGATCGCCGCCTGCCACCCGATGGGTGAAGCGGGCGGTGGCTGGTGAGCTCCGCTCGGTGCAGCGGGCGCGGCCTCTCCACCCGCTTCAACCTGGTTCGGGTTTGATCCTGATCTGGAAGCGGCTGGCGCGAACGCTGGTCTGCAGGAAAGCGGGCCTGGACTGGACCGTTGTCGTTGCGGCCCCCGGCGGACTCAAGGAGCTGAGGAGGCAGCTCGACGACAGCGCCAAAGGCCCCTGACGCCTTCACGCGGCCCGCAACCCCCCAGCAGCTCCCGAGCCCACGCCCACACGCATCCCGCGCCGCCTGGTGGCCCGGTGTCTGCGCTGGAATGGCCTGAGCAACCCGCCGCCATCGCCGGATCATCGAGTGGACAGCAGCCCGGAGCTCGAGCCAATCCAACTGTCTGAGTGGCCCTTGCAGCAGCGGACCCGGCAACGCCCGCCCCGTGCCTGAAGCCGGTCTGCTCCGCCCGTCCCACCCTTCCGCCCGCGGCCGCCCTGGTGCGGCGCGCGCCGCCGGAATCTCCAGGACCGCTGGCGATACCGCGCTCCGCCCCGCCCAGTCTCCCGTAAAATACAAGATCGAGGGATGCCCCTACCGATATCGCGATCGCAGCGGTGGGAGCAGCTGCTGGCCCTGCTATGACCGGCCGGCCGCCGCTTGAGCCCCTGCGGCCTGGTTGGTGCTTGCCTGCATGGGCTGGGAGGATCGAGCCAGGCCACCGGGGTAGCCCGCCTGGCCCTGGCGCTGCAACAGGCTGGCTTGCGGTGGCTGCCGGCTGAATCTTGCGCGGGGGGCTGGCCGGCCGGCCGCGGCCCTGGCCCGAGGCACCTACGCCGGCCCACTGCAAAACAGCGACTGCAGCCTGCCCTGGCGTCTCGCCCGGCAAGCGCAGCCCGGGGGATTGGCTGGCGGCGCCCCTGTTCGGGGTGTGGTTTTCCCGGGCGGCACGGGTTCTGTGCTACAACTGCTAGGTCTGGGATGCCTCCACGCGCGAGACGGCCTGAGATGAGAGTTGGTAGGTGATCAGCAGCACCGCTCGATCTAGAAAGACGGACCTTCTTCCGCATCGATCGGCCGGCCGCGGCCAACGGCTACTACGAAAAACGACTATAGAGCTGGATGCGGGCCCTGGACGCCAGCCAACCCTGGCGGTCACCACAAAGTCATTCAGCCCCCGCGAGCTGGCGGGGTTTGGCCCGACGTGGGCAGCATCCGAGACTTTCGACGCGCCACTTTGATCACCGCGCCGCCCGCTGGCCGCCGCCTTCCCGCCCTCCAGCCGGACGCGCCTACCTCCACGCCACCCCCCGCCAGTCCGCTGCCGCAGCTGCTGGCACGTTGGCAGCCGGTGGGGCCCGCCTCGCACGGAAGCACCAACGACACCAGGCACCAGGCCTCCCCTGCCGCCAACTCTTGTGGTTTCCAGGCCCTTGACGACCTCCCCTGGCGAGCCGGCCGGCCGCCCCCCGCGCCGCCGCCGAGTGCGCTACCGTTGGGCCCCAGTGCAGCGCCTTCCCCCTGCGGCCTGCAGCGCCGTTCCGCCTGTGCTCTACGGGGGCGGCGGCGGCCACAAACAAGGACTATCCATGACCTGCAGGGCGGTCAGCTTGGTCGGTTCTAGCTCACGCTGCGGTGGTTGAAGGCATGCACCGCGTGCTGGCAGGGCATGCGGTTGAAGCAGGGCAGGCCACAAACGGAGTGCGCCCTTGAGGATCCACTCCTCGATCGGGGTGCCGCGCCGCCACGTGCTGCCCCGCTCCGATTCTCGCTTCGATCGCTCGGGCGTCCGCCCCCGTACCATGATCCCTTCGGCCAGCATTCAGCTATGTTCGGACCCCGCGGCTACAGCATGCGCCAGGCAAGTCGAGGCCTGCCTGCGCAGCACAATCCCCGCCCGGCCGCCGCTGGGTCCCTCCCAGGCGGCCCAGCCTCCCGCACCACAGCTCCTCTGCGCAGCCGGCGTCGCAGCTCGCGTGCGCCCGGAGCACGGGGATCACGCTAGAGGCGGATTGCCGATGGCATTGGCGCAGAGCAACAGGTGGATGGCAAGACGCTTTCCAGCAGGTGTCGAAGGCAATGGTCAAGGTAACCACGTGGATCGTTTGAAGCTGGCCTCGATCCACGGCCAGCCACAGCAGTTTCGGCCGGCCACAGGCCTGGCTGCAGGGCTCTCAAGCCAGAGCACTTGCGCCCGCGCCCACCACGGCACTCAGACAAGGCCTAGCACGTCGCTGAGGCTGGGATCGGCCTTATGACCTTTCGGTCCCCCTGCCCCCCCCGCGCTCTCCGCGCAGGAAGATGCGGCAGAACGCCGCTCGATCGAGGCGCGGGAGTATCGAGGAAGTGACGCGCCGCCTCCCGTCCGACCGGGCCACCACAGCGCCGGGCGACAGCCTGCTCGGTTGGGCCGCAGTTCGATCTAGCAGCGCGCGGCATGTGGTGCCGCCGCTGCGGGCCGTGAACGGCGGTAGGCGCAGGCATGCAGGTGATTGTGCTTCTGGGTTCGGGTGCTTGAAAGCCTGAGCGCCCCACCGCCGGTTGAGCATCCGCACCCGGCGCCGCCCCCCACGGCGGCCGTGGCCAAGCGTCCCCGGCACAGCTGACCGGGCAATACGCCCAAGCCACGCAACCCCGCGCCCACCATTCCTCCAATCGGGCCAGCGCAGCTCGGCGCGCAGCACCGAGGAATCCCGCGCCGCGCCCTCCCCACCATTCGAGCTGCGCATGATTGTCTCGGGCGCACTGCGCATGGCACCGACTCTCCGACTGGCGTGCGGCGTGAAGATCGGGCCGAAACAGGATAGTGGCCTCGATTCACCGCCAGGCCCGTGTGTTCGATCCACGTGGGCGAAAGTCGACGGTGGATGCTTGGCGGGCCCGATGCGTCGCCAGTTGGATGCTGTGGCGATCGGCGGACGTCGCGCGTTGCGCAGATTGCGGGCGGCGGGCAATCAGCGAAAGGGCGCGCTCCGGGGAGGCGTGAGGCGTGGATGCGCGCAGGCGCGCGGGGTGGAAGTGCCCGCTGGAGAGGGCGGGCGGCGGGTTATCGGCCCAGGTGTGCCCTGGCAGCACTGGAAGTTGGCCGAGATGTCGGAATCGGGCTCGGGGCAACGCCGGGCAACAGGCGGGGCGATGCCGCTGCGTTTCAACTCGGGGCGCCAGCCACCACCGGAGTCCAGCGGGGCGATTCAGGGTCCTTGGTTGGCCAGGGCCAGGTCGTTGCCGGCGGCGGAATCGCCGGCCAGGGGTGGGCAGCAGGCCAGGCGCAACTGCCACGGAATGCGCACGGGGGTCAGCCACCAGCGTCGGGCGCTGGGCTCCCAGGCGGGAGGTGCAGGCGCATAGGGCCGTCCGCCGGTGCGGCCGAGGCGAAGCTCCAGGAGCGGCTGGCGCCGAGGCGGACGGGGCCCCTCCAGCCCCGGCATCCAGCCCTGGCGCCTGTGGATGCTCGTGACGGGCAGCAGCTCTGGGGATCGCGCCAGGGGCCACCACCTCTTCGGGGGACAGTGCCGCCGGTCCGATCCTGCTCGCCTGAGCAGCTGGGCCAGTCGGTTGCGGCCCGGCCCCGTCCAGGGGAACAACGCCGAAGCGAATCCGGCGAACCCTCGGCAATTGCAAGGGTACTGAGGTGCCCAGATCGAGGCCGTGGGCCCAGCACACTGATCGCTTATCATCAGGCTGGCCCCGCAACTCTGCGTGGCTGCCCAGTCTTCTTCGAATCTCGTATCCCATCTGATCTCCAGCGGATATTATACCGTTTTTTTTTTATTTTCGGTGTTTTCAGTTTTGCTTTATGTGTTCGGGTCTGTCTTGTGCACACTGTTATGTCCGTCTAGCTATTGTTTCACCTCTGGTGCGTGCCGCGTATGCTCTTGGCTTCAAGCTGTTGGAATTCATCGAGCGCACGGGCTGGAGCGCGTAGCTCTGGTGAATAGCCTTTGAGCGGGGGTGAGGACATCGATGCTGAGATGGTGGAGATCCTTGCGCGCGTTACTGGCTGACCGCCCCAGCAACGTCCGCGCCCCCAGCCTGCCGCGATGAGAAGAGGCCCTCAGGACTCGTGATGCGTGTGGCAGACCATGAGATCCGCATCCGGCCGGGATCGAAGCGGCTTTGCATGCGCGATCGAGGCCCCACGCTGAAAGTCCACTCCGGTCGGTTCCGGATCGGGGGGCGCGGCTCGATCAGGTTCGGAGTCCCCCTGTGGCCGCGCAGACCCGATTCGCGAAAGGCGTCCGCGCCACTCGGCGCCCGTACGCGACTTTTCGCTTGGCGGCGCGAGGTGCAGGCGTCTCGACCCTGCCCATCACGCGGTCTGGATAACATCCGCCTGATACCGGGCGGGCCGGCTTCAGCGGCGCCCGGATGTCAGGCTCGAGGGCTCGGCCTGCCTGCTCGCAGGAGCCAAGCACCAACCGCCTGAGTTCTGCGAGCAACTGCCAGCGCCCGTGCAGACCTCGGCTTCGTCAATGCGTTGGTCTCCCCGCTCCAGCCCTGCGCACGCGAGGGGCTCGCAGCGGGCGAGAGCCAGGAATCGAACAGGCACCGCCGAGGGGCCGCTGAGGGTCGTGGTTGAGGGTCGCGTCGTCCATGGGGATCTTGCCGGCAACGAAGGCAGAAAACGGCGACAGCTTGCAAGGCCAGGGCACCACTCCCTGCTCCTGGCCCAGCTCTCCTTTTGTCTAGCTCCTGCTTTCCAGCAACCAGCGATTCACCCAACCCAGGCCACGACAGCCTTGCAAAGCATGGGATATTTTACAAAGGCCCAGCCCAAAGAGCTTGGTGAGCCCTGCCAGCTGGCCGAGGGCAGGCGCGGCGAGCGTCTTCAGGGTTGAAGTTTCAAGGGCTTGCGGTACGTGGGCTTGGGCAGCACAGAAGAAAGCGCAGGCGTCCATGGCTGATACCCCACTGGCGAGCAGTGATCGAATTGTGCGTGGAAGGTTACCGGAGTGATTTAAGAGCATCTTGTTCGCCTCGAACGATTCACCTATGCCGTTGTGCAGCCAAGTAATGGGGCCAGCGGCTCACCGTTAGCTGCTTTTCTGACTTGCGCTAATTTCATCTCCATTGGTGGGGAAAGATCAGGTCTGAAACCTCCCAGGTTGAATGTCGATGGTGGTGCCCAGTTCCTTGACGCTACCATTCGCCGAACGCACTTCGATCTGCCCAACCGGCGACCGGGCCCCCAGGGGAGCGAAAACTGGGCTCTCATGCTTAGCACTCTTTCAAGAGCCCGAGATCGAAAGGATGCCGCCTGTCCGCGATTCCTCTTCGTGTGTGGTGAGGCGACCGCTGCACGCGCGGTTGCTGGCTCGACGCAGGAACTGCGACCACTCAACACTTGCGCGAACTCCAGGCTGGCCGAGCCACAGCAAACAATTAAAAACATCGAACCAGCGGACAAACGGAATAGGCGGCGCCAAGAGCGCTTCGAGTCGCCGATTAATGGCAAGCGGATGCCCTCAGAAGCAAATTGAAGTGGCGCGGGGAAATCTAATGTCAGGCGGAAAGAGGGAAAATAGTATCAGAGGCAAAGCCATGTCATCAACGGAAAAGGCAACACGATGACTGATTGCGCTCACCTCAAACCGCTAATGCATTCACGAAACCCTCTTTGAAGAAAAGACAAAAGCCACGCTTTTTACAGGATTTTTAAGTACGTCAATAATATCGGTACTGTTCCTGAACCCACCAAGGGTGCACCGCTCCCGGTAACCGCATCCAGATCATTGATAACGGCCCATCGCGCCGCGCGGCGCCCCGCAGCACATCCCAGGACGATTGTAACTGCGGCCATGGCCCAGTGACAGATGATCGCTTTAGACCGTGACACCACAACAATAAATTGGAAACCTCCACCCGACACCCGAGGCTGAAACGGCCTCGGTGCGCCCGGTGAGGGTTGTTGGTTGAAACTGCAGGGTCAAAGGGCTGGCCCGGCTTCAGCGTTGAACGAACCGTAAGGGGGTTCAGCGGGCGGCGGCTTGCCTTGAGGCCGATTCAACCAGAGACCACGAATGGGCACAAATTTCGGACAGGTAGCCGGCGCGTCGTGCCAACCTGATAAGTGCAGGCTGCGGATCACCGAAATTCCTGAATCCTTGCGCAAGGCCAAAGGGTCCTTGACGAGCGCGCTGGCCTTGGGGTGGAGGTGGTGGACGTGACCGAGGCGGAGCGGTGCGGGGCCCAGGCAACTGGGCCTGTCAGCGAGATCGGGCAGGCGAGGGGCTGGTGCTGCACAGACCAACCCCCGAGCGCGCACCGTGCGACACCCGTCGGCTACCAAAGACGTCTTGAGCATGTTGAACAGTACGTTTTCGCAGCCCTTGCGATA
>Ga0163217_1065376_pt1 | contig 11395 bp, 18 predicted proteins | sample SynspAceP_FD_185933 | JGI IMG/M metagenome (GOLD analysis project Ga0163217, IMG submission 185933) | Saline lake microbial communities from Ace Lake in Antarctica - Synechococcus sp. Ace-P (PacBio error correction) | ecosystem: Environmental > Aquatic > Non-marine Saline and Alkaline > Saline ... | reverse complement strand
CAGGTCTCGCAATCGCCTGAAAATACGGACAGTCGGCCAGTGCCGCCGTATCAGCCCGAAGCGCGCGGCCCCACCCGATAGGCGTAACAAAGGGAGTCGCCGAGTTGGTCAAGCTCATTCAGCGCAAAAGCCACCCTCGGCCGGTCATGACAGCAGGGACCCGGCGCCTCGGCAGCGTCGCGCGGATCTCGGCAACGGTCGACCGGCACCTGTCTCATGCCGACCAGCATCTGCGCTCCTGTGGCCCTCGGCAGAAACGTCTGGAATTTCAGCGGTTCGGCGTGTCGGAACGCTCAGGGACGTTCGGATTGTTTCGGCCGCTTCGATGCATTGGCGCGCAAGCGGCCGGGTATTAAAATAATAAAAATAAAAAAAAACTCACGCGCTCTGAATTCGTCGCGCGGTCAGGACGGGAACCAGCCGAGACGCAAGTTCCGTGGTTTTCGCGGTTTAAAAACAAAGCGCGGCACGCTTGATCGGCGCGGAAAGCCAGCCAAGAGATCCGCTCGGTGGTCTGCTGGTCGAAACTGCTCGGCAGCCTCCACAAGTACACCCCCGCGCTTGGCGGCAATGATATCGGCCCAGAACTCACCCATCGCGGCCATTGAAGATCGCGATACGGTCGCCTTCGCTGCGCCGCCATGACATTGTGCAGATAGTGGCTCTTGGTCACGACTTGAGCGGGCAGCGCCATACCCTCGGCCAGATCCTCCTCACAAAAGACGCCAGCCGGGGTGAGTCGCTTTCGTACTGACATCGACAATTTCCGGATTTGGGGCGTGCGGCACGGCTGGTTAAAGGAAGGGATCGATTGAACGATATACCGATCACAACGCAAGCGACATCCGCGCGGCAACTGGCTTGACGCTATTCTTCCTTCCTTGGCAGCCTATGCAAGACTCATGCGTCTCGGACCGCCGCATCGGGCCTGGCTGGTGTTGTGCCGGGCTGGTGGGCGCTCGCACTGGCGAGGACGCGGGCAACTGCCATTTTCTGTGGTCGCATTGTTCGGATCGGCGCCGATCTGATGCGCGGGCGCGGGCTGCGTCATCAAACGACATGTTTGACAGGGACTTTGACGCACAGGTTGCGCGCACCGCGGACCGGCCGCTTGCTCCGGTGCCATTCGTATTGCGTGCGCGCTGTGTCTTTCTCGCGGCATTGCTCCTGGTGAGCCGGGTTATTCTCGTGCAGTTCAATCCCTTTGCATGGCGGTTGGCACGCTCAGTCTGGGCGCTGGTCATCCCCTACCGTGATGAAACGGTCACCTGGTGGCCGCAGGCATGGCTCGGGCCTGACCTTCAACTGGGCGCCGTGCTCGGATGGCCGTGGTGCGTGGCGAAGATCGAACCGGCAACCCTCGTTCTCTACGCAGCGGCTTTTCTGACGCTGGGCTACGACACCAATCAGCCATTCAGGACAAGGAAGACGACGCGCTGGTCGCATTCAAGTCACGCGGCGCCTGCTGGGGCAAATTCACGGCCTGGATTGCCGGTTTCTATTACCGTCTGTATCGCTCTGCTGCGCTGTCTGCATGGATGGTGGCTTATCGGGTGGCCATCTGGATCGGCCTGGCGGTCCGGTATTGCACATCTGATCTTGGCAAACCGCCGCCATCACTTCGATGGACCCGGAAAAAAAAAGAAAAAAAAAAAAAAATGGATGCTGAAAAATTCCGTGCCATCGGGACTCGGCCTGATCATCTTTGCCGCAGCGATCGCGGCCGGATGCATTGTCTGAAAAACGCGGGTGTTGCCGCTGACGGACAAGGCGATCAGGACCGCAACTAGATTTCAACAACCTCGTGTTCGGCATGGCCGAGGGCAGGCATCGCGCTCCAGCCATGCGCACCCGGCTTTCCGTTCGCGCGCATTCCTCGAATGTCGCGTACGAATCGGCAGATCGTCACCAGGCCCATGCGGTCCGCATCAGGGCCAACCCTCCCGCCTGACCGAGTTCGGCAGCTGCCGGTTCTCGGCCTGTATCTCACGGCAGCGCAATCGCCGGGTTCCTCCCCACATGACGCGAAAACTCAGATAGGCAAAGGCGGTATCGAGGGTTTCACGCCGTCGAGCTCGAGGCGCAGATTGACCAGCTTCGAGAAAGGGATAGCTATCGATTCCGTGGGATTGCCATCACGGCAGTTCGATATTCACTCAGCCAGTTCACGCCACGGCGACCCGCGTACCCGGCACGTGGCGCATGCCGCCGGCAGCGACCCGTAGCTCGAAAAATGCGCTGATAGACAACGTCATGATCGGCCAGCCATGCCCGCTGGACAGGGATCGGCGCATGATCGGTTCCGTATTTCTGCCGCAGGACGCAAAAGGCGACTGGTTCGAGCCATAGGCCGATCCCGGATGCCGTCCCTCTCGCAGGGCGCGCGAAGGGCGCTTCGGCACCGCAACAAAGGTGAAGGAATGCGCCGTGATGTCGTAGGCATAGCCCGCCGCACGGATCAGGCCGGATCGGTCTGTTGAAAGTCTTTCGTTCATGGGCATCTTCTTCCGCGCGACTTCACACGGCAAGCATTCCGCTGTCTTGACGTAAAGGCGGCGGCGCTCTAAGTCCACATCATGCCTTTACCAGCCTTCGCGAATTCATTTCAGATCGAAGATCCGGTCGCCTCGTCCGGGTGACCCATCCGGTTTCGACCCGGCTGAGATGACCGAAATCCAGACCGCCTTGCCGCGAAGGCGGGCCCGGCTGTTTCCTCCTTTTTTTTTTCTCCCTCCCCTCTCCCGCCATGTTCGAGAACGTGATCGGCGATGATGGAACCAACCAATTCCCGATCCCGGTGCTCGTTGGAACCTGTTCGGTACCGTCGAACGCGTGGCCTGGGCATGGGCCGCGAACCCGACAGTTCGTGAGGTCGGGAGACCTGGCCTTTCCTGCAGCGCCTGAACCACCGGCGGATTGCGGAGACGGGGAAAAGTTGCCCCTGCTTGCGCACGGTCATGGCGATGCGCCGAAGAAGGTGTCGGTCAGGCCCTGTACATGAGGTGGTTCTGACCGGCGAGATATCACCTTTCGAAGCTGCCGATCAGACCTGCTGGCCGGGCGAGCCGGCCCCCTGATCACCTGGCGCCGTCGTTACCCAGGGGCCGAACCGGACGGCAATGCGCGAGGACGCTTTCAATCTGGCATCTACCGGATGCAGGTCACGCCGAAGACAACTATATGCGCTGGGCTCAAGCACCGGCGGCGCCCAGATCATGCGCGGTGGAAATCGAACGCCGATCCCCTGCGCTGCGTTTTCGTGATCGGGGCTGATCGGGACGATTCGTTGCCGCCGTTCACCGGGCCCGAACGCTCTCGGAATCCAGTTCGCGGGCCTGCTGCGCGGCAGGGCGTCTGGAACTTGGTCGACTGAAAACCGTTCCACTGAAAAGTTCCAGCTTCGCCGAGATCGTCATCGAGGGCCATGTTCTCATCGACGAATATGGCAATGAAGGGCCCCGTATGGCGATCACACCGGGTATTACAAACTCCGTCGAGCCTTCCCGGTTTATCCATGTTCAGCGCCATCCACCATTGCGGCGGGATCCGATCTATCTTTCGACCTTCACCGCCCGCCCGCCGATGACCCTCGTTCTCGGCGAGGCGCTCAAGACGTGTTCTGCCGCTGCTCCAGCAGGCCTTTCCCGAGATCACGATTTTCTGGGCTGCCACCGAGGGCTGCTCCTACCGGATTTCGCCGTGTTTCGATGAAGAAGGCCTATTCCGGTCATGCCAAGCGGGTGATGATGGCGTGTCTGGTCCTATTGCGCAGTTCATGTTAACGAAATGGGTCATCGTCGTGGATGACGACATCGATATTCCGTGACTGAAGGGACGTTGATGGTGGGCGATCTCGACCCGGCATGGACCGGCCGCGACATCACGCTGATCGAGGACACGCCCTCAATCTGGATTTCGCCTCACCCGTCTCCAGCCTCGGCGCAAGGCCGGGCTGGATGCGACGACAATATCCGCCTGAGACGACACGCGAATGGGGCCGGGAAATAAACATGGCATCAAGGATGTTGATCAAAAAGTTTCGGCAATGTTGGGACGATTGGCCCTGCCCGTTCGGCAAGCCGATCTGGAAATAGCGGTCACCACATCGGTGCCCTGCATTGAGGGGAAAATCATGGAATCAAGCTGGCCGTCGCGCCGATCACACGTTGCTCGTCTTCATCCCTGCTGGTGTTGATGAAACTTGTTCTTGGCCTTGGGTCAGCATTACCGCAACAAGATCAAACATGCCTGGCGTGACAATGGCGATGACCAGCTGGTCGCCGCATTCGGCCCGCCAACCATTCGAATGGGTCCCGGCGACCGTCATCATTCTGGGGCTGCGTTGAAATGGTCGGCGTCTCCCCTTATTGTTAGGTGTTCTCGGTTGCCACCGTAATCATCGCGCGCGGCTCCAACGCCTTGGCCTGATGGCAATGCGAGACCTTCAACGCGCAACGGTATCGTGATGAACTGGTTGTCCGTTCCTTGATCCATCATCGGGGATTGTGGAGTTCTTCGCGCCCGGTTCGTTCTAACCCGAGAACAAGGCGCGCGGCGGCGCGAAACGATTATGTCTGATTCACATTCCGCGGGATGACCGCGACCGCCTCTGTCGCTTGTTGCGAGGCCAAAAAACGTGGAGCCGATGCCGCGGATTGCAGTGCTGATCCGCCTTCCACATCGAATCTCCACGCCGCGGGCTCGGTGAATCGAGAAGCTGGAGCGTCAGGAGAGTTCGATCTCGCCTGCGTGTTTTCCGCGGGAAGAAACAGGCCATTGTGTCTTCGACCGATTTCTCGAAGGACGCCCTGTCGGAATGGTCGGACCGCGCCAATCGACATGGCTGGCATGGTCCCCGATGCCCGGCGGGCCTGGCAGACCGACCAGCTTGCAGTCGACATTCCGATCTCGACATGTGGACGCGATGAACGCAAAGCGCGGAACTGATCGAGATGGCCGCGCTGCGAGGATGCCGCGCGCGCCGTCGACGCGAATCACGAACTCGACGGTGCCGAAGGCAAGTGGGGACACGCGCGGTCACCCTGTGCGGCGCATCAACGGCTTTGCCGGTCACTATGCCGCACGATTGCGGCGTCGGGGTTTCGGTGATCGCGGGCGAAGGCGGGGGCATGGAAACGAATCGACTTTGCTCCCATTGCGGTGTACCGGTCTGACCTTGAAGACGCCGCGCACGTCGGCACCCTGGGCGGCGAACGTACGTGGCGCGTCTGGGGGCACGGCGCATGCCGCACTGTCAGGTGCCCGTGGTGTTCGATCCGCGCGTTGGCCGGAGGGCTTCTGGGGCATCTGGCGGGCGCGATCACGGACCTTCGATCGCCCGGGGCAGCAGTTTTCTGAAGAAGAGGTCTCGGCGAGAAGATTTTCTCCGACGTTTGCGTCACGGGATGACCGCATCGCCCACGCGGACAAAACGTTTTCCAAGCCCTTCGATGCGAAGGCGTGGCCAATCGAAAGCGGCACCTGATCGAGGACGGCGATACGACATGGGCTTCTCGACCTTTCCTCGCGCGCAGCTCGCATGGAAACCACGGGCCCATGCGGGCGCGGCCTTCGGGGTTCGCCTTCACCGGGGCGACCAACCTCTTATTCTCGAGGCTGCCAATGTCTTCACTGCCGATTTGATCCGCGACATCAAGTCCGGGTTCTACATCACCTCCCTCATGGGTATGGGCGTGACGGGGTAACCGGTGACTACAGCCGTGGTGCATCGCTTCTGGATCGAGAATGGTGAGATCACCTTCCCTCACCGAGATGCGTTGCCAGCAACCTCAAGGATCTGGTACCGGTCGCTGCTGCCCGCCAGTGATCTGGAGTTCCGCTATGGCCACCAAACAGCCCGACGTGCGACTCGAAGGCATGCGGTCGCGGCGGCGGTTGAGCCGCCTGACGCCAATCACGCTGGGCGCATCACGGGAAGCCCCGCGCGCTGACCTCCAGTTCGACGGGCAATGTGTCATGATATCCCATCCCCGTACCGGTACTCCGTCGCGCAGAGATCGCCTGCGATGACACCTCACGTTGCCCGGGCCGGAATGATATCCAGAATCAGCGAAAACGCGCCAGCGGCACTGATGAGGCCCACATGTATCGCACCAGCATTCCATCGCCCGGTCGCCGAAACAGGCAAACTGAAACTTGATGGTCGCTCCAGCGATGCCTTGCGGTGCGATCACATAGAACCCGCCATAGAAATGACCATTTGGCGACCACCACCGAGGACGGCCGTTCGGTGCCCGTCAATTCACCAGATAGGTCCGCGCGCGGTAACGGCACGGTTGCATTAGCGATTCGGCCACATAGGCGAATTTGCCGATGGACGCGTTTGAACCCGTGTATCCACATTGGGCGACCAATGCGCATCGAAACACCCGGCCATATGGAAACCCGCGTCCGTTCGCAGGCCCAGGGAGACATCGCGGTGTTTGGCCATCACCGCATTCACAATCGCTTCCGTGGAACGCATCATGCCAGCTCACGGGCCAGAACATGGCCGTACCCAGGCGAACTACTCCCAGGATACAGCCATCACCACGGGCATGAGATTCCGTTCAGGACCTCGTATCGTCCCGCACCACCGCGCCACACGATCACATGATAAACCGGCGTGCCTCTCGGGCGAATCCGCTCCGGCCGTCGCGGGGGCGCAAATGTTTCACAGACCGTGACCTCACCCCACGCGCACGCAAACAATTCCAAGACGTCGGCGCAAGCGTCCGCAGACGCCGCGGACGCAGCGGAAGAGTTGAAGTTGACAAGGGACATGTTTTTCATGACTCTCCCGAACTTTGCACAACACGAGAAATTGTTACGTTCGGATGACATATATTCCGTGGCTGCCTATCCAGCCCACAGGCGCTGGATGTTGTCAGGTCATGGGACGGGCCGGGTTGGCCTGAGCGAGATCTGGGATATGCGTGGAGATGGCATCTCGAAAAAGCCAATCCGGAAAATGCGCTGGAGCACGCGCTTGGCTTTTCATCTTGGCGCGCTGCGCGAGATTGTTCTTATCGGTAGCTGGCCGATCCTCGGGCGACGGCGGACGCCTGAAATCGAATCAGCTAGCAAGAGGATTCCGTGTGTCGTCCGACACGGGTGGCACACATCGAATGCATTGGCTGTGCAGCGAGGAATCATCATGAAAATGCCGCCTCGGTCTTACGAAGGGGCAACTAGACTCGGTTTCCCACCAATACACGTTCCTTTGGCTACCGGCATAGACTCGTCGCTGAGCCGCTGTGACGTTCAAAATTCGTCGCGACCGCATGACAGTCTGTTTCACGTTTGGATCTGGTCAGAGCAGGTCTCTCGCGAGCATTTGCGAGTTGCATCTCATGATGCTCCGTGGATCGGCCCGTTCTTCAGGCCCGTTGCGCACTGTGCAAACCACGGGTTAGCGCGGTACATCTCCGTGCCGGCGGCGACAATGAGATACACAATCTTGTGAGGTGGGCACGCTCGCGCTCCGCTCAGCGAGGCGCAGTGCCAAGTGCGGTGCGCATAGCCTGCGCTTTCTCGTTACAATTCGGGATGCGGATATAGGCCGTGAAGTGGTCGCCACGGATTGCCAGCGCCTTTGCAGCTATCATGGACGCGGGCTTGCGCCTCGTTCATGTCCTCACGGCTCATAAATCGGCTCTGATGCGTGCCATGATCTGTCTCCATGGAATGATACGATAGGTCGGAAGGGTCAGTCCTGTGCGGCGACCATCACATATTGTCGCTCAGGAAAAAACCGGTCGGCGCGTTGAAGTGGCAATCGTGAACGGCATCCGCACACCATCGCCGCAGGCTCGCCGGCGTGAAGTGATTGACGTGCCGCGGGAACCGGAATCCGCACCAGGCGTGATACCATCCCCGACACGGTTGTATTGCTAGGCAAAGATTCGGCACCTTTAGTAATAATCGCAGGCCGATACCGCCGGGCTGCAACACATCCCGTTCGGCCCGTGGGTCAGCAATTCGATCGGCTTGTGCTCTCATGCTCCAGGAACGTAGCCGCATGGAGAAACGCCGGTTGCCTTGCCGCTCGGGAAACTCGCAGACCTTCCAACAGCCGTGCCTTTGATGAGTGCGACCGTTTACGGGGGGCCAGCAATTCGCGTGACTTCGCTGGCCAGGCCATTCGCCTTCACGGTAATTTCGATCCCGCAGTCTTCGTAAATAGATCGGGCAGGACCAGAAGACCTGTGTCTTGGCATTGCGCCACGCTACCGCATCGGTCACCACCCGAGGCAGAGCACCCATTTGTTTAGATACGGAGTTTTGGTGTACCGTGTGTCGGGGTTCTTGACCCGCTAACCCTGCGCGATGGAGAATTTCCCACACCAGCCACTATTATATATCTTGGGACCCGCGACATGAGCGAGGACCAGGATACTCGGCCCATGCGCTTTGCTCGGTCGCCGTGATTTGCGCTCCCATGCAAAGGCAAGGCAAAATCGCCACGTAGTCGGGCGGGTTCTCCAGATAGGACGAAAGGTTTCGCATCGCCCGCACCCACGCCAAAGAACCCAATTGCTCCTCGCAAACGTTATACTCTTAGCGCCTTGGAGTCTTTGAGCGAGTTCTTGCATCCCAGTTGTTGTCTCTTTAGGCCAACATGCCAAAGACATATTTCGTGGCGAAGTCACGGAAAAAAAAAATAGCAAGCACAAAAGGAGAAAGCAAAAAACAATGTAACAAAATCTGAAAACTCGAGAGAGAAATGAAAAAAGGACACACGGAACACTGACAGCAAGGAAAAACAATGACAAAAATGCCAAATGAAAAGCATCTATACAACAACCTATGACAGTGCGTAAAAAAAATTGAAACAACCGCCCTAATTCCACCTCAGGAAGTGAACAATGAAACCGCACAATGAAATAAAACTATAGCGATTAGGCGACAATTAAATGCCTTGTGGCTCCATACCCGCCGAAAACAATCTGGAGGCATTTACCGGGCGCAGACATAGCAGCATAACGGGCAAGGACACAAATGGCTACTGAATTGCGCCGACGTCTGGCAGCGACTGGAATGCGCAAAACATTTCATGCAACGAAAATCCACTGTGGCCGGTCTCAGTTGGATGCCTCGTGGGTGCTGCGCTTCGGCGGGCCTATCCGAAAACTGACGAAAACCCTCGATTCAAACATGCTGCAGGCAGAGAACAGAAAATTGTCATCTGAGGAAGAATGCCGCTGCCATTATCACTGGATGACTTTCTTTCAAGGGTATGGACAGCCTACGGACAAAGCGTCCTGGCACCAAATCACAGGAAATACGCCTTGCAGAGAAGTGATCAATAGAGCTTCAGAGGCCAATTGTAACTTAGCCCAATCTTTAGATGGCAGCGCGGAATGCGCAAACGCCAATCATACTCAATTCCACCAAAGGCAAGAGACTGATTCCAGAGTTCAACAAATGACGTGAACTGAGAAATTGTTCGGAGAACGCCCTGTCCGCGCACCATGACGCGAAATATAGCCCGCGACCTCGTAAACACGCCCTAGCATCTTAGGTGGGATTGATGTTCTCATCTAGGACTGGAACTGACTCACCTCTGCTCGGTGTCATGACTACCCGATCGCGGGGCGCCATCATCCGGACGACGCCGCCTGCGTCGTGCTTCACAAACGCACAAAGCGGCTGGGAAGCGACGACCGCCAATCTCCGAACAGGCCTTTCCGGCTGTCCGGCTGACTCAAGTTGCCTTTACCGGATTGGAAAGCTCTACTCGAAACGCGAAACGACTGCCAAGATTTCTGTTCTCTCTACCAAGATCTTTTTTTATCTGGTTCTGATGAAACCACGTAAGGGAGGGCCAGGGAGTACCATCCTCGAAAACAACTCCTGTTGGCTGGATCTCTGGGTATAATGTCCGGCTCAGATAGTTCTGCTTTGGAGGCTGGTGAGTGGCCTTGGCTTTCAGCTTTAATCATGCGGGCACTTGGGAACCACATGGTCGGAGTTTTTGGATTTCTGTCAGCCGTCATTCCTTGCTATCAGCCGATCGCAGCTCGGGCCTCAACGCAGCCTTGCAGGAAGGTCTGGCCGCGGTGAAGCGCAGTTTTGACCTGCTCGATGAAGGGACGCCAGAAATCTTTCGATTCAAGCCCGACGCCAAACCACTGGTGGTTTCGGTCGGGGCTGTTGTACTTTTCAGCACGTCTCCTTCGAATACGAGCGGGCAAGACGGCCCTTAAAGGTATGTCTGCTTCGAATGTAGCCGGCCGGGCAGACCATCGCGCTGGTCGGCCCCAGCGGGTAGCGGGCAAGTCGACCGTAGATAACATGCTCCTGCGTTTCTACGATGCTCCGATACCGTGTCGTGGGTCATGATCGACGGACAGGAATGTGCGCGGCGGAAGGTCTTTTTCAGGAATTGATTATTTTAGCCGTGTGGAGACACCCAATCGCACAGCCTGCGCAGATAGGCATCGGCTCCTGGTCAGTCAGGACGTCACGCTGTTCAATGACACGCACCGCCAAATACGGTTCGGTCGCCGGATGATGCGAGCGACGGCGAAGACGTGTATTGCGGCGGCAAAAGGGCCGCTGCGCCCATGACTTCATCTCCGGACTTGCCCGAAGGTAATGACACCTTGGTGGTGATCGCGGCCTGAAACTCTCGGGCGGCTGGAGCGTCAGCGGATCGCCATTGCGCGGCCATGCAGAAAGACGCCGGATTTCCTGTGTCCTGCTCGGATGAAGCCACCAGCGCGCTCGATGCCGATACGAAACAACAGGTCCAGGCCGCTCTGGACCGCCTGAACCGAAAGGCCGGACCACTTTGGTGATCGCGCACCGGCTCGCAAACCCGTGATGAATGCCCGACCCCGGCCTAATTATTTCTGGTGATGGATGGCGCCGGATTCGTTGAAACCCGGAACCCATGAAAGTTTACCAGGCCCTCCCACAGCTTAATACACGGCGGAAGACACCCTGTTACTGGCTCGCGGTGTGTAGCCGCTGCCCAATTTCGTCACAAACGGTCTTCACGAGCCAAGCGGACGGGGGATTCCAGAAGACAATCAGACGACGGAGTGGTCAGCCGAAAAGCGCCACAGGCATGAACGCACAAAGGCCCGCATTGGCCTGCTTTTGCGCAATACCAGACTTTTTCCGCCAACCTTCTTACCTCTCTCGCTGCGACCACTCCGCCGCGCTCCTCTGGGGGTGGCGAACTTGTCTGATCCAGCAACGCATCATGCGGGGCAAGGAAAGAACTAACCCGCGGGACGAAAACGGCCGCGCAATCGCCTCGATCTCGAAATACGTCCACGCGGCCCGCTTGTCTGGACACGCAGCCTGCCTCGGCGAAGCGCAGTCCGGGTCTGCGCCTCTGATCGAGCGCCCATTCTGCGTACATTCCGTTTTTGATTGCCTGATA
>Ga0163217_1043933_pt1 | contig 11395 bp, 5 predicted proteins | sample SynspAceP_FD_185933 | JGI IMG/M metagenome (GOLD analysis project Ga0163217, IMG submission 185933) | Saline lake microbial communities from Ace Lake in Antarctica - Synechococcus sp. Ace-P (PacBio error correction) | ecosystem: Environmental > Aquatic > Non-marine Saline and Alkaline > Saline ... | reverse complement strand
TGTGAAGATGATTAAGGTTTCGTCTTCAATAATTCATTGTTTCTCTTAGGGAACTTTCATGATGGCTTCCTGCCGCGAGGCATCGCCAGTGTACGGAACAACGGGCCATTAGTATCTTTGGCCAAGGAGTCCTTCAGCTAGCGGGCCCTGTTGTCAGGTAATTTCGGGGAACTTCGTACTATCCTTTCTGGAAGGAGGAATTCAGGAACCTCTTCCATGTGCGTGTCAAGTGCGTCCAATGGTTTCACTTTACTTGCTGGAGGAGCCATGAGTTAGCCTGAAAAAAAAGAAAGGTTTGTTTCTCCAGCATTTTCGAATGATTCTTGAATGATTTCATTGAATTTCCCCCGGATTGTTCTGAACTGCATTTTCGCCGACTAATGGAACTTCCATGGCGGACTCAGATGAAATTTTTGATTATACAGTAATCGCGGTATAAAATATCCGTTTTCATGAAGTAGTTCAGGAACGATGAGATCTGTTTTTAATTATATTCATGTACGCCTATTGTTTTCTATAGTTTTGAAGTCTGTCTAGAAATTCCTTGTTTCCATTCCTGAAAGGTTTACGGCGAAAACCGGTATTCCTCCAATGGCCGTTAGCATATGGGGATAATACCTGTTCATTACTGGATCCCCCGACTTGGAGAGCAGGATGGTAGACTACCGCAAAAAGCATTTTTGCGTGAAATCATTACGTTATTTAGCTAATTCGTACGTGCATTAGGTGTTGTTTTTATTCACTTACTACCATAGCGATAGATGCCCTCTTGGTCGATCGCGTCAAAAATAAGCCACTTTTACATTAGGGGATTTTTGAACCTTGTGCGTTTCTTCGGATTTACTGTCCTTGCAGAAAAAAAAACGCAAAAAAACAAAAGAAGCAAAGATCGTCTTAAAAAAGGTTCTTATTTCTTCAATTTCTTTAGGGCATGTAAAAAACATTGTTTAAATCTATTCGAAACCTGGGGCTTTCATCGATTTGTTTTCCATTTCTTTCAAAAGGAGTCTATGTGTTCCACCATCTTTTACAAATTTGCCGTTTCGGAAATTGGCATTCCATTTTTCTCTCGGATATCTATTTCTGCATTAACCGAATAAAGGATAGGTTTCACTATCTAAAAAAATGCTGTAATTGGTTGATCCATGATCTTTTAATACTTTTTTAAGTTTTGCCAAAATGTTGGATTATTGCTTCTGGAGTATATTCCTCGATTTTTATCACTGATGGGACCTTCACTTTTAAATGCCATTTTTCTAATATAGCTATTCCTTTTCTATTTGTAAATTACATCCCAAACCTTAGACCTTTTATAGATGTTCTTCGGGCCTTCTCACGGTCAAAACTTACAGTCATTCGCTGCCTATTTCATAATTATGTGAGGATTTTTTTTGTCTTGGAGGTTTTCCCGTTCCAAAATCCCAAAGCCAGCTTGTTATGTTTTCCAGTGGATATATCTTTAAATTTGTATTCATCTCGCGTAGCTCTATTCCATTCTACAAAGCCCAATTTAGCCGTCTCAATCGGTTTTGTCATTGCTCTTTGTCGAAGGGCCATTATCGAAAGTGTCAAGAGTAGAAAGCATTCATAAAGTCATTTTCGAATCATGTGCCAAATTTCATTGAAACCTGCAAATTTTGGGGACTTTTTATCATAGTCGATCAATTACACCATGATAGGCCTATACATCCATTTTCTTTTTAAATGAGGTTACTTGATAGACCTATCAAAATTCTTCAACGGCAGCATGGTTCAAATGGGGTTAATCCAAAATTCCATTTTTAACTTACCTACTGCTTCGCCCATGTTCAAAATCAAATGTAAAGCGCAATTTGAATACGAGGGATTCTTTGATCCAAGAGTATCTTCCAAACCTCTACTTCATCCTTTATTTTGAAACAGGAGGTAAAATATGTAATTCTGCGCATGTGCGCTCCTGCCCTTTAAAATGAAGTTCTTCATAAGGGGAAACGTTTAACTTTCCCGTTGTGTTTTTTTAAGAAAATGACCACTGATAAATTCACACCACAACCCAATTAATATTATCTGACTAGCTGCTTTATCAATTAAAAGCTCCAATAGTCGTATTCAGCTCTAAAGTAAAATACATCTGGTTTAAATCTTTCACCCAGCCTAACTTTTACCTGATATTCGTTAATCATGTAATCCAAATTATTACCCTACCTCGCTTCGGTTATCCATTAATTGATCCAAACCAATAGATAGGGAGTCTGGGAACCAATTTTCCAATCCCAAATCCCCATCAATTCGAGGATGGTTTGATCTTTTGGGGAATTGATAAATTCGATATTCCGTTTCTGATTCGAAAAAGAACCATTAATTCCAATAAAAATCTAAAATTAAAATGTGCTAAAGTATTTTTTAAGATGTAAAATTTATTTGAATCGCTCATTTTATTTTCTCTGTCTTTCTTGATCAGCTAATTAAATATGTTTTCCGCAATGTTGGCGGCATAATCATTCTTACCCCATAATTGCCATTACGCTTTTATGGGTATCGGAAAGCATAATCGTACTCACCATTTTAAATAAACGATTGTACGTTTCCGGCAAGTTATGTGGTAACCATTTTTGTCAATGGTTGGGCTGCCATCCAACGGATCCCGCGTTGGTAATGCTTCATGAAGCGAGCCAATCAATTTTTGCGGTCGAATTCTCATCCATTTTAGATTGTACCGGGCACGGTCGGCAAGACTGCAAAGTACCTCCATGCACATGGTCGCGCACCAATTGGCGAAAATACCATCGCATTGACTTAGAACGGGTTTGGTGTCAACTACAACAATGGGGAGACCATTGGGTTCCCATGGTGAGTAAATGCGAGAATAGTCGCATCCCAATATACCGCCTGATTTTTATATTTTTCTTCCTTAAATTCTTGATAGGCAAATAATTCCCTACAGCGCATGACCAGAAGTAACAGGTTTAGCTGCATGCAAAGGTGTTTCCAAAATCGCCCGCTTGGGCCGCTTGAATGTTTCTATACAATTAATCATGTTTTTTTTGAAGGATTCTAAAAACCGCAAGGTCTTTTGGTTTTCCTGGCAATAATCCAACAAACGCCATAGCAGGCCGAGAGTAATATCAATGCGGTTATCACCTTGTAAACCATTGGTTCAATAAATGAGTTGCAACCTTAAAGTCATTTTTTCAATATCATCAGGGATTTAAATACAAAGGAAACCGTCGGTTTTTGTTCTTTTAAACAAATTTTCACCTCTTGAATTAAGGTATTTATGTTTTTGGAAACCATTACCATTTTCCTCTGTTGACCAATCGATTTTTCTTTGAAGTTCTCTTGGATAGTGAACTTCTTTTATTTTCGGCGATATACGTTTTAAAATCTGGAAGCATTCGGATTTATATTTATGTTTTCTGGGCGCTTGAAACATTCCAAAGCCTTGACCTCATGCCAAAAATTGGGTATTATAGGCATCTCAGCTATGCGATCAAGTGGTTCATTATACGGCAACGAGTGTAGATGGTTTAGGCAAACCTAGATGCTTATCAACTGATTAATACATTAATACTATTTGCCCTCACTTAACCAAACTCTTGCATTCAATTTATGGTTTGTCTATTTTTTAGTTTAGCGGTATGCTAGCAGTTACTTTATTTTCTTGCCCTCGATTGATGCGTTGGAACCATCCAAACTAGAGGATTGATGGTTTTACGGTCCACAAAATATGAGAGCGAGACAGGTTGAGGTTTGTTGATCTCTATAGTTGAAAACCAACGTGAGGCACGGCTGTTTGATCCATTGAAAGGACCAAAACCGGACACCTTGTGGCTTTAGTGCCATTACCGGAACTGAAAACCTTATTGGATGTGGAGGCAACTTTAGAGCAAGGTCTTTGAAAAGTCAGTTCCGCTGGTCCATTCGTCATCAATGGCCCAATTCCACTCGTAGTAATAGCATCAGTTCTTTTCTGTTTTGGACTGAATCTTCGCGACCTTGGAACCATTTTGGCCGCGATATATTTCAGCGCTATAGTTTCCAGTAGCCTTTAATCTGTATCTCTATTTTCAAATTGAGATTCTCTTCAAGGTGAGTGCACGGTCCGATTATAGCAGGTTCTGTATACGGCTAGGGCCACAATTTCTCGAAGGACGGTACCTTCTAGAACCTCCCTGACCACACTTGATGCACTTCAAAAATAAGTGCATCGCCATTTTCCGGCTTTTCTTGGGATAGGAGTTGGGCAACTAAACGTATGGAATTGTCTGGGTCTTGTACTTTAGTTCGCCAAATGTTCTACTACCGCATCATCTGCCAGATAGGTGTTAGTACTTCGCCCCAACCCCAACCTTTTATCTTTTTGTAAAAGTTTATTTTAATTTTACTCGTTTTCTATTGAAATGGATTCACCGTATGGCGTATGCTTAATTTGGATTATTTTGCGACATGAAATAAAGTCAGCGACAAATTTGTCAGACTTAGTAAAAATAAAAATATCACTTGAATGTTCTCCATTATTATAATTTTTTTTAAATAGGTTGGAAACCTATTTACTGAGTATTTCATTTTTATTATTTCCAGGGTTTAGCCATTACCATTTGTAGCGATATCTAATCAAATTGGATTTACACCGTCAAACGTCTCTATGTCTATATCGTTTACCCTTTTTCATCTTGAAGTTCAACTTTTAGGAATTTACAGAATTGTTATAGGTATGGATTAGCTGAACCATTCTCCCTCAACAAATTAAATACCCATTTTGTCTTATGTCCAATGAGGGTGCAAGCAATTTTTTTTTTAAGAAGTTCCGAAACACCGGTGTTCTTTTCCATCGATGGTAACGGCTTAAATTTTGGACCATTCAAAAGCGATAAGTTCTTGTGCTTTATCGAGCCTGAGCATGTCCAATTTCCTTTATAATCGATGCTATTTGCCATTGACCTTTAAATCGGTTATCAATCTCATCCGTCGGCAAAGGATTTGCTTTAATGCCTTGCATCTTTCTTCAAGCGTTGCGCGAGATACCGCCCGCCCATGTTTCTCATATGATTTTTTATTATGACGGACAATGCTTAGGTCATTGGGATCGTAAGCTAAATTAATAGTTGTTCTTGGAAATATGCTCGTATTGTCGTTTACGTCGGAAAGAACCCGTCAGCTGACTAGGCACCTACCCGTCCAGATTTCAAAATAATGTTCGCGATGTTTCATACCCAACTAGATCCGATTGATCGTCACGGGAGAAACCAAAGTAAAAAGCGTTGTCACGTTCACAGTGTGGCCAGGTCGAGAAACATTGTTCGCATTAGGCCAATTTTGAGGTTCCTTCTTTAGCTTTGAAAGGATAAACGGTCAACAAAGAAGTCGGTTAAATAACTGAGATGGAACCGGGTTTCTAGTTTGATTAGCAAAATCGATTTTCGCTTTCCACGGGATTGACCTGACCTTCTTGAGAGTGTAATTGACGCCAAAATAGCTCCATTGCTACAAACAAGAATTCCATCTCATCTAAAATCGGTTGGTGGGCCGAACCAACAAAACTTTTCACCTTATTTTTAGATCTTCATTAAATCAAGAAACTCCGTTCTGCGGTAAATGGCTCAAACAAGACGTAACTAGGTGTGTTCCTTGTTTTTTAATTTGCAATTCCATTGGCATATTAATGACTTACCGGAGTGTCCAATAGTTTTTCGGAAGTATGGAATGTGGCATAACCGTACTGCGTATCAACTTCAAAGCTCTTCTTGCTGCGAACCAAGGTCATGATACAAATCAAGACATCCACAATCGCGGTGTACTATTTTCAGTATGAAACCCATTGCCTTTGATCTGTCATTCCCGCTATAGGGCATCGTTAAAATGGGGGGGGGGCCCCCCGCCCCGCGCGGCGCCCCCACCCCCTTTACGTTTCTTGACTTATCTGGCATGCCCAAAATGCAGGATAGGAGGCTGGTATTCGATTTAAAACCCCTAAGAGTGGGACATTTGCAGCCTCCATAATAATGTGCGATCGTTCCAACATTCGGCAAAGTCATTGCGGGTAGGTTCCAATATTTCACCACCATTAAATAATCATAGCAGGCCGCTGCCGCCTGTGGTACGGTTATGCCCAAATAAAAATTTGAGTGTATTCGTATTTTATTATGCATGGCCGGGGGGTTTTACTTAAATCTTCAGTATCCATATCTACTGTTGGACTTTCGGCCAGAAGAATCTGTCCGCTGAGTGCAAACATCCTCTATTGCCAAAAGTTCAGTATTTGCATACTGTTAGCATCCCTAAAATAAGCTACTTACATGGTTATTCAGCAAGTTTATTAGTACAGATCCCAACAAAAAGTACGCTTGAATTCTTCTTATCGACAATCACCAAAAAACATTACGGCATTTAATGGGCGGTCAGCATTATACTATTAATATTTGGGCCATAGGCAAAATAGAGAAGTCCTTCTCTCAAACGGTACGTTATTTGTGTTTTGTCTCGTAAGGTCTCCCATGCGTAGGGGCATAATAACGAACCGGCCAATTACCGTTATCTTATGGAAAAATATTTCCAATCTTTTGTATATGCATCTCATCGGAATTAAAAATGTTGTATTTTTGAATGCCCCTATCATATATATTTTTTACAGTAATCCTTTAAAAGGCAATGTCGGACTTTTAAAATATTCATTTCGGACTTCAGTAGAAATATCATTTAGTACCCAAAACCCTGGATCCTTTGAGCTCATTGCTCCTTCTGAATTTACAACTCACCCTTTTTTGCGCGGTTCAGGATACGGGCGAATTGAAGGATTACTACCACAAATACCGTAAATCAATAATGCTTTTTTAATCATTATCTACATCAGCAGCGATTGGTTCAACATCCATTTGATAAATAGTTATTAAGGCGAAGTATATTCTCAACGAATCAAACCAACAATTTATAATGCACTGTAGGTTAACCTGATTATTCTTTGAAGGCATAGGACTTCAATGTTATTTAAAATTGGAATAGGAAAAATTGCCATTGTTAAGTATGACCAACCTGTTTGTTGCACAGTTGTACATTGAATGTGCCGGTTTGAGGTCTCTTAGGCCCCAACTTTTAGTGTAACCATGAGCCATTTTTCCCAGGTCTTGTTTTTAAAAAGCTGCCCAGTCAAGGCTGGGCTCAATAGCTAGCCCATACCTAGACCGATATTGGTTGCAGCAAAATTTCGAAATATCTTGATTTTGTCGACTATTCGTCCATATCGGGAGTAAGCTTACGCTCGTTGCTTCTTGATTGCGGTATTGTCTGAAAATTCATTCGACAAGCAATGGTCAAAGTATGGTCTCCGTTCTTATGCCCTTTTTCGCATAATTCTCGTAACTGGACAGACGATTTTGTAAACCCAGTTGACATATAATTTTTCTTGTCGATCAGTAGGGTCAGGTCGCGTCAGTGTTGGTCGCTGGTTAAAATTATGTTTGTGGCGAGTACATTGTAATTTTCTGCAATCAATGCAAATGATCATAAATTGTTTTTGTAAATTGAGTTCTCGTTTCTTTTTTCATTGGTTTAGATTATTTTTTAATAGCTGAGATTATTTATCTATAGGGAAAAGGCGTGTGTCTTTCCCAAATGAGATTCTCCTTTTGCGGTCATAAACCGGGTTTTTAATGGGTACGAGACCATACAATTTCAGTAGTGATCTTTTCCACCATTTGTTTAGAGGAGTTTTGCAACCAATTTCAGATTGGGTTCTAGACTAATAGTCCTTCGTCTCAACCAATATCCTCTGTCATCAAACAATTTAAACGCACCGGAGCGATCCAGCCTACCCGTACTTCTACTTTTATCAATTTGTAATGTATACCATACTGCGGTTGAGGGTTACATTTGTGGGTAGGAATTGTATGGGAAAATTGATGGGAATATAGATGCGCGATTCATGGTTTGTGCATTTTTAAGTGTTCTCTACAGACTAAACTCACTCCAATAATTGATTGCATTTTGGCATCTGTGTTAGTTACTCTAAAATGTTGGATAGAAGTCCAGCTTTGAATCATTACAATCTGAACACTATTTGGCTCATATTTCACAGTCCATACTACATATAATGGCACAGAGAATGCCCCCTCTGAAGGTTCCTTTTCCGTAGCTAAAAGGTAATTGTTGGTTGGGATTCTCGTTGACCAAGTTCGTACATGTCTGCCGCATTATTCTGAAAGGAAAACAATGATGGTATTTTCCATAAGTTAAGCTTTCCAATTTATCGCATTCTACAGCTCTTCGATCCACTTTCAACCTTCCACAATGATCCCTCGCCATTCACTGTTTACCCTAGGGTCGGTTTTTGCTTCATACTTAGACAAATCAACAAATCTATGCGCGCTTGATAAGGACTGCCATGAACGGCAACCATTGCCACAAAGTTACAAAAGAAGACCTCATTCCCTGATGGTCTCTCAAAACAATTTAAGGATTCATCAGTCTATCCCGGCAGTTATGTAATTCCTTAATCTTGATTTTATCGGCGGAAGGTGTACGATACCGAAGGAGAAATCTTCGGGGGGACCATGGCGTCGTTGCCACACCTTCCTTCTTTGATGTCCAAAACCTTGTTCTTTCTTGGCCACTACTTCTTCTGACCCACAATGCCATTCTGCGACTTGCTGCCCGTGGTACTATCCGCTTACCGCTCTCTTACGGCCCTCAGCCCAATAGTTACACATTCCTCTCCAATGCCATTAAAGTCCTAGAGTCCGGCAGGCCATCTTTCCATCCCTGGCTGCTCCTTCTACAGGGGCAAACGAAACGTCTGGCCATTGCGAGGTACAACTGCCGGCGACCGTGTCTCAATGACAAAGGCGACCCTGAGATGTTTCGGACACAAGCTTATACTCGCCGGACGAGTTAGCGGGCTAAGCTTTCCGCAGCATAGGCACGATGTAAAACCGTTTTTCCATCTTTTGCCAACTCTCTTGGAATGATCTCTGGCGGCTTACATCATCTAAATACTCACTACCATCACATCTTCAGAAATCTTACCAACCCATCATCACTCAACATGACAACAAACATGATATTAGGCTTTTTTGATTCCTGCTACAATCTCCTTTCCTCTACACGGAACGCTTTGAATTATGAAAAGTCTCTGAAACAACTACAATCAATATGCTGCCTTCTTTCAGCAGTGACTTCTTTTTTAACTCTGATCTATAACTCTACCATTAGGAGAATCAAACTCTGTGCTGCTTCTAAGTGCCATCAACATTCTTTGGCTCATGGCCTCTCGCTAAATTACTCCGCTACATTCTCCGTAGCGGAAACTTCCTCTATTGCTCAAGGTCACCTAGGTTTGTACATGATTTACGATTTTCCTGCATCCATTACAATGATGCCCAACACATGCTGACTTAACCAAGAAGTGGTCCACTGGCCCAACCATGACACAGACTATGAGGCGGTAGCAACGTAACAGTATTCGCCAAGTCACCATGATATCAAAATTGGTTAGCGGAATTCATGATCAATGCGACCATATTAGCCACATCTAGGGACATCGAAAATTTCCCAAAAATGTGGTAGCGCCAATCTACGCATGCGCCCCAGTATTTACTTTATGACTTAAGGGCTTCTATTATATCGTTGGCCTTCGCCTAGCTTCTAAAATGTAAGTAACCAAAGTGGAACTATGGCTGGCGCCATATCTTTGCCAAAACTTCGTATGGATTTCCTGCATCCTGCAATTAGCAAGCGCATTAAGCGGCGGCCTGTTGGTCAGTATTTGCCTTTGGTTATGTCTTTTAAGCCGTTCGACAACTTTTAGTATATTTAGTGCTGAGGTTCATTTTCTATCCAAGATTTTCATCAAGCTGCGCCAGTTCGAAGTTCATTACATATGACTGTAGACCTGCATGTTACAGCTTCGGGTTTTTCACTGGGTCCGGCATCCAAAATTACCCCGTTTAAAATTTCTTTGTTGTCCTTGTCCAATGTGAAAGTACTCAATTGGTCAGGTCAACACGATTCATATTAAACTTTTCTTTCTTTTAAATAGGATTAGGTCTCCATAATAATCATATATGTTTTTATGTGAATTGCCAACCACCACATGGAATAAGAGGCTTTATGCCATTCATCCATTGAGGCAGGGATGGCTGATCAACGCGCAAGATCCAAGCTCTTGTTTGATTTCATGTTTCCGAAAACGGTATTGATCGTCATTACGTTCAGGGTGATGTCGCCCACCAGGACCAAACCGTCACACGCTCTGGATGCCATCCAAGTATCTGCATGTTGAGTGTTACGGTATAGGCCCAGTAAGCACATATTTCGTTTAACGTTCTATTACTTTTCAAAACTACCTAAAATAGGATATCACTATAAATGAAGGCTGCATCGTATGAATTTGATATAGGAGCGTCTTCGTAGGATCCACTACATCGACCGCAAAAACGAACGGTTCGCCAATGTCCACACTTGCCCAACAAGGTACCTCAATTATTGAATCTATGTAATGAATGTTCCATTGTAGCATTTTTCTGTCCCGATATTGACATGCTTTCACCGGACCCGAGTTCGCCAAAGGCAGGCGCAATTTTAAGGGTGTCTTACTTTCCGTATTCTCAATTGAATTGTTCACAACGCCATGGATTTCCTTTCCATAGTCCAATAAGATACCAGTTTATTTTTTGTTGAACTTTTTAAAACTGAAGAGATTTGATCGTCACAAGCAACCTGACCCGTTTCCCTTTTTTCCAATAAAACCTTCCCGACATTTTGTATTGAGTTACCCGAATCCCATTGATGGCAAAACTATATTTGGGGGGTTCAAATAGGGTTTTCACATATCCAGAATGTGGGACTTATCAGTTGCTTCCAAACCCAAAATACAGGCCGGTAATTGGGCTTATATAGCTTGGAAAATAAAAATATGCAATAGGAATAATTTTTATGTTTCCAGTAATTGCCGTAAGAAGTGTTACTCATTATTGGGGTATTTTCCATATAAAAATTAGGATTATGAGTTTGAATCCTTCATGAATTACTGGTACCATATTAAATTAAGGGAATTATAATTGATGTAATAGGATACAACGTAGGATTTTGATGTCACAGGACATTATTATCAAAACATGAAATATGACATTTAAGAACAAGTAGTTGATTAATTACGTGCCAACCATAAGAGGTCAAAAGAAATTAGATTTGTATGAATTTAAAAATTAGCTAATTCACCAAAAATGGATATATGTTTTATGAATCCACAATTATTCCGAGTCAAAAAAAATAAACTTTAAATAATTCCACAACGGTGAGTTCAATCATCACCTTAACCACACAAAACAAATTAGATAGTTAATAGAAACACAAAATTTCCAATTTGATTTTTTTCACGAAGTAGTAGGGTGTCAAAATTCGCAATATTTGTTCCCTTATGAGG
>Ga0163217_1112641_pt1 | contig 11396 bp, 11 predicted proteins | sample SynspAceP_FD_185933 | JGI IMG/M metagenome (GOLD analysis project Ga0163217, IMG submission 185933) | Saline lake microbial communities from Ace Lake in Antarctica - Synechococcus sp. Ace-P (PacBio error correction) | ecosystem: Environmental > Aquatic > Non-marine Saline and Alkaline > Saline ... | reverse complement strand
CCTCTCACAACAACACGTTAGTCGCCGATGCCAAGTAGTGATACAGTCGTCTGCGCAGGCTCCCGGGCCGATCAAGGACATGAGCTCATCTCTTGGCCCCCACGATTTCCGAAGCGTGCTTTAAGGCACTGTCATTCTATCGGAGCCAATGAGTATATAACCTTGCCGGGCAAACGAGTGTGGGGCTCCGTTTGAGCAGCCTGGTGAATGCCCATGGAGTCAAATCGCCCCAGTGGTACGTTAAATTTTTTAGAGTGCTGACGCTAACCTTGACGCACCAACACGTCCTCTTCAGGAAAACATGCTGGCAGCTCGGAGTTGCTTCGGTGGATACCCAGCAGAACCGGCAAACATGAGACAACTGCCTTCCATCCAGAAGCCCCCTATGCCGTCGCCAAAAGCACAGCCTTCTGGCAGGTTGGCAAACTATCGTGAGGCCTATGGTATTTTCTGCTGCACGGGTATTCTTGCCAACCACGAATCCACCCGCTCAGCCTTACGCTTTGTGACGCCAGAAGATCATGAAGGGAGTCGAAGCATCAAGCGCGGGAGATAGCCATGGAGTTTAAAAGACTCGGCAATCTCGACATTTTGGCGGACTGGGGTTGGGCGCTGAGTATGTGCTGGCATGCACCAGAATAGCTCCAGGCCCCAGAGCCCCAAGGACTACTAATTGCATCGGGTGTTACCACATCACTGCGTGAGTTTGGTACGCCTGGCCTTCTGTTGCTGCATGGGCTGGACGTAGAAACCTACCTGATAGCGACGCCACACTTCCTGCGCCCAAGTGATCTTAGATACTCTGCCATGGATCCTAGCCTCATCGCGCCGATCTCGGCTGGAAGTCTCAGGTGTACACCGGCTGAGATCGTCCAACGAATGTACGAAGAGAGACTCATTAACCACAGAAAACTACGTTCTGGATCCCTTGCGTTTTTGGTGACCTTCATTCTCCAATCAACCTTTTAACTTCCTATGGCCAAAAACCGCATTGATCACTGGAATTTTACCGGTCAAGAGCGGTTTCCTGTCTGCGGAACTACTGCACTGAAGAGTTGTGAGGTACAGGGGCATTCCAGCGACGCGCCAGGCAGCTTCAAACACAACCGCCTCGACAACCTCTATCAGGACCTCATGAACGCAATCCACATCTGAACCTGCACTATGGCGATCTCACGGATAGTAACCACTTTGAATCCGCATCATCAAAAGGGTTTTGCACCGCATAAAATCTGATACTCAAGTGCTCAAAGTCACGTGGCTGTGAACTATGCAAACTACTGGAATACACAGCCAATTCCTACGCTCTGTGAACCCCTTCGCCTCTCGAAGCCGTGGCGGATCCCCCTGGGGCTCACCAGCAAGGCTTCCATTTATCGGTTCCTCTTACAAGTGTGTTGTATGGCTTGCTGTAGAAAATATTACAAGAAGGAGAGAGCCTATCTTCTTTCCCTGCAGCCACTATTTTGGTGTTTTGCCATCCTTTATGCCCTGCTGGATCGGGGTCGATTTACTGTAAAGCCTATTAAAGCATTGCTTACACTGGCACTCTGTTTCAGCCATTGATGATCACCACAGTTGGGGCGAAATCTTCGTAGCCCGCAAGGATTCACACGAGGCCTTGCCGGCATTGATGCGGGCTTGACGATTGCATCTCTGGACAACCTCGACTCGCTTTCGCGATTGGGGGCATCCACGTGATTATGTGGAGATGAGTGGCTGATGTTGCAAGCAGGAGGGGCTACCGGAGAATTTCGTGATCGCCACAGGCCGTTCAGGAAAGTGTAACGCGGTTCATTGAACTCACGCCAAGCACCTGGGATGGAATGGTATCACTTGGAGCGGTGAAGGCCTCAGGCGAGATCGGCTTCTCCAGTTTGACAATTGGAACACCATCGTAAGGATTGATCCGGCTACTTCCGTCAGCGGAAGTGGAAAACGCTCCTGGGTGATCCCACCCGAGCAAGGAAAGACTGGGCTGGGAACGGCACCACCACCACACTGGAGAGCTGGTGGCAGACAATTGGTCGCCTGCGACAACGGGAAGAAAGCTGCGAAGGAATCCATTTCTAGGCGGGAGGGATTTGACGTTGTGGGATCAATGGGAAAAACCCACGACGAAAACCCATTGTCATTAACAACAAAGCAAACAGCTGAGTCCTGAAACCGTGTCTTCTGTGGCGGCCTGCCTTCTGCCAAGAAGCACATCAGAATGTGAGCCAAACGGGCGTAGGCCTCAAGATGTTGCGCACTAAACGATCCATTTTCGTAATGGCCGGCGAAGGACGCGTTTATCCTCAGACCCGAGGCGATGGCTGCGGGCGCTTGCTTGATTCCACAGCTTCACCACTCCCGAGCTCAGTCGCCCATGCCTGAGCATTGAGGAGGCGACAAAAAGGTCAACGGAACCCTGACCAACTCCGATGCACTTCAAGATCGGAAAAGCTACAACCGGCGTGCACAAGCCAAGGCCTCAATCGGGGTAGGGAGAAGCCCTCGGCAAGCGAGGGAAAAAACAGCACCGCTTCAGCATGGCGATAGAGCCAGGCGCAAGCATCGGTCAGTACCGAAAGCTGAGAACGGCATGCTGGAGAGCGTGGTTGGCGAGCACTTGATGCTCTTGAGGCGGTCCAAGAACCGCCAACCTGCGGAAGACAAGGAGCGGAAGGATCACAGCCTGCCGAGCAACACGATTTTTGCAATATCGCCAGTCTCGGCATCAAGGTCTGCCATTCTTGTAGCGTGCGTTTACCCACCATCAGCCAAAGCGCGATCCACAAGCCCATCCACCTGCTGGGGGGGGATCTGATCCACTGGCCGTTAGCCAGATGAATACATGGGACAGGGGTTACGAATACGCGGGTAAAAGAAATTGAGGTCATCAACAGATGCTGCACTGATGCTTGATGGATCAAATCAGAGGCAGCAAGCCAGCCTGGCTTGTTTGCCACTCGGGGGGAGCGCAGAGCTGGAAGAAAGAAGTGTTTCAAGGATGTCGCTTCTGGGGTCATGTCAAACAGGGAGCTCACAAGACGCTGCTCGCTGTTGTAGCCGGTAGGGCGGGCCGCCATAGAAGGGGCATGAACCCCACATCAGCCCACGCCATGTGACGGGGTTCAGGCCAAACATCTGGTGGCCTGAGGCACGGCTCACGCATACACCAGCCTGCAGAAGCTCAACGGCCAAGAGAATCGAAATAACGGCTGATTTAACCACCTCGGCTCTGACGCCGAAAGATCTGAGCGTCAAAAACCAATGCTGCAGAGATTCAAGATTGAACGGCCGGTGGAAGGATAAGGAATAAACGCTTGGGATGAAAACAAGCGCGGATTGACCTAACAATCGACCTGGAAAACCATGATCGCTATGCAGGCTGTGATTCAGCTTACAAGCTCCAGGGGCCTATGGCCCAAAGCCCCTGAAGGCATGGACTGTGAGGTATCTGATCGACTGACACAAGGGCCGCTGGCCATCCACAACCGTGACACGGTCATCTACACCCTGCCTGAATGCGGATTTGCCACCATTGCCAAAACCTTCCTGAGCGTCCTGGCGGCCCGTGAAGCTCTGAAACATCATGGATGCTTCTGGAACATCTTCATCATTGATGGGTGGCTCGGACGACGGCAACGGACCGGAAACTGGTGGCTGAGTATTGCGGACAGATATTCATTCTGCCCGGTGGATCGCCAACATCCGAGGCGCGCCCTGATGTCGGCCATGAATGCAGGGCTGGAGAGGGCCAGCGTCACTTACACCACGTGCTAATTTCCGGACGATCTGCTGCTGGATTCAGCTGGTATGCCGCGTTCTTACAGAGGGCACAGGAAGGGGGCAAGGACTGATCACTTCCATCGGCTACTTCGCGGAGACACGGATCGTCAGCTCAAAAGCAGGGCTCGTGAATCCTGTGCGATGAACAACAGCGAATGGAAACAGCAGCTCTTACGAGGGCTGCATTACCACATCCGGGCTTTATTGCAGAGACCAGGAAAACTATACCAGAGATGAAGCCTTTGACGAAAGTTACAGCCTTCGGGCAGACTACAACTGTTGCAGAAACTTCTGCTGGGCCCGCACGACCAGAAAACAACGCTGCTTTACACCCAACCGCCGTGGCGATGGCGGGTAGGGAGGAGCCAACAGGCAGCTGGAGAGCCATCCTCAAGGGCTGGAAGGCAACGACGGCCATTCAATCAAGAACTGGGGATCCAGGCATCGAGCGCGAAGCGCTATTGGAAAAAAAAGCACGACGTAGGTTACTGCCCTGGCTGAAAAGATTCATGATCGAAAAAGCTGAAGGCTGTGAGCGATGAGGGATTAAAAGGTCGGCTTTGATGTGGAGTTCAAACGGGTGGCGCAAAGGCTGGATCGGATTACTATGCGGCCTTCCTTGATTGAGGGTCTTGTCTGACCTCAGACGTGACCAATGAGTCACATTGCTGACCAGCTTCGGTGACTTCTTCATGACCCCACACTGGGCTTTTGCCCTGCCCCATCTCGGCCAGGGTATTCGCTTGGGCCACTCTCTGCCGCCGAAAAGATGCAGAAATCTTTTGGCGCGGACCATGACAGGGTGGTACTTTCTGGTAGCAAATTTGACGTCGTTCATGCAACAACTTTCTGGTGCCCTCCCTGGCCGATATTGCCAGGGAGCACTATCTACACGCCTATGACATGAGCTTTCTCGGACCACCGAATGGACAACCGAAAAGAACGGACGGGTGGCTGCCTTGAGGGCGGGTGAACGGGCCGTCACGGCTGGCCGACAAATTCGTGGCCATTCCGATGAGATATGTCTATAGTATGTCCTTTCTCAAGCACTTCCCACAGATTACACCCAGAGAAAGTGGCATGTGATTTATCCAGCCTCTTCGCTTTTGGTTCAACCTGCTCAATGCCAGCACCAAAAAAGACCAAGACAGGAGATCTTCAAACATCGGAAACCTTCTTCCTATCAATAGGGAACCATTTGGAGCCAAGGAAGAATCAGACCTTCCTCCTGGACGTTGTGATCTCTCCAATTCGTCTACCGAGGTGGGAGGAAGGCGACTCCTCTTTAACTGGCTGCAAGAAAGGATGCTAATGATGAACTGTGGAAGGAAATATTTGGGCATCACCCTGGGCTAGCGATCATTTTCATATTGGGCTACGTGAGCCGATGGTGAGGTTGGCTTGCTTTACGCGTATGCTGTCTATGTCAATCTCTACCTCCCAGTCACTATTGAAGGGGTTTGGTTTGCCGTTCTGGAGGGAATGCCTTTGAGGAGCTTGCACGCTCTGTTCTAACAGTACGTCCATGCCAGAAATAGTAGGAGATGCAGGGATCCTGCTCCCGCCCAGATGATTTGGGAGAGGTGGGTTCACGCTCTGGAATCGGTGGTGTCTGAAACCGAAAAGCGCATCAGCCTTTAAGGAAGAAGCTTCCTAAAAAACGCTCAACCAGCTTCAATGGGAACAAAGTATTATGCAGACTTTTGAGTCTATACGAAAAAAGCAACAAAGTGATATCCTCTCCAAAGGCCCAAGTGTAGATGACCCAAGACTCAACGGGATGGCCAAGAATATCTAGGGGACTCCTAAAAAAGGAGCGTCTACCTAACCTTACCATGTAACCTTCAGAAAGGTTTAGCTTAGAAATTGGGCAGGCTTTGTTGATGGTCCGAAAAGGGAAAAGACTCCTCGCATTGAAGGAGCATTAGTAAGAAGCCGCTAATTGAGGCAGGAAGACAAGTCCCAAACTCCACGGCTACAGAGGTGTCGTCAGATGCAGATCAATATATTCGATCATAAGCGTATGAGACTGGATACTTTTTCTGCCCCTTAAATCCAGTCCAAGCAGCCCATCCGCTACTTTTCTAGAAATGCATATCGCGCCATAGTCCTTTAACAACTACCTCAAGCCAATTTCGAAGCTATCGGGACAAAGGAGGAGGGCAGTGTTAATATGCTCAACCAAGAAGCAGATCCATGCGATAAAAACTTCACCTTCAAGCCCCGGCAGCGAAGATACGGATAATAATCCGCATAACTTAGGACTGAAATGTCAGGGCGTAGATCCATTAGCAAAGAAAATATCGCCTGATGCGAAAAAGTCTTATAGGATCATCAGTTCACCCCTCATTCTGCACACAAAAAAGTTAGTAGTGAATTTACGAGGCATATCTGATGACTGAATCCAATGTGGCGTTAAACAGCGTTCAATGCGCCAGCCGACAGGAGGATTTAACAACCACTCTCTCAATATGTACCTTAACGTCCTTGCGCAATCCCGGTAAAACTACTTGGTTGTTGATCAAGGCCTCTGAGACATCTTACGAGTAACTGATTTGCGCCTGCTTGGTGGCGGGAATGTCAAGGCAATCGCTTGAAGCAACAAATCGACAATAAATCACATCACAAGATGGCTCTTCGGAAGAAAGAGGCCGCAATAGGAGGGATCAACGTTTTAGGCATGAATCGTATCTAGTAGAATAAAATGCTAACTGCAATTCATATTAGCGCTCAAGCACATCGTAAAGGATCATGGCGTTGTACGATATTTCGTTCAGGCATTGTTACAAGTTTGTTGGCGCTTTTCGCAATCACGCCAAACCTCCAAAGCTTCAATAAGATCTTGGTCTGTAAATCATCTGGCAACATTCAAAACATTATTCGTTGGCCAAGTCGGCCGATGCTGCCATGGCATAACGATCGTGGGGTGGCCATAGTTTCCATGCAGTCAAGAACGGCTGCCCGAAGTTTCACCACGCAGTGAGTGGATCGCAACTGAATGCGTCAAGTTGCAGCAGCCAGTATAGACGATTAAAACCTCCTGCTCTAACCAGCCAGTGATGCAGACTCTTGAACGGCCGGAGTGCGCCGAGTGATGGATGAAGAGAAGTTGTGATCCGTAGTCACCAGGTAAGCATTCACCCGACAAACATTAAGCGACAACTACTTGCCTCCGCCAGATCAGAACTTTGCCATGCTGGCCAACAAGGCGGTGGTTGAGCTTTTGTGGGGCAATGATCCCGAAGGAGCAAACAACAAACATCAGTAGGAGACAATCCCGAGCGCAATACGCGCTGTCAGGCTTATCAAATTGCAATTACGGCGCACCGCAGAAGTGGAATCACCGTCAAACTATGCTCGTCAAGGCCCCATACCACTTCTCGGCCGAGTTTGAGCGCCATGACTGTAGTGAACAACTGTGCCCAAAGCCATCTTCAATCACCTCCCTACTACAAAGGATACTTCAATACTACTTCTGTAGCCATCCTTGCATTGGGCTTTCAACAAGGCCAAGGTATCCGTTTGTTGAGAACGATAAATGCTTCGATTAAAGTAGCAAAAAGATATTCCATGCATATCTATATGATGAAGTATGCCAGAAAAGAAAAAAAGTCATGTTAACACAACAACACCTGGAACCCTTTCAGCATCCGAACATGTGTCATGAAATGTGAAGTACCAAAGTGAGTAAAGAACACGGTCAAAAAACGGTTCAGGTTGGCGACAAACCATTCATGAGTGCGGATTGGCAGTTGGCCATTATTCCAAGGATCCGTAACATTCGGCTGAGCAACTACAACTTTCAATCTCGTAATATTTCGACCAATCAGGCAGGCAATGCGGCGTGTAGTCGGAAATTCCGAGCGCTTCCGGGGCGGAAGTGGAAGAAAGATAGCAGAGGGAGAGGCGAGTAAGATCGCCTAAATATTAAGCGGTTCTGTCTGCATCGCGCTCGGCATATTTAGTTCCATTGCAAGATATTGACGCCGTGCGCTTTCGTTCCACGAAAATCTTTGCGCCTTGAGTTGCCAGCTAAGATTAAGATGCTCGCGGATGCAGCATCGGCAAGAGCACGTTCCATTTTGCGTAGCTATTGGCAAAATCGGAATATGGATTCAAACCGGCTTCTGATAGATCAACAACTTCCGGCAGGCTGATGTATTCGCTTGCCCAATCACCGGTGTCCCGCAAGCGCATTGGCCTCCAGTGCAGGCAAACCAAAACCCTTCATGCAATGATGGAAAAAAACAAATAATGCACACAAAGTTGTAGAGAGATATCAGATCTTGTTCAGGGACGAAGCCGCGTCAGGATAAGTTCATCCGCTCGAAGGGGCCTTGTTCCATCGCCAGTTTCACCAGAAGGCGTCGGCTCTCGCGGTTTGCACTGAACACACTATGGCCCAATTGATGGTTTGTCTCAGTTGGTTTCCAGCCGAGCTAATGCGCGAAAAGGGCCCTTCTATGTTTTTGCCGATGATCACTTACGCCGGTTATACATCACAAATTGCGAGTAAGCCATACTTTATCCGTAAACTTTTGCTGAGCATTCAGGAGATATCGTAATTTTCTTGAAGCAAACTGTCCGCGTCTGATGAAATAATTTATTGCAGCCGCTCAGACGGGCAGGTCTAGATGATGCAGCCATTTTCTTGTCGGGAAGACTCAGAGATCGCTTAACCATAAATCAGCTCGACGCAGATATTGGGCCTTCTCAAAGTACCAGCCCTTGGACCTAGCGGATTATTCAGATACGTTTTGAATGTATGAGCGGGATTAAGGTCGTATAGGATAACCAACAATTATAATTCTGTCGAAAAGTGCTTATTGCTGGTCACAGGGCATCGTCCAAGCCAACCCTTCGGAAGAGCTACTGACAAGAATACTATATCTGGTTTAAGGCTTACGAGAAAAAGGCCTCTCGGATCAGCTCACTGTCTTGACACCGCAATAGTTTGGCAGCATATTCCTTTCTAGGCGTTAGACCTAGGAGAATTCCAGATACGAATTACATTCGGTTGTAATAAACTTACGAAATGATGCGCGCCACCACGGAGCATTAGAGTCTGGAATGCGCCATTTCAATTACAAGAATAACTTCATGAGATCCAGCGGTTGCTAACGATCGCAGAGGCAAGTGAACATTGTATAGCGTCCATCACGATTCCATGAGCCTGATAGATTGAGCGCCTTGCATATCGATAAACGATCCGCATCAGCGTTGCCCTTCCTGATGAACCTTTAATCGCGCCCTTTAGATCAGCAGATCTGTCTAGCTCGAGGGCTTAACTGGGTAAGATCCTCAAGGCGCTTTAGGTAAAAAATGCTGGAATCCAAAACAGGGTGAACTTTGCCAAGCGAAATACAACTCGGGTCCCAATTTTGTTAGCAGCGCCAAGCCTTGAGGCCGAAGTGATGACGGCGCGTTTTAGGACGTGGTGATTATTGACAACCCGGATCCGCCGGAACGCATTACGTTTAGAAACTCCTTCACCTTACCTGAACACCGAAGTTCCTCATTCTGTGAATGAAGTCCAGTCGGACCAACGCAGTGGCTGGTTAGGTGCCAAGAGGTGCTTGCAAGAACAGCAGCAAGTTGAGCATGGTATTGATCTGCAGTGGCTAGAACTGCGCAGGGCTTTGCTCTCCAGCTTGCTGGCTTGTTCTCGGCTTGCTGGACTTTGTTCTCGACAAAACCTGCAGAAAGGGTGCGAGGCACTCCCACTCAAGGACCAAAACCATCAAACATTTGGCGGAGAACTAAAATGAATCACAGTTTCAAACATGTCTATGGGAAAAACATAGAAACATTCAACCCATCGGGAAATATTACAAACTTATGCCTTGCGTTAGGAAGGAGTTGCTCCCACTCGTTATGCTTTTTGTCTTGCGTCAAAGGGCGAGTACTCTTCTATCACTAACACCCAAGGGAGCATTCAACTCGCTCTGCACTCTCCAAAACAGGCCCCTTCCCGACTCTTCGACATCCAATCTTCATCCAATGAATATCCTGAACCACCAAATTACGGTTTCAAACAGAAAACATTCAAAGTGATATCAACTGGACCCAATGTTTCATTGATACCGAAAGCTTCTTCTTGGTGCCTCAGAGCGAGATCAGTGACGCGTAGAAAGACCGGTGTTCTGCAAAACTCATAGAATTTTAAAGTGCCCCGATTGGTGCCAATTAGCCACCTTGCATACAATTTCATCTGGGCGAGCCAGCTTTAAAAGCTCTTGAGGTATTGCTGCGTCGGCTCGGACATTTACAACCCCGGCCAGCCATGCTCATTAAAATGCAAGGCTTAACAGAATCAAACCAAGCGGGTCTTTGCGCACCGAGTATCAACATAAAAAATCCCTTCCTCGACATGCTAAGCGCACGCCAAAGCATTAAACGTTCCTCAAAAGTTCTGAGCATATAAGTAAATTAACCCATTAGATTTCTTTTCGAATGATTGATCAGCATTAGAGGTTTTATGACATACTCGCCAATCATCAGCTTACATGCTGACGGACCATGGGTATTGTAAGGAGGGTAAATCAAACGCAAATATCATTGTGTTGCGATCCTTTTGCATCAAAATCCAGTTGCCTCGATAGCACACCAAGCTTTCGTAAGCGATTTTAACAAAAAGCTTCAATATCTCCCGCGATTAAATCACGCTTTCAACCCACTTTCAATGGTATCCTGGTTTGAGATACGTTAAAAACTCTGTGTTTGTGGACTGCGATCCCCACCGGGGCTTAAGGCAGTCCAAAGAAGTTTTATCAGGAAATTGCAAGCCAGCGTTCCAAAGCTGCCTAAGTGTTCGAAAGAGCAGCGGAGCTCCAACTGAAAAATGATTACATCTCCACTTGCGGAAATACGACTTCAGATCGCGCAATGTCGATGTTTTGATAACTTACTCTGCATCAAAGTCGCAAAAACTGAGAATTTGCCGGGCCAATGAATTACTAGCGAGTGAGTCTCCAAGGCTTTGGCCTGTTTCCTCCCAGGCTGGGAAATCATTCAGTTTCGCCATGAAAAAAAATCGTGACCGCGAATCAATGAACAAACCGCGTTTCAAGCAAAGAGTGAGGCCAATGGCTCCATTCTTACCTACAAAAACCAATGGCTTTATGAATTCGGAACCCAGGCAGGCCGCGTTTCTTCCAAGGCACTGTGCACATAAGCACCAACCATTTCCAGAAGTTTTCGGTGCATCGTTCTTCTTTCGTTATTTCCATTACCCGTCCATAACAAACGCCCCAAATGGCTTTCCTTCCTCGAGGCTCTTTAGGTAAGCGGGGCTCCTTTTTGGGCCCAAACGTTGCCTCCCAGATCTTGGTTACCAAGAGGATGCGGAAAATTGTTTCTTTGCCGGCTAACATAGAACGGGAAATAACAGGTAAAAAACTAAAATTTGCTTTTAGGCCATTGAACACTCGCCCTGTCCGCGACGGGACTTCATGGGGGACCCACGGACAAGATAAAAAGGTTCCATCCAATCGACCCCAAATTATTCCCTTCCCCACAAAAAAAAAGGGCTGGTAGGGATTTAGCCCAAGTTGCATCAAGAGGGATTTGCTTTGATTTTTCGGTTGGAGAAGTGCAAGTGAAACCTCGTTATACTCTCTCTT
>Ga0163217_1081628_pt1 | contig 11397 bp, 6 predicted proteins | sample SynspAceP_FD_185933 | JGI IMG/M metagenome (GOLD analysis project Ga0163217, IMG submission 185933) | Saline lake microbial communities from Ace Lake in Antarctica - Synechococcus sp. Ace-P (PacBio error correction) | ecosystem: Environmental > Aquatic > Non-marine Saline and Alkaline > Saline ... | reverse complement strand
AAGCGCGTACCAACGAGGGACAAACAGGATGTATTTAATTCCTGGATTTATGCTACGGCCATTCTGGACGCCCGCAATAATGTCAGTGGCACACGAAACAAATCTTTTTACTGTTGAATGCTGTACGATTTTATCAACTAACCCCTCACGACATTGTATGAATTTTTACGCCCAATTTGCAACACTGAGGATTTGGTCAAGGCAAATGACTTGATAGCACCCTTTACCTAACCAAAACATTAATGGTTTTTCTGAAGAAGCACTTTTTCATTGCCACTGGAGCCTTCCGGGATGTCCGTTATTTGATTTTTTCCCCCCTACCTCTGCCATAATGAACGATTAACTATAGTGGACATTACCCTTTTCGCCAATACCGATTTGGTAAATCAGGAATACTTATTCCCATAACAATTAATCGCCCACTTCAGCTACCAGTCAGCAAGAGGTTACCATAGATGTTCAAAAACCTGGATAAACGCCTTCTCTGATGGTAGTACTGCCAGTTGCCCACCAATGGATCACTAACATGGCACGTATTGCCTCGGCTATGGAGTGGGAGTCCAATACTTCTTTATACTTCCTTTGATATTGAGATAGCGGCCAAGTGAAGCCCTCCTTGTACCAATATTATTGAGGACGGGCAGTTGTTATTTTTAATTTCCTAATTTAACCCACTAATTTTAGTGCCGCGAAACCACCGATTATTGGCGCATTAAAACCCAAAAAATGTTGTGGGGAGGGGACCTTTGGCCCTGCATTTAAGCTTTTACAACTTAGAATTGGAATTGTGTGCTTTTGGAGGTGGAAGTGCCTAAGGATTTACCTCGCTTACCATTTCAACAATCGTGCACCTACAGTAACCTCTAAAATTTACAGCTGGCTTGTTGGAACGAGTCTTGCCCATTGCAGATGTAAATGTTAATTTGGACCTTGACCCCATATACAGTCCTAGCCGATGTAGAAATTTGAAGCCTTATCTCACCTGCTGGTACTCGAGCGTTACATTCTAGTATCCAATTCCTGTGGAAGGACAATCAGGATATAATTTGGCCACTTTTGATGATGCCTGGGATAGCTTTATATGTTTCCAACAACACCAGCAGCAATACAACGGACCGATTGACCCTTAGGGACTTTAGGTGCGTTTAACGCCCGGGAATCTACGTTTATGGGGATTGGATTTTGGTAAGTAAAAAAGGAACACGCTGCATCGGATGAAGGAGTCAAATAAAATGCTTTCTCCTTGGACATTTGTGCTAGAAGGTACCTTCAGGGGCAGATGAGGATAAACGATGGGCGTAATTATGATGGTGAGACATTATGCTCTTAACAACCCCATTGCGGAGCTCTAGTAGATTTAAGCGGTTGTCCGCGTTTATTTATCCCTGCGGATAATTTTGAGTTGAGAATCAAACAGCGAATCCGTGATAGCAACCAAAATAATGGTTTTTCCATACGTATCGTTGCCGTATTAAAACATGGCATATGAAGTTACCCCTAACGCGGACCTTGGATTTTTAATGAGAGCCATAATTTTCTACCAATTCCTATTTTGAAGAAAGGGCCTTGCTGCCGCGCACCTATGAATTATGCCATTTTATGGAACGGAAGGTAGTAAAGGTATATTGGAACCCTATTGTCTCCAAGTAAATTTGTTACACAACCTCCACCTTTGAGCGTGCACTTCAAAACTTCTGGTTTTGCGGATGGAAATCAAACCCAATTTGGAAATTTAGAAGGAGGCTTTTTATTACAAAATGTTTGGAATATAAATGTATGTAACGTCACCAAACCAAATCTTCAAAGCATACATGGACGCTAAAAAAAGGGATCAACCAAATTAAAGTATCTACAAAAAATTTACCTGCCAGGGTATTTGAAGAGCAATTATTGCTCATTGATGAGCCTTTGGTAGTCCCCAACCCATTCTTGTGGAGGAAAATTAGCCTGTTGTTCAAATTAATGGCCCCAATAGTGTAAATACCAAAATTTTTTAATTATAATGGTCAATATGCATCAGCAATAAAAGATATATACCCTTTCACCGCAATTTGAAATCTCCAGGATTGGACTTTTTAGGATTACCCCTCAGGTATTTATATCCTTAAGGTAACTGGAAGTGGGGGGGAGGGGATAAATAGTTAACTTTTAAAGTTGTAAAGAAAATAAGCGGACATTAAACCAATAGCCATATTTTTGTTGTTTTTTGGCCTACGGGCGATGCGGAGGTAAGGGGATTTTCTCCAAAACCACCCTTTGTTCCTCACTTCTGGTTCTTTGCCACAGAAAAAACTCTGAATGTACGGGACCGGAACAGGATAGTATACTGGAACAAAACTACCTCTTTTAGTTAGAGGTAGGTGGCAAAACTTCGGACCACAGCAGAATCCTATGAAGCGTAAGGGCCACCCAATATGACAATAATTTAACTACCCAAAACCATTGTAGTAAGGCGAACCTCGGCAACAAAACTAGCAATGTAAAAGGCGCACCTTATTTCTTGGCTTGTACATTTCCAAAAAACACCAAAGTACGGAAACAAGGCAAGAAAGTGAAACCTGGGAGATTTATAACGCTGGTGTTAAATACACCTTACGCTCCCATTTCCTGAAGAAGTATATCACCCATAACAGGATCTAAACATACTCAAAGGACCTAAACAATGAAGTTCTTTTGCGATTGGAAAGGTGCCGATTGTGGACAAGATCAGAACGGATATGATGTATATTTTTCAAACTGAAACGCACCAACCACCTTGCATGCTCTCACTTTACCTCGCGGGCTCGAAAATCGGGATTACAAGGTTAGGAGTAGCAAATACGATCATTATGTGAGAATAAGTTGCACCATGTAACGGGGGAAAGGAAAATACGGCAACGAAACAGCATTTTTTGCTGAAATTTCAAAGATAACGCTAAGGTCCTTAATTAGGTGCCGTTAAAACTCGCTTTCATTGTTCTATTTGACCCCAGGAAACATACAAACCGAACCGGCACAAGCTCACCAACTGCGCTCATAAAACGTTTCCACCCAAGGCATGCCTTTCCTCCTTCATTCCATTCCCCCAAGACGATTAATCTATTTGTTGGCCCCCTTTTCCCAAAATCCGAACCACACCACAAAACCTCAATCTATGGTAAATGGTTAGTGAGCAGGTTACTTCTTGAATATCCTTTAATCCATTTATGGCCTCCCATTCACTTACCTTTTGCTCTTTTAAAAACGGATGAGTTCCAAAGAAAAGATTAATATCATCGGTAATAATCAACACATTTTCTTGAGGAATATTTCCACTTTCCACATCAATTGTTAACGGCCTTTCCATTCTGTTCATATAGGTAGATGGCTTAAGACACATATACTCCTGCCCTTAATCACTTAAAAGTGCCTTAAATCCCCCCAAAACTTCAGTTTCAAAAGTTAAAACCTCTGTACTGGATAAGGCAATCCCAGAATTTTAAAACCAATGTATGGCGGTGGTTCGAGTATTCTTCCCCTATATTTCCAAGGCCACAATTAAGAATTTCTCATACTGTCCAATTCGATCCATCAATGGACTGTCTTCTTTAAAAAATTGATTCAAAAAACGACTGGAACATCTACCCATCACTCTACTTTCCAGGAATTCCATAAAAACTACCAAAAAGCATCCCGTAGTTACGGGATGCTTTTGCTACACTCTTATTTAGATAAAACTCTATTCGTTACCGCTTCAGCAGATTGCTTCTGCAGTGAGCTTCAGCTCCTTCTTCAGTTATCTTTCATCCTCTTCATCTCTGTCAAGGACCGCATTACGTGCCAGCTAACCTGAAACAACTACCCAGTACGTCTGCGGTGAAGGATAGGTAAAAAACTCATCTTTTAACAAGGCTTAGCAACGGAGGAAATTATTCCGCCAATCTTAATTAAAATATCGATATCAAAGACAAATCTGGCAAATTATTCTGGTAAATTGCTTAATAACTAAGTTTTCTTTTCTGAACAACAAATCTTACCAACACCATTTTCCCTAACTCCTCTGGTGAAGTTACCCAACAACCTTAACAGGTATAGTCCTATCCACAGAACTTTCCCTTACATTCCTTGAAACAACCTATAAAAGTCTACATGTAAAATCGCTATCGGTTACCAGGGGATGTTGAAATGGTAACTATTCCTGCATTAACACAGGCATCGAACTTTTTTACTTGTGCCTCCCAACCTCTCTGAACTATCAACTCGCACAGATACCAGCGTAATGTGCGCTTTCTTCTTGGAGTGCACACGTAAATCTTGGAACGCCTACTTCTTCTGCCTGAAAAAAGTGCTAATGTGTTTCCCCTCCAGTATGTATACACGCATAAGGGAAAATACCTTTCATCCGAATCGATGGACACATCAGCAATACTTACGTGATGAGGACCTCCTCTGGTTATATTGCTATTTTTGCCCACGCATTTCTCCTTGCCTAGTCTGATCCTTTAATTGAAAATTGACTTCATTGTATTTATTAAATAATATATTAATTTACCGCTTCTTATTTCCTTATTCCTTACATTAACAAACTTGGAACTAATGGAAGTATTGCTGGGTACTCTGTGGCATTACATCAAGCAAATAATAACTCTGCACAGCTTATAACCCTTATTTTGTTGCTTTCCTTTTTAGTGGTATTGGAGTTCAGCTACTATAAGCTCAATAATTGGGACTTTTCAATTTCTCATATGCATCTCCAGCGAAAGGAAGTCATGGGTAAGAATGCCCTAAACACTTAATGTGCGCCACGCTCCATCGATTAAATCGGCTGCTTTCGTCAACGGTCCGCTGGATATCTACCCATATCATCTACCAAAACCACATTTTTCCCTTGCACATCTCCAATAATTCCATGTGCAATTATATTGGGCTCTGTGCCCTTTTGGCTTATAACAAATAACTTACATCCACCTGCTAAGCGCCTTTCTGAATAGGCATAGCCCTTTAGATCCCACCCATAATCTGGTGATTGAAGCAATGGTCAGATACTTAAATTTAAGGCTTTTTAAATAGGCGAGGGTAATAAGCGAAGGTGGAGCAAAAATAAATGAATTCTACCGGGCCTTTTCAAAAAAAAAATTCCCTTGAATTTCGATCTGACATTGCAGATCCATCTGTAATAATTCGCGTTGCACCAGGCAGCCTCAACATTTTACCCACTAAAATTTTCCGCTGCAATTGGCACTCGAGAGTGTCTTTCTCCTACATCCATTGTCTTATGGCCCCATACCAAAATATGGCATTAAACCGCCATGGTAATACTGCTCTTGCTTGAAGCCCTTTTAGCAGCATCCAACATCAAACACAAACATTTCCATCGGACCTTCTCCGAAACTTTGGATTGGGATAGAACCAATCATAAATACGGCGCATTACCACCGTATTAGATTCTTCAAAAGAGGGACTGGAAACTCCCATCACTATATCTTAAGAAAAAATAACATATGGCCTAAGCAGAACCAAAAGACTCTGCTATTTTTTTCAGATAGCATTGTACTATTGGGATACAGGTAAAAATCTTAAGGCTCCCGGTACTTGATATAAGACATATACATGGTAATCGTATTGTTTATTATTATTGGAATCACCTTTTAATAAGGAGGTGACCAAATTTAGAAATAATTTGGGTTTGCTGAAGTTATAAATCGTTGTTATTTTTTTGCTGATATTAAAGAAAAACCATATTTCTTTAAGTTTCTGCCGAGTACGGCCAATTGAGAACCATGCCTTCCCCCCCGGAAAAAAAGCTTGGGGGGGGCGGAACTGGTAGACGCGCTGGATTCAAAATCCAGTTCTTCGGCCTAACAGGGTCGCAGCGGGTTCGATTTTCCCGCCTCGAATGATCTTAAAAACCCTGCACGTTGAGTATCTCGATTTCAGGGGTTATACATTTTTCTTTATAGCATGACGGTTAAGTTGACGGATTTTTTGAAAGAATTATACTCCGTTTTAACCATTTTATTTCCCTACTAAATATACGACAAAACACGCTTCCACAATTAGCACCTTTACCTTCTCCTTCAATTTCGTTTAAATACAACCTTTACTTCTAAAATTGATCATATTTACGACAATGTCGGCAAACATATGTCATGTCTTACGTGGTAATCAGCAAAGATGCTTCTTATTTCTCAGTTTCGCACTTTACGTTTACGTGTGCGATTGTTAATTCCCGTATATCGGATTTCTTTGACTCGATATATTGTTCACTGAACACTACCCCAATGCGACAAATACATTGAAAAACCACGGTTAGCTTCTTCCAAGGGGTGCGACCTTCAATTTTAATGCCACACCAGTTATTCGAGGCTATTTTAGAATATTCAAACCAATTCTTTAGTTTTTACTTCATCGGACAACTGCCTAATTTCTCATACGGTTGGCAATAGCCATGAGCGAAATCAACATGGTCCAAAAGGTTTAAGACTTTTTTCATTCCCAAAGTAAGGGAAAAATTAAAAAGGCAAGAACCAATTTCAAGTGTCCACCACCCAAAAATGACCAACTTTAAAGACCTTTACAACACGGGACTGTTGTGCGCTTACGATGATGATTACATCGACAGGACCGGGACCAGGGCAGGACTTTGTAAGTGGATTTAACCAAAGGATGGCATACCCATTGAATCCAAAATCCAATTTCAAGATAAATGCCCGAGCTGTCGGAGGAGTTCTATGAATTGTTCAAATCACCTTTCCGAAAAAATCTCATTGGCGAAGCATTGGATAAAACTTTTTAAAGAGTCGAATACATTTCGAAGGAACGATGCAAACCTTTATAAGTATGCCACCGTAAAGGATTGCCCAAAAGTCCAGAAGTCGATTTCAAAAGAAGCGATTAGACCCTGAAGGAACATCTTTGCTAACCCTTTGATATTCTGTGCTGATTGCTTTTAGCTTGCAATTTATGTATGCATTTGAATAGATATGCGCCACACAACTGTTCTTTACTTTCCCTTGCAGTTTAGAACCCGGATATTCCTTTAAAAAAGACAAAAAGCTTTTGTTCTATTGCTTAATCTAAAAATCAGCCAAAATGATTGGTACTATCTGGAACTAAATCAACGGCTCGGACCGTATAAGAAACCGCTTCATTGGTTGCATTAAAGAAGTACTCACATTTGAGGGGAAACCTAGTGAATATACCGGCATTGTCAAGGAGTTACCTATATAAAGCTGACCCGCAGGCGAGGGAAATCCCCCACTCCAAAGCAACGGAAAAATGACGTATTCTTTTGAACAAGGCCAAAACTCAGTTCACTTGGCTTTTCTTACCAGAAGCGACAGGAAAATTCAAGGTCAGAACTTGAAACGGAAGCCCTGAAGCTACCACCTTCAAAAACAGCGAGCCGATGAAAAGGAAATTCTTAAGTTGCCCAAACAAATCGCCGCGTTACCATTTGTATCCTAAAAACGATCTGGCACAAGGCAGGCGCACTTTCCAGCAGGGAGGAACGGAGGAAAAGAGGCTTGGTTTCCTCAAGTCCGTTCCGGCCGGAAACCCCAAGCCTCTTTCAAGGGTATCGAAAACCAAAAATCCATGGTTTTGACACGGAGCAGGTATCGCGTGGAATGTAATCGATTAGTGGTTCGGCTTAGCGAACTCTGCCGCGTTCGGGATGCACTATACCTTCCTATCGGACCCGCCAATCTCTTTTTCTTTTCACCCGCAACCTTTCCGTCCACCCCTCCGAAGAAAAAAATGAACCATTACCGAAATTACCCCTATATGGCATTTTGGTCAGAATCTTGACCTAAAAGAGCGAAACATTAGGCTTGGAAACCGCAATGGAAATCATTGTTAGGAAGTCTACTATAGCCTTTCACAGCACAAGCTGCCGACTGCACATACAAAATATTTCGCCATTGGGATTACAAAAACGGAATTCCGGCGGTTGGGAACACGAAACAAATTATTTTAAGAACTCATGTTCACCAAAAGACCATCACCTGGCTACTCAACATAGGTAGAACATTAATCGTAACGGGAAGGAATGTTCGATTTTTTGACAGTTAATAGATTTTTCAAGTCCTATTTGAAAAGTAACGATTTTCTGTCCTGAACCTCCTTGTCATTTATTTGAAAGGACAAGAGGGGAATCATTAGGCTTATTATGATAGAGACCGTTGTAACTTCTATCTGGACAACGATATGCGCAGGAAAACACAGCTTGCAAATTGCGTTTATGAAAAATCATAAAAACTGATCCGGATAGATCTAATAATATATCTACCAAGATTATAAAGATATAAATGAGATATGGATTGGAGGGAAAAAATAAAAATGAAAACAGTACTAATAATTAAGTTTGAGTGAGAATCAAGATGTGTCATTGTCATTGACAAATTCTTGCTTTTTCTCCCGTTGGTCGCAAAAAGGGTAGGGATCCGGTTAATCTAGTTTGAGTTCTTTAATTATGGAATTTATCAATATACGATACATTCAAATATACAGAAAAAATCTTAGGATAGAGAATCAGACAAAAGTGAAAAAAGAAGACTAGTTTTCTACAATTTAGGTGTTCAATATTTATGAGAAAGAAGCTTCTTGAAAATATTTTTAAGGCCAAAAAGCAGCGGTCTTTCCGACAGTGAATATTGTCGCCGGAGAGCAGCATTCGATGATAAGGATAAATTGAGCCGACTTTCAAGAAATGGAAACAGATCGAAAGTTTACAAATGTTGGTCAAGCTACCAAATAAACTTTAAACGCATGGTGGGAAATTGTTCCGAAAAAAGGAACCCGAAAAACTGCCGATTGAATGGTTTGGCAATTTGGGCCAATGAAATACGAAAAACATCTTTAAATTTCAAGAAAGAGGATAGGCATTGGGGAAATCGATATCCGCATTACAGGGAAGCCTCCCATGGTTACGGGATTGGACACGAGGAGAGAAGATGCCAAGGTCGTATATCGAGCCGCGATTTAAGCGGGAAGACAACCGCCAGGGGAGGTTACCAGGAATTCAAGATCATACAATCACAACAAACATAGCATGCTTAAAAAACACTCCTTGAGCTTTTGTGCTAAGTCCGACAAGCCTAGAAGAGGCCAAAAAAACTAAAGCACAAAGCGCTAACGCGGGGAAAATTACCCAGAAAGGTTCGTGAAGGAATGAACATGTACAAAGAACGACAAAGCAATGCTTTCCTTGTTGCATGCAAGAGATAAAGTTCATCTCCATATCCAATTTTATCGTGAATCGTATCGGTTTTGACGGCAAAGCATAGTAAAGGACAACTATATCGGAAAACGGAGCCAACGAGGCGGGCACGGAAAAAAGTGCGCCAAAAACAATCGGGGCTGACCACGGTACAAGGAGGTAACAAACAGCAAAATTGAATGAAATGAAAATGTACGACATGAAATTAAAACATTATCCAGTGAAAAAAAATTTATCACGGAAATGAAACCCCAAGGATTTTGACCCAATATATCAAATACAGAAACAGCGTGATGTGGAAGTTAATCCAGAGTACTCAACAAATCAAATCAATTACCAGGGGGTTTCGATTAACATACCAAGTGTCAAAACCTTTAAAAAGGAAGTTGATGTACACGCTCTATGTCAATGGGAGAATTGCCGAAAGGATTGGGTTTGGTTAGGAATTATCTCCCAAAAAGATGACCAAGGAAAATACCCTTTAAAATTAATGGGAAAAGACTGTTAGGGCTATTTGCCAAACTCTTGCAGCGACCAATTGCAAAAAATGGTATGAAATTATTGGTCATTTAAGGAAAAAACTTATGGACAAAGGAATAGGTATTGAAATAGAAATTTAAGATTATGGCAAAAAATGGATGAAAATTATGGAAGTGCTTACCCAAGAAATAGGCTGGGTCAATAATTCCATCCGTGTAAAACTTGAAAGAAGCTTCGAAAAAGTTCAACAACTAAAAAATCAAACGGGGACACCTCAAGTTTGGAATTTCAGCTAAAAGGAATTTTTAAGGACGCCAAAAACGTTGACAGTTCATTTCCTATGAAAAATCGGATGGAGCACAGTCCTGAAAAAGATGAAGTAATCCAAGATGGACTCTAAAATGGGAAGTTGCGGTTGGCTCTATATTTTTATTAAGTGTCAATACCATGCGGTTTGGTTACTATTTGGCTATTTATTTTGTCAACTATGAATTGAAAATGCAGGGATGCCGTTTTAGTCAAGGCTAGATCGCGGAAGGGGCCTGGGCAGAGCGAAGGACTTATTCAAAAGACCGACGAAGAGTTATCATACAGATATTTTAAAATGGTTGGCTCAAAAAGCAAGATAGTATTTTCAACAACAAAAAGTTTAGGAGTTTTGCGCCCTATCCTGGTTTTTGGCTTTACGCTTATCTGCCGGAACACTACACAAAAACCGGACCAGGATCCAAAGGCGCAGGCAAGTGCTGTATGTAAGATTTGGATAGGAAAGTCCAAAAATATTTCAGAAGCCCTACCTCGTAATATTTTAAAAAAATGAATGTTATTTCAATCAAAATTTACTATATTTGTATGAAAAATAACAATCATTTTAGTTATGCGTTAAAAGAAAAAACAAACGCTGTTTCCCAAAACATATAAAATTTTGGAGCGGATTGGGGCAAAATATTAAAAATTAGGCACGGAAAAAAGAAGAAAATTTACCAACCGATTTCAAGTCGCTGAAAAGGCTGATTGATTATTCGTTTAGAAGTACGTAATCTTATAGAAAAAAGGCGAGGCTAGCGTAAGGTATTGCGTTCATACTTAATGTATTTCGGGTTTTGGGGCTACAAGATGATGTCCTAAAAACTTAGCTGGCCGATGATGAATTTGGAAGGAAAAATTTACAAAGATTTAAGGAATTATCTATTACATATAGAAACTGGACAAAAAGCCTTGGGGAACAAATTTAGGGGAAAACATTATACGGTTTATGCGCATGGGCAAGTGAATGCCAGAGGCGAAGGATGGATTAGGAGTTCTTGCAGCGCACTACGCCAAAGGCGGAAAAAGCTTTTTAGGTTTTGTGAACTATTGATAGTGGGATCTGGATTTAAAGTCGGAACAGCAAATTGTTGTTAGGGATCTCCCAGGATATTCCCAAGTTCTTATTTTTCTCTGAGTCCGGGCAATACCGAATAATTAAAAGAAAAAAACTTTGGAGTCTTTCCTGTTTAGATTAGTTATGCCAGATACCTGTGGGGAAGAACCGGCTAAATGAAAAAAGGGCCCCGTGCCGGCCAACCAGGGGATGGCAAAGGAAAAAGGAAATGAAAAAAAGCCAACCAACCTTATATGGGAAAAATGTGGGGAACTTTTTTTTTACTGGGGTGGAAATGATTGGAAAAAAAAGTCGGATGGGGGCATTTTTACGGTTTTAAAAATTTTTAAGACCCCCAGGACGGCGCAGTTTTTTA
>Ga0163217_1072875_pt1 | contig 11397 bp, 3 predicted proteins | sample SynspAceP_FD_185933 | JGI IMG/M metagenome (GOLD analysis project Ga0163217, IMG submission 185933) | Saline lake microbial communities from Ace Lake in Antarctica - Synechococcus sp. Ace-P (PacBio error correction) | ecosystem: Environmental > Aquatic > Non-marine Saline and Alkaline > Saline ... | reverse complement strand
CGATATCACTCATCGCAGAAGAGAAGAGAACAGAAAATTGATGAAAAAAAGTCTTTTAATTAGAGATTACCAATTCCCTACGCTATACAAAGAGGAGTCTAGAAATAAAAGATTTTGTTAGAACAAATAGCATTGAAGTTTTTAGCTATGTAAAAAAACATGCAAGTAATTTTTTGAGAGGAGGCCGCACAGTGAGAAGCAAATGACATTTAAAAAGCGCAGTGAGAAAGGAAAACATATACCGTCATACACCCCCGCGTACAAAACAAAATGGCTTGTAAGCTTAAAGTGAGGGCATTAATTGGACTCGTGCCAACAAAAAAATAGGCTATCTCATAAAGGTGTTTTTTGTAAATACGAAAAAGCTGGGGGGGCATGCCCAAGTCATCGGTACGCGGAAAGAATTTTTTCCTTTCAACCGACCTTTTTGTTTTTTACATCCCCCATCGATTTTTGGCCAACTGATTGATTTTCAGGATTTTAACTTGTTTTATCGATGTTAATTTCTTATGCTTAATATCTGAGAATCAAAGCCTATTTATGTCAGTATTTAAAGGTCACAAGATTTCAGTAAATCAATTGTTGGGACGGTAATTTCCAGAAAGACTCTTTTATCCAAACTTCTTCGGTAACACTAAATAGTTATTAGTGCCAACGGTTCCTTCATGGAAAAAGATGTTCTATCTTTTGCTAATATGGTATTTTAGAAATGAAAACTTAGCCGCGTACCCTAGAGATACATATTAATGATGGATCTTTCAAAACTCTTTTTTCTGATCTGCGGATAAATCAGAAAGTAATAAGACCGAAGGCTCCATTTCAGAAAGATTATTCTTAGAATTGACTCGGATTACTTCCGTCAGATTCTAATCAATGTGTCCTATCCATCAGGTCTTTAACGATGGGGCCTATTCCAAACAAGGTATGGCGAAAGATATCACCTGATCCATGTTGATAGCTTCTCATGGTCAGTGAGGCATCGGATGTAAAACTGTTGGAAGGACCCTTGACAATAAAAAGTTGGAAAAAAGTCGGTCAAGATATGTATTGCTTTGACGCTTATTTTGCCCTGGCCACTCCAATGTGTCTTCCAATACCGCAAAGTATTTTCTAGTGAAGATACTAGCCTTGCCGCAGGCTATACTAAACCATGTAAAGCAAGAAACGCCACCATTCAAAACATTTACGTTTATTTGATAGAGGTCTCCATCTATGCAAAACACATGAAAATTCATTCCACTACATTGCATTCTGTTCACTTTTATTGTTAGAGCATAAAGAAAATCGAAAACATATATAGAACTTACAATCATTGTCTGATCAAGATCAAGACTTGGATTTGGGGAGAGTTGATCTTCGTTAAGGACAGTAAATCCATCTTTACAACAGGAAGAGCTAATTGTAACAAAAAAGCAATATCCACCATTCGAGAAGAATTGGTGGAGACTTTTCGTTCTGATTGTCGCAAAAAACCAAGGCAGAAGGTTCTAAGGATTTTTTGGTTTATTACCAATTGATTTTTGATCTTATCCCGCCAAAGAAGTGCCCAGGCCTAGATAGAAGAAGATGGGATATTGAAGGTTTATTCTTTCGTTTTATCAAGAAAGAACTTAATGTGACCACCTTGGTGTCGCTGAACAAAAACGGCATAGAAGTTGATGTTATATATTGACCTTGGATTGTGGCCATGTTGTCCTATACTACAAAAAAGCCAATAGGATGGGATACAAAAACAGCAAGAGAAGATTTAAAATGCGAACTCGAAACATTTGGCCATTGCTATTCATTGGTTCGTAAAATGAGGGAAATTAGATCATAGTTGAAAACATTAAAAAAATGGGTCGGCGAGAATTGTTTCTTTCCGGACCATGACTGGGGCCATGCCCCCAGCTATTTTTTTGTTTAATTTTAAATATTTACACTTATTGAAAAAGGAAGAATTATTCGATTGTATGAATTTCTAAAAAACAGTTCAAAGACGAGAGATGAGCTCCAAACGGGGTTTTTTAAAGGGAACTCCAAAAAGCGGGTGTAATCGAGAAGATGCTCGAGGGGAGCTGGGGTAATTGGTACATTTGGACTATGAACAGCACCAATAAAATCAAAACAAAGTTAATTCTCGGAAACGGGTTATATGTCCAAAAAGAAGGTGCGCACTTTCTTTTCGGGGGAATCTGAAAATAGCCGACGGGGACAGGGGTGCTTCTTTAATCCAATTGATAGTGCCAACCGCGGCAAACATCGGTCGACGGGATCGGAGAACGGTTATTCATATCTCTCTACGCCAAAGGGGCATGAGTCAACAGCCCTATATCGAGGAGCAGATACGGGAAGCTCTACAACTTTGATGTTCTCACTTCGACCATATCAAGGATAACCGACAAGGTATCCGGGGATATCGTAGCCTGTGCAGAACCGCCCGTTGGAACCCTTGTCTACTCTTAATTGTTTGGGATTGGAGGCTATCGTAAATTTAAGGTGGGCGAAGCCTCCAAGTCATTCAATTTTTTTTGAGAGCTCCGCTTTTCCTTGGTGCCCCTAACTCTTCAAAGCTATCTTTTGAAAATATCCCGGACTGACCGCAGGATATCGTTCTGGGTTTTTCCAACCATCTTTTGGAGGCTCCCTACCCAACCAATGATAATAGGCTGCTTTTACTTTAACTTGAACATTTGCACATTCTTTCTTGAAGGCTGTGAAATTTAAATATGTTGGACTGTTTTATGAACTTTATATTTTCCTGTCGCCCTAGGAGACACCTGCCCGTCCGGTCCAGTGCGGGGATGGCTATCGCCTTTTTTAGGATTTCAACGTTTCCTGTTCGGCATCCCTTATATCTTTCTTCAACTCGGCAATCTCACGTTGCTCGTTCGTCAAGTTTTCGGGATTTCCCCATTACCCGGAAAAACATGTTCTCTGCCATAGCAATCCGTGTTCTCTGCGCCAGCCGCCCGATACGATGTAGGTATATCCAGTTACCCGTGCATATTTCTCACAACCTACCACGTGCGTAGGCTATAGTTCAACAGGCTTTTCTTTAAAACTCAACGGTTGTAATTTTCTTTTTTCTCTTGACATTTTTTCAAGTAATTTAAACAGCTAACCACGCTTCTTACTTTATGTCCAGTTAAATATAGTAAGTCCAGACCAGTCGTCAGCTATAGTCGCAGGACACTTACAGGCTGCCCAAACGATACGCTGGATCAACGCCCTTTTTGTTCCGCCCACTTCCAGGTCCAATAGTTGCGAAGACATCGATTGAACGGCATAAGCGTCTGGCAGTAAGGGAGTATGCCGCAGGCTAAAACGCTTCCTTGGAAAACTGTTTCAGGGGCATGCTTTTGTTGTAGCAAAAAAAATTCTTGCCGCTCAGTTGTTATAGCACGCAATTCTCCTCCAGAATATTTGGTAAGGTTGCGCCAAGGTTTCGGTAATGCGCTATGAATATTGGGTGCCATATTGTACCACATAAAGGACAGTTTGCTGCGCTTCTGTATGGGCAAGTTATTGGTGGAAAAACAAATTTTATGTATCGCCATGGGGCTAGCAATCTTCTTGATCTTCTAAGTTCAGAAGGAACATACGAACAGGAGATTATAAACACCTTATTAAATTACACAAATAAATTGATATATTTACAGTCTCTATTTGCAGAAAAAGAAAAATGGCGAAAAAACACTATTTTAAATCAGAAGAATTAAAACCTTCTGGATAATCAAGGGACCTCCTCAAAGCAAGGGAAGTAGTGTTATTAAAGTGCTTTTGATGGCTGCAAATTGGTCCCATCTTATCCACCAAGAATATCTCCAGCAGGGAAGTAGGTGAAATTTTATCAAGGTTAAAGCTTTTAAAGCAAGGTGTTATTAAATGGCGTGCAATCCTCTTAAGGAGCAGGTGTGGAAGGCTCTAAAGAACAGGATGGGGAGGGCAGAAAAGCTACGCTTAGGCCACAAGGGAGGCCTATGAGAAATTTAAACCATTGACTTGTTCAAATGTAGGCTCCAATTCTGAAGTTGGCTTACACAGCGAAGAAAGATGACGGGACCTTTGCTATTTAAAGTGGGTCAATGAGGAATATAAGACCACGTTCACAGCAAACACAATATAATTACTCGATTAAATTGGCTGTGGAATCCAGAATGGGAAAGGGTATTTTTGCGAAAATAATTTGTGTAAATAATATTAGTTCTATTTTTTACCAAAAGTGACGAAAGGAATCCAACATCACCAGAATATCCACCTTTAGGCATAATCATTACACTTAGGCATAACTACACTTCAAAAAGAAATAGTTAAGTTAATTCAAAATGCTCCTTCAAAATAAGTTGAGAATCCAACTAAAAAGAGAGCATGATCTGGATTAAATTTCATAATGCTAATTAGACTTATAAAATTCGTTCAACCAACCCAACCAAAACCAATGTTTCTAAATAACATAAATCATGATTATAGCTTCTTCTTAGGCAAGATTGTATATTAAACTTACTGGGTAGAAATATTTTACTGGCTAAAGCTCACTTATGCCTATTAATTTGCAGTCTTCACTCTTTTCGCTTTTCTTAAGTATTTGATGTCTTAAAAAGTTGCATAAAAGTGATGTGTTGTTAAAATTAAGAGGTTTGCGATACCATGAATAGCGTACAAGTAAGGAAGACGTAGTCCTTCGTAATGTAATTTGTTTAAACCCTTCATCCATTTATAGCTGCGCTAAAAAAACTGTGTTGACTTCAGTAGCATAAAATGCTAAAGAATACTGTAAATATTAATGTGATGGCCATAAAACCTGTAAACTATTACCCGTTGAGAACCCTTTAACTAGCCAAGAATTCCTACCTTCCTCTATGGCGTCTAAATTTAATTGCTTTCGTAAATTCCCAAAACCCGTAATTAACTCCATTAAAACAAAACGTGTAAAAAAAACATTGGTATGGAGATTAGACAACAATGATAGAACCCAAAAAATATGCAATTTAGATGAGCACTAGTTGCCAAACCACAAACGTATAGGTAAAGTGAAATTTTTCATAATGGGCAATATTTAAAATTTACTAATTAAGGAACGAAAATACCAATCCCCTTCTTCAGGGAAAGTATTTCCCATCTTTGTTTTTAAAGTATATAAAAATGGATCTTTAAACAATATTAATATTTTTCTCAAATTAATTTTTTCGTGTAATGCTTTAGATAGGTAACTTGATAATAAAATTCTCAGAGTTTAAATAAAAACGTATAGCATAGTGGAGGACAGGAATCAACCTAAAAACACCTTTAAAAGATTTGGTAGATGCCAGTCCCTCCAAAAATGTTTAAAATTAAATTGTTAAATAAAAGCAAGAAATAGTAGATAGGGCAGAATTATAAGAATTTAATGAAGATAACCCCTAGGGACCGTATTTATAGAAATGGGAAAAGACTGCTTAGGCGGTCTTTTTACCTTACTCGAACATCGGTATTATAACTTTAACATCTTATTTAAACTAAGGGGCGTTAAAAACAGTTAGTTACGCTTTTTTGTGTGAAACATAATAGACACAAAAAATTAAACACTTTATATTAAATAGTATTGAGTTAGTCACTTAAATTCTGTATATTGTTACCAATAAATAACGCTATTTTATGGGAACAATTACAGGGGGCAGATATACTAAACTTTAAAAGGAAGTTACAGAGATTGATGCTTTGCAATGGCCCTATTTGCAAAAATAAAAATGGCAGGACGGTTTGTTTGTATGAAATGTGGTACATACAAAAAGGTTGTAAAAAATCTGGATAAGAAATTATCAATGTTATGGGTGCCAACATGTGAAAGTTTCAACTGCTTTAAACACGTTGTTCCATAGGTTAAATTGGGGATTGCAAAAGCATTTTGGTTATCGTATTTGAAAGAGTGGAGCACAGCGTAAAAGTGTTTCAAGCATGTACATAAATGGGGCAAACGATTTTGATATTCGACAGGGAACAGCTGCTCGTCTTTTATGCAAAACGTTTAGACGACCTATGGACAAAGTCATAGTCAGAACGTTATCCTTTGTCGGGGTTGATACATGTTTCTATGAATTTTACTGTTGGTTGGAAAAGAACCAGGGCAAACAGGGAAGGAGCTACCGATTCAAAAATAGGAAAAAGCGCGTATGTTATGTATCAGCAGGCTGGGCAAATTGAGTGAAACAAAGCATCTAGTGTCAAGCGGGTCTATTGTTCATTATCCATCGCCAATGATTATTGCTGTAACATCAATTTAACTGCCGATATTTTGGAGAAACCTACATAAGTTACTACAGCACAAATTGTCACTGATTAAAATGGAGAGGTTACGAACCTTTAAGAAAAAGAAGTACAATATTGAACAGAGAAATTTAGTGCACACGGTAATATTACTTTTAAGGCAACGCCATATTATGTTGTTATGCAATTGTATACAATCTGACTTCAGGACATTTAACTAGAAGCCGCATGTTTGGCAATGGCATTTAACAAAGAGCGCTACTTGCCGATGAATTTTGTTTTAGAATTAAATCGCTTTCAGTTTAAACAAAGTATTTTCCATAAAACAATAGAAGAATGGTCATTTAGCAAAACCAATTTACCATAAAGATATTAAACGAATGCTAGGTGTATAACTCAAAAATAGTATTCAAGAGCTTAGTTTGTTGAAATAATTAATTAAAAAAAAGAAGATTGTTCGGGACTAATCAAAAGAAATCAGAAAAGAAAAATTACAAAGTCAGTATTGAAAAGCTTTTTAAAGCCAAGTGCTTCAGTTTATCTACTACCAATTAGAAAAAATGAGCGACCAAAAAGTCCTATGAAGCTGAGGAAGTAAGAACACTTCGAAAAATCTGAGTTAATAGTATTTGATTGAAAATGACAGAAGACAAAAAAGCCAGATAATGTAGTTTTTGATACAGAAGAAACTCAGGAAATATGACGCAGCACTTTTAAACCCCTGATGCTACCTCTGCTTTGGTTGCGCCAGTATAACTACGACTGATTCTCATTGCTTGGAAAAACAGAAGTCAATAAAAAATCCATAGTTTGAAGCAAAATATTTAGAGCTCAAAGCATGAATACGAAAAATTGATGCAGGAGTTTGAGTACAAACAAGCTCATTTTTTAACCGCCCCCAAAAGTTTATTTGAGGCCCATTCAATTCGGCCGAGTATATCATTTGCTACAAAAGAGAAACACGGAGAAATCCTTTTCTTTCCATTATAGCGGCCAGAGCAATGCAAAAACTTTAATGGGCATGTGCGGTAGTTTTATTTGGAATCGCAGACCAAATTTGTAAAAAATTAATTCGCGTTATGCAGTAATAAAACAATTAACAGGAAGAGAACTAGTACCGCATCAGTAGAAATGGTCTTGGGAAGACGTACACTCTTTTGGAAGGATGTTATTTCATTTTGTGCTTACCAGAGAAAAAAAGAGGTTGTTAAAGTGATGCGTGGCTAATCTTAAAGAATCTAGTTTTAAAACGTTGGCGCAAAATCGTCTTAGCACAGCGGAGTCAGCAAGGAAAACATTTAAAAAAACGTTATCCAGATTATCTACTCGTTTTAAGTGTTTCACGAGACAGAAGGCAATCTCAGGGAACAAAATAAGCAAGCGCATAGATGGATTATTGACATAAGATTCCATATTCCCGACAACATATGCTGGAATTCTTCAACGCGGTGATGGCTAATCGACCCTACAAGATATGCAGCTTCAAGAAATTACATAAATGGTTCAGTTAGTACTTATCGCCATATATTTCAAGAGGTATAGGTTTCGATCAAATTTTGTTTTTCACGAAAATTCTAAAACGTGGATTATAAAATGGTATTCAATTGAAAAAAATTTGTTCTAAGAATTAGGCTTTGGCGTATTATTGGCAACAGTTTGATAGCTAAAAAGAGATTGGAATAATCAAATAGATTTAAAAACACGAGCAAACACCCATTTCAAGATACTTCTATTCCAAAAGTAATTGTAGAAGCTAATACTGGGAATTTGAGCTAAAGGACAATGCCATAAACAAGATTTTTATAAAAAGCTGGTTATTTACACAATCCATGTGCGAATGTGACATTGCAGCAAGTAGCCTTTGTCAATCTTTTGGGCCACAAGTCATGGAGAGTCTCCGCCACAATGGATGTTTACTTTCATTTACTGGATGCAGTATTGGGCTAGATAATGCGTTAAGGGCTGGCAATGGGTTGCAGGAGCAAATGCGATTAAAATAATATGTTGCAATCAGACAACATCATAATAAGTATGCTTCACACAACAAAAGTATACTTATTTTAGATACCCTAGAAAGCTTTGCGCTTCATGGATATTACTGAAATTTTAAGGATACGTCTGGCATTAGAATTTAAAAAAACACCTTTACCAAGAAAGAGGACCGGATTTTTTATTGATTGAAGAACACAACCGAACTTGCATTTCTATTAATGTTTAAATCTTAGACCCACATTTGGAAAAGATTTATCAGGCGACAGAATTTTTTGTTAGAAAGGCCTTCGCACTTTTTGAACAATATGCCAGTATCACAAAATATCCCAGTTTTAATTTTATCAGTACTATTTCTAAAGAAAACATAGCAAATAGTTCAAAGTTTTATTGTTGGGGAATTTAAATTGGACCTCACTTTCAACGTCTAACTTTGCGGAGACCATTTCATTACAAAGAAACATCCTTAAATAACACACATTATGTTTCGGGATATCTGAATGAATCTAGAGACTGGAATGTTCGACGTACAGGATATTATCGCCTCATTTCGATTGCTTTTTGAAAAGATGTAAAAAACAGCATTGAGTAAGGCAAAGATATTAAATATTGATCTTACACAAAAAAAGATATAGAACAGCTGGACCGTTTACTTATGATGCTAAAAAAATGCATCAATTCGTTGCGGTATAAAAATCTACGATCGTATTGGTACTATAGGACTAACAAACCAAGGGCAAACCAACTTGGCTATCTTTTAGTGCTCAGTAGTTACATTTGGAAGCAACCGGGTCACTTATAGGTTTTGTGTCTAGACCGCGACATCAGGGTTGGTCACCACGTATCGCTATATATTTAAGTGAAACGGAGTTCTACACCATTAACCATATTCATCCAGACTTTATTAAAAAAACGCCCCACTATATCATCCGCAAAAAATTTTGTACAGCTGGTTTTCAGGAATTGTGGCGTTGTAATCTTCCGAAGAAATATTCATAAGGGTTTTAAAGGCGCTCTCTTTGAAAGAAGCAAGCTTTAAAATAAGTTGTGCGTTTTTAAGCGAGAATCACATAAATTACCCTTAACTGATTGTTTTTGTGTTATTGGAGAAACTTTGGACATCACCTATACTTCCCAATGACTGCATTAATAGATGATGACATCGATTTGGAGCTACAAATGTGTTGGATTTCAGGCTTGAAATAGCTACTGATTCTTTGACGTTAAAATTGAAAAAGCACCCTTAAGTGAGAGTACATGACAGTGCCAGAATTAATTATAAAACAGAAAACTTTCACCAAAAAAAAATATTGTATTGTTGCGACGTCCCTGTTTACGTGGGCGTAAAAAGAATGGGAAAGTCATTGGGAAGATAGTTAATATTGTTATGCGAACGTTGATCAGAAGAAATAATAATGAAAACGATTACATCTAGTATTTCCGCATCACTGTTTCAGAATCCCCAATTTTTTGAAGTCGAATGCACCTTGAGCGGGTGGTTTCACCCTCATTGAAGAATACTTATTCTTTTACAGCATTAACCCATTTCACAAGCAAAATAGCACTTTCATAGGGGCGACAATGATGCGGTAATGCAGGGATTTTTCTTCTATGAAGGATAAAAGAAATCGGATGGATGTCATTATTGTTGAAAGCGAATTAGAAGTATCTGCAGATATCCGACAGCTCATCCTGATCTTGAAACGTTCGGAATTTGAACCAATTTCAAATTACATTGACCATACGTATGTAATTGGCTTAAAACGGAGATTAAATAATGGCTGGCTTTTAGATAATAGTATTCAACCACAGAATACAATGCATCATTGTCTTATACAAAAGAAGATATTAGCTCCTTTTTTCAGACCTGATAATAAGAAATATCATCAAACCACCTTCTATAAAGAACAGCGTTGAAAAAAACCGAAATATGATCTGTATTGAACTTGATGGACAAAACCTCACACGGTGTGGGAAATAATGACATCTTTGATGCTGAAAACATGAAAGGAAAGTATCCCACTAAAAATAATTACCTCCACTATCCAATTTCCCAGATGTAGATCGTATGTATACAGAAGCTAAAAGGCGCTATGTTGAAACCCACTTCGCGAACGCATTTATGGAAGTAATGTACTAGAACATTCAGTTTATCCAGACTTATGTTTTGAAGCCACAAAGTTGGGCTTCCCCAGATTCAATTGTTTTGGAGCAACGTTTTATGGAGATTTTGGCGTATATGACGACCGCCATGTTGCTGAAAATCTATACTTTAACCATAGCGTACTGACACAATTGCCTTCAGATAGTAGGTTTAATCACGCTCAAAGGATAATTTGATGCGCTGTTTGGTATATGCTTGAAGAGGAAAGAACACGACGTAGCCATTTAATTTTCTACCGATAGGGATTTATTTACGTCAAGTTATGGGATAATGGCGAGAGTTTCATAGAGAGGTATCTTACGAGTCTAGAGAACCGAACAAACGTACCACCAGTTTATTGGAACTTTAAAAAGAAATTCCAGCTTCCCTTTTATGGACGTAACTACAGGCATTGCTTCCTATTGGGACCAAACCATAAAATAGGTGATTAAAACAGGTAATTGCCCCCATATAGGAACGCCTCATGGTTTAGCGCAATTTTATGATGCTCTGTGGAATTTGACCCAGACGAAGTGTCTATCAAATGGGTTTATGGAACTTGCTTTATTGTGACCTACCGACCCAGATTGGGTAATGGTCACCAATATTTAACGGAATGAGTCAATTGCAGAGGTGGTATCTAACGGCTACGAAAAGTTACATAAGATGTGCAGGTACTATCTAAAGTTGATCAAAGAGTAACATAAAAAAGGAGATTGGCACAGCCCACTTTGGGTATGGTCTTTTTTGGCCGATTCTGATTCATGCTTACGGGCATGATTTCGCGATTCTTTTGTGGTTCAAATCCCCGCCCGATTTGGGAAAATTGTTATAGTCGAGAATGTTGAATTAAGATGTCCTTGCCGAGTACAACTGGCAAAAAGCGATATCGAGATTGGGGAATCCTATTGATTATGCCCAAAGCCCTAAATTTACTATTTTATTTTAGCGGGCTTATCTTCACTGAGGGTGCATCCCATTCTAAAAACTTGTAATTATGGGAAACATTCTAGTATAAGCGATCTTTTCCTCCTTTTGCG
>Ga0163217_1054739_pt1 | contig 11397 bp, 8 predicted proteins | sample SynspAceP_FD_185933 | JGI IMG/M metagenome (GOLD analysis project Ga0163217, IMG submission 185933) | Saline lake microbial communities from Ace Lake in Antarctica - Synechococcus sp. Ace-P (PacBio error correction) | ecosystem: Environmental > Aquatic > Non-marine Saline and Alkaline > Saline ... | reverse complement strand
TTTGCCCGGTGGGTCGGCCGGCCATCGGCAGTGGGGTGACAGCCGCAAGCAACGCATCACCGCGACGCCGCTGTGGTGTCCCGGCGGGGCGCGTATTTCTACCCTTGATTCCGTGTTGCGACAGCTTAGCCGCGACTTTCGGCGTCCGGGCGCGACGCTCTGGGCGCCCCGATCTGGACGGCCGCAAAACGACGGCCAGGGGGCGATGCAACGGGCCGGTTGGCTTGGCGGTGGATGGTAACACGGCTTCTATGTATCGCTCGGCTTTGGAACGGTCACCGCGCTGGAGTGCGGACAGCGGCCGGACGCGCTGGGGACGCAGCGAACGATCCGAGAGTGGCCAACCCGCCCAACTCCCTCGCTCCTGAGATGCTCGACTTCTCGCTCGGCTATCTCGCCCCCACGAATCGTCTCCTATCTTGGTCGATATGGTCTTACACTTGACGCTCCGGCTGATGACGATGGCGCTTGACAAATCCGATGGCGTGCAGATGCAGACCGGGTCGACCGCAGCATCAGCAACGTGCTTGGATGCACGGCCCCGCCATCGTGCGATCGCAGATTGCGTTCTGGCACTTCCGGCTCCGGGGCGAGTGAGGGGACGTTCCGTCAAGGCGGCCTTGACCGCTGGGGCACATCTGGACTGTCGTGGGCAAGCGCCACCAGGTGCTGCGACCCCATTGTAGTTGGCCAAGTGTCTCTGACGTGACCAGCGGCGCCCGCGTGATTTTTCCGGTGATACGTTTACGTCGGCAACGAGTCGGCGCCGTTGGCCGCGAGCTGAGCCTTGGTCGGTGGGGAACCGTCAGTGGACTGCACGCGAAGGGGCGATCGGCCCTGTGTGGCCGCAGGGCGATAGCGTTTTCGTGGTACCGACCTGAATGAACTGGTGCTCTGGAGCCGCACGGGGCACGCGCATCGGGGGCATCCGCTGCCGAATTCTCGTCCAAGGACAAGCCCAAGCGCAGTCCGAGGTTTCGGCAATACGGTCCCATCATCGCAGGGTGGCCCGCGTGATCGTGCGTCAAGCGATGGGCAAGCTGCGCAGCTTGATCCGACCAACGGGGGCACTGGTCGCACGGCCGATATTCCGGTGGCGCGACCACTGCACCGGTCGTTGCTGGGGCGTTCTGTACGTCGTATGTCCGCGAAAGGGCAATTGCACGCTTTCGTTTAGGCTGCAAATTAGGCTAAGCGCAGGCTTGATCTAGTCTTCGGAGCCGTTCCATGTCCTTCACCCTCGCCATTGTGGGCCGTCCCAACGTTGGAAAATCCACGCTGTTAACCGGTCTTGTCGTAAAAAACTGGCGTGGTCGATGATCAGCCCGGTGTGAACGCGCGATCTGCAGCGAAGGTGCTGCGCGGCTTGCCCGACCTGCAGATTCACAATTGTAGGGACCACCGCCGGGACTTGAAGATCACGACGGACAGCTTGCAGGGGCGGCCATGACGCCGTTGACGAACCGCGCTGTTCGATATGGCAGGATGTCTGCCTGTTCATGATCGACGCCCGCGTCGGGGGTCACGCCGTCGATCTGTCTTCGCGACATCCTGCGTTAAGAATCTGCGCATGTCAATTCTTGCTGGCCAATGAAGGCGAGGGCAAAGCGCGACGCGGTGTGATCGAGGTGCGTATTAGCCTTTGGGCTGGCAACCATTCGTATGGATTGCGAACACGGCGAAGGGTTGAACGATCTCTACACCCATCTGATGCCGACCGCTGACAAGTTTTGCAGAGCGCGCCACAGACCGATGCGCCCGAAACTGACGTGGATCTGACCGAAGAAGAGCCGAGCTGCAGGGTGACGAAGACGCGCAATGCCCGTACCGACTACACAAAACCCCTTAGGTTTGCCGTCGTCGGGGCGCCCGAACGCGGCAATCGACTTGTGATTTTACCAGATCATGGCGAAGATCGTGCTGGATGCCCGAAGCGGGGATTACCGCGATGCGATATCTCTACGCGACCGTCTGGACGGCGTCCCGATGACGATTTTTTGATACCGCCGGTATGCGTAAAAAAGCGAAATTCAGGAAAAAGCTGGAAAAGCTGAGCATGGTGAAGCGATGGTCTTGCGTGCCGTCAAATTTGCGAGTGGTGGGTGTTCTCGCTCGATGCCGATATTCCGTTTGAACAGCCAAGATTTTTGCGTATTGCAACCTTGCCGAACGCGAGGGCCGCGCTTGTGGTGATAGCGGTCAACAAATGCGGATCTCGAGAACGGACCAACAAGCAAGCTGAAAGACTGCGCGAAAGCTTCGAACGTTTTTGCCGCAGTTAAAAGCGCACCAGTTGGTTGACTGTCTCGGCCAAAACCGGCCGGGGCGTTGGACCGCTTGCAGGCAGCGATCATGCGCGCCTAGACGTCTGGACAAAAACCGCCGCATCACCACCCGCGCAGAGCTGAACCGCTGGCTGGCGGGCATGATTGGAGGCGCACCCGCCCCGGCCCCAAGGGCAAACGCATCAAGCTGCGCTATATGACCAAGCAAGACCCGTCCACCGGGTTGTGTCATGTGTAGCCAACCCCGATAAGTGGCCAGAAAGCTTTAATCGCTATCTTGTCAACGGGGTTACGATTCGACTTTGACATTTGCCCGGGCACGCCAATCCGTCTGTGGATGCCGGCCAGTCGAGGATGCCAAACCCCTTTAAAGGGCGCAAGAAGCAAGCCGTCGAAGTTGCGCAAACATACGACGGACATCGCAAGGACCGTAGGGTTTTCGAGAGATTAAAACAAAAAAAAACGCGCTTATCCCAAAAGCGCCGTTCTTTGCGTTACAGACGCTTGCTTAACCGCGTCGCCAGTTGACCGATAGGTCTGCAGAATCAGCGCCAAGCGCCGCCCCCCCGCTGCCAGTGCAGCGACTGATTGTGCGTCGCCATTATTTCGCCACGACCAACTGCGACAGCGCCCAAATCACGGGCGAATGCCAATAAGTCGGCGCACGCATCAGCGAGGATATGCACCCCCGCGCGATCACAATTGCTAACCCGAACAAAACACCAGCCCGAGGGGCGGGCCGCTCATCCAGCCTAGCTGCGCGCAGAAGGTCCCAGCGACCGCAGGATGACCGCACTCAGCAGCCGGCAATAGCCCACAGCAGGGCTGCAAAGCGCAGATCCTCGCGTGGGGAATCGAAACAGCGCGTAAAGGACGCGGAAACAGCATCACCCAGAATCAGCACGACGCCCAACGGGCTTGCCACCCGCGACCGCCAACCAGAAGCACCCACAAACACGGACAGAGCCAGCGGCAGCGCATGTTGTGCCAGAGATAGGTTCATCGCGCCGCGTCCACAGGCCCCAGCCCATGGCCGACGATCAGCCGACATAGATTAGTCCCCAGATCGAAACAGCATAGCCCGCGGGCTGCACGGCGGGTTGTCTTGGGGATCGGGAATTGATCCGGCGAAAAAGCCGTTAAAGCCGGACACGGAAAAAAGGCGATACGGGCAAACGCGATCGCCAGCAGAAAGGTGATTCAGCGGCAATGAAGGGACGGGGACATCGGGACTACCTCTGGTGAAGTTACTTTCGCGTGAGATAGCCGTATGCCCGCATTCAATACAGCTAAGTGTGCCGTCGACGCCCAAAGTTGTCTTGCCAGCCCGAATAGCGGCCAGGCACGTCGGGCAAGCTTGACCGAACCATCTGCCTTGCTGGGCCGTTTTCAGGCCACCGCGAATCAGCAGCGCCCGACGGCCAGACCAGACCCGATTTACAGCGTGTGCACGACTTGCGGTTGCCACCCCACTTCTTGCGGGCTTGAAACCGTGCATTCAATCCGAGCAGGGCCTGAAAATTTCCCCGTGGTTACGAGACAGAAGCTGATCTCGCGGTAGGCGTTTCTGACCGGGCCAGCCACGGCCTCATGTGACAGGTGCGCCGCGCGCCAAAAGCCCATGTTCACCAGTTGCACAGGCATCACGTGCGGGTGGGCACGGCCCAACGTTCCAGGCATGGTCTTCGGCACAGCGTAGGGCATTTACGCTTTGTTTCGTCGTCGACTGATCGGGTGGGAGTGACCGACACATCTGGACCTTCTCGAACTGGTTGCTGCGCACGCATAGCCCGAGGTGTCGCGGCGCACCTGCCGGCCTCAGGAGCGGACAGCAACAGGGTGTGGGCGGTCATCCGCGGGGCAGGGCGCTTGGTTCAGAGCACATCCCCCCACCGAATAGGTCAGCGGTCACTTCGGAGGTGGGATTAACCACCAGCCGTTCGTGTCTGTAGCTATCGTCGCCGAATTTGGGCAGTTTGTCGGTGCCGATACATTCGCCTTCGGTCGTCGTACAGAACCGGCGTCATATATTCTGTCAGCCGTTTTGATCGACATGGGTGTCGATCAGAACTGTGCCAGCGCGCGGTGTACCCGTGCCAAGGACTCCTTTTCAGCATGACGAACGCGCGGCGGAAAGTTTTGGCGGCGGTTTCGAATCCAATTGACGCCGCGACGCTAGCAATCTCGAAATGCTCTTTCGCGGTAAAAGGTCGAATTCGGCACGTCGCCCCAGCCGGTGTCACTCGACATTGTCGGCTCGTCCGCGCGTCGGTGCATCACGGCGGGCAGGTTGGGTGCGCGCCAGCAATGTCGGTCCAACTGCGCGTTCGAGCATCCTTGGCTCTGCCTGCATGGGCGGTGACTTCAGCTTCTTGTCGCTGACCAATAGTCTGCGCAGCGCCTCAAATTCGGCCTCGTCTCGCCTTGGCGTTGGCAGCGCCCACGGAGACTTGGAGGCTTGGTCTGGTCGCTTGTCGGTTTTTCGCTGGCTGAAATCTTGGCCCGCCGCGCCTCGTGCCAGTGCGCAAGTACCTGTGGACTCACAGGATGCGTCGCCCGCGCCGTGCGAGGGCCGCGTCGAAGGGCATCGGTTTTCGCGGATGGCTTTGATGTTCGTGGCATGGTGTTCCTTTTGTCGTTCCGAAGTCGCATTGATTGCGTTGCGCGCGGTTATGCCCGATGTGGATACGCGGTGCCGATGGGTGGTTGCGCCAAGAGGGGGCAAACGGGCCTTGGATGTTGCGCAAAACAGGTAATTGCGCAGTGCGGACACCGGACTGCGTTATTTCCCCGGAACCCGCCTTGCAATGCCCCTTGGTTCTGAACATAGTGTTCCGCCGAAACTTAGACGGGCAGGCCCGTTGCGGCATGCGCCCAACACAAAAGGACGACCTTCCATGAAGGCCATTTCAAAACAATTCGTACCACCTGATCTTGATCTTTCGCTATCATGTATTTTCTGCTCATCCGCCGCAGCAGAAGAAGGTCAAAGAACATAAAGCCATGGTAGAAGGCCTGCGTCGCGGCGATCAAGTGGTCACCGCTGGCGAGTTGATCCGGCAAAGTTGTCAAAGTCAAAGATTGGACGGCGAGCTTGAAAGTCGAAAATTGGCGGAAAACTCAAAGTCGTGTCGTTGCGTCGACCTTCGCACCGTTGTCTCCAAGACCGAACCAGCCCAAGTAAGCGCCCTGAGGGCGTTGTCCAGAAAAGGGCAGTACCATGCTTTCAGATTGATCTGTCGGAAACGGGTGTTGATCATCCTCACCTGTGTCTGCCGCTGGCCTTGGCTGCGCTGGCCCAATGCGTCTACGGTCCGGTTGAACAGCACAATTGAGCGGTGAAGGCGATTAAACGTCGCCGGATCCCCCGAGCTAGACAGCGCAAAAGCGTCATGGCCGAATGGGATGCCGGAACGTCTGGTCAATCTGAGGGCTCGATCTGCGCGGCGGTGGCACATCTGTTGACGAAGTAAACGTCCCGAAGACGTTTACGCCAACGGATGGAGGCCGCTGGCCCGAGGTTCCGCCATTGCGCTTGCGGTCGATCACGCCGGTCCGCCGTGTAGAAAGCCCCCACGGGCCTGAGTTGCCGCGTGCGCATCAATGACGGCTCGTCATGGCAACAGCGCTTGAAGCGACCGCGCAACTGGCGCGCCTGGTGCAGTCGCTGAACCGGCACCGCGACAGATTGAACATCGCTTGGGTAAACGGGTTTACCAACGACATCATCACCATTCACCCTGACCGACGCCGAAAAAAGCAGGCGACGGTATGGAACGCACCATTGCAGCAATCGCTGAAATCATTCGCCGCCGTAATCGACGAAAGTCGGCACCCCGAAACCAACGACTTCCAGCGTCAGGGGTCGAGACCGTATTTTGATTTCAGGGGCGGGTATGCGGTTCAGACGCCGAGCTGAAGGCGATCATCGGCACCAACGCGCAGCTGACCTTTAACCCTGTGGTCAAACCGCCGGCGCGAATGAAAACGCGCACCCGGTCTGGCAATTTCCCTGTTGCCTGATTGCCGAAGCGCCCGGCACTTTTCTGATATATGTTTCGAAAAACGCCCCGTGGTGACCGTTGCGAAGCGGTCGATGCAGCCGCAGCTTTGACCAGAACGGCCCCCCGCTGTCAGCTTCCGCTTTGACTACGACGGCGTGCGCGCAAGTTTGGCACCTACACGCGCGAAAACACTCGGCGCGCCTTTGCATTCGTGATGAGATGACGAAGTCATCAGGCGCGCCCACCATCCAGAAGCGGCGAATCCCCGGCGGGCTCGGGGATCATCAGCCGGCAAACTTCTCGGTCGAGAATCGACCAATCTTGGCCGTCTTGCTGGGGCAGGGGGCCTTGCCTGCGACCGTTTGACCTTCGTCGAAGAACGCACCATTGGGCCGGAACTGGGCCAAGGACAGCATTTGACGCGGCAAGATCGCGACCAGCGTCGCCCTTTGCCGCGGTGCTGTTCTTTATGGTGGGCAGCTACGGCTGTTCGGTCTGTTACGCCAATATCGCGGTTGATCGTCAAACGTGGGTATGATCTTTGGCCTTGACTGAGCCCTGATCGGAGCGACGTTACCTTGCCGTATGCGGGGATCGTTTTGAGACCGTGGGTATGGCGGTGGATGCCAACGTGCTTGATCTATGACGCAATACCGCGAAAGAGCTGAAGACCGCCAAAGGACTCGCCCGCGCCATCAGCCTTGGCTATGAACGCGCGCTCAGCGCCATTCTGGGGACGCCAACATTACGACCTTCATCATTGCGACAATCCTCTTGTGCTTGGCTCTGGCCCTGTAGCGCGGGTTCGCAGGTGACGCTGGGCTTGCATCATACAAGTCGGTCCTTTACGGCAATTTAGTCCACACGTCTGATCGTGGGTGTTCTGGTATTTGACGTCGCGGGCCCAAGGACAATCACGGTATAGGAACCTCACGTCATTGCGTCTGAGACTGAGCCCCGACGCATACGAATATCGACTTTTTTCAAACATGCCCAAACTGACCTTTGGTGCGTCCTGTGTGGCGGTGCATGCTGCCTTGGCCGTGTGATAAGTTCACCATGGGCCTGAACTATGCGATTCGACTTCCGTGCGTACGACCCTTCCGCACGCAAATGACGCCGCCGATAGACATCGCTGCCTCACCGCGAAGGCGCTTGCACCCGCTACGAGCTTGAGCGATGTGTCCATCTCGGAGGTTTCGACCCCGCGAGCGACAGGCACCAAACACTCGCCTGGTACGCATCCAAGTCGCAAAGAAGGCGAAGAAGGCCGCAATCCCCGGGAGATGATCCAGAACGTCGACGCAAGCGATTGCAGACTGTTGCCACCAATAATCATCTTTATACTCGGCTTGAATCCGTTGGCCCAAAGTATCGGGCGAGATTTGATCCAGAACCGGACGATATCGGCAGGTTGCCGCCGTCGCTCTGGGCGCGATCCTGATCTAATTCTGAGCTGAGGGTTCGAATTGGCAGTTGTTCGGTCGGCGCTGTGGCGGCACTGTTTTCCACGATGTTGTGTTGACCACGGCGTGTTTCGATCTGTGCAATCCGCTTTGACTCCCGGTGATTGCGGCGATCCGGACCATCATCGGTATTCGATCAACGATTACAGTCGTGATCCTATTGACCGGCTGCGTGAAAACCTGCGGCAGTCACAACGAACGCGAACCTGCGCGAGATGATGGAACCTTAGCGTCAAACCGAAACCTGAGCCGGACCTTCTGTGACATCGGGCACGACCTTGCTTGGCGTTTGATCCGCGCTGCTTGTTTCTGGCAGGTGTGATGTGATCGTGGCTTTGTATTCGCGATCACATGGGGCGTTGTCGTGGGGACATATCTTCGTCTATGTCGCCAAGACACGTCTGTTGTTTCTTGGCGTCAAAACGCGACTTGGTCCAAAGAAAGACGGCAACAACCACTGGCCAATACGCCACATCGACGCGTAAAGCGTTTTTCTGCCAGCGGGGGGGTTGTCTCGCGCGGCAGCGCAGGCCGCGCCACCATCCGGCGCGAACGTTTCACGCCTTGCGCGACCGCCCGTGTCAGCCGCCAGTTAACCTTATTCTGCGCGCTGGATGCGGCTATGATGCGCAGCCCCTTCCAAAGGGAGAACATTCATGCGTGATTGAACGAAGGTCTGATGTATTCTGATTGCCAAACCCGTCGAAGCTATGGCCCCGGCCTTTCTTTTCGTTCGGTAGCGAGGCTGTTTAAGGGGCGGTAGATCTCAGGAGCCTCCGGCGTGTCGCCCTTGGGGCCGGCTTGACGACCATGCGCCGCTGTTGGCGTTTGGCGGGCAAGAATCGACCATGTTCATCTTCCATCGGGTACGGGCCCCGAGCATCACCCCATATCCCGCGACCTGCGCAAGCGTTATTGGAAGACCGCAGGTATTCGCGTCGACGTCATGTCGTCGCCCCGCTAGGCGGCGCGCACCTATAACGTTCATTGCTGAGCGAAGCCGATCGCATTCGGCCTTGCCCTGATCCCGTCTGACCATGACCTTGCGTGGTCTCCGAGCTTGCGGTTGCGCGGCGGTGAGCGTGGCCTGTGCTGGACGCGGGTCACTTTACGGTTGCGCACGGGAAAACGGCCCTTGATCCTGCGCGGGCCAAACGGAGCGCAGGCAAGACGACGCTTCCTGCGCTGAGATCGCGGGGCTGCGCCGGCCTGTTCCGGGCCGCATCGACGGATGGCCGAAGAAACCCATCGCCTACTTGCGGGCCATGCGGGACGGGCTGAAAGCCATGGCCAGCGTGCGCGAAAAACCTTGAATCTGGGCGCAGGTTTTGGTCAACACGATATCGCGCCACGCCCATGATCGCCTATGACCTGTGAAGCGCTGCAAAAGCGTCTGGCGGGCACCCTTTCAGGCGGGGCAAAAACGTCGTCTGGTTGGCAACGTCTGATGGAATAACGGGGCGCCACGTCTGGGGCTGGAACGAACCGAACCGTGTCGCTGCGATTGTCGCCGCCGTTGGGCTATTCGCCTATGCCGTGACGGCGCATCTGGAGGCGGGGTATGGCGCTGATCGCGACAACATATCGGAATTCTTGGTCTAGACTGTCGCACCTTTGTAAGCTTTCACGCCCCTTTCGCGCCAAGCTGTCACAGGGCAAGCAGGATGCCAAGCGACGAGCTTTCCGTTGATCGCCCTTGCTGCGCCGTGGACCTGATTGCTCTTGCCTTGCGGAGCGGGCGGGGGCTCTTGGCCTGTGATTGGCCGTTTTTCTTAGATTCGTGACGGTTCTGGCTGGCCATTCTCGGTTGGGCACAATCTGACCTGCTGGGCAACCATTGCGCCTGGCGTTCCTGTGGTTGGCGCGTTTGTGGCCTGTTTGCTGCTCGCATCGACCGCTGCTGCGTTGATTCGAGAACGGCACGCTGATCTTCCTGGCTTACAGCCCCGCTCCCGCTTGAGGCCGCGCTGAAGTATTAGGCCTGTCCCACTGGCCTGACCACTGGGTGCCGCTGGTGCTGGCGCCCGCTGACTGGGGATGCTGACCTCGACGCCGTCGGGATATCTGTTGGTGGATGGCATCTTTGGGCTGGGCACGCCGCGCTTTCCGTAATCGGGGCCTTTCGGTGCGGCGCTGACCGTCGGGATTCAAAACGCGGGGGCACTTTTGATGTCGCTGTGGTGCTGCCGCTTTATGTTGGCCTACGCCTTATTTTCGGCGCAAGGCCGCCCGCCGTGGCCGCTATGGGGCTGAGACGGCACAACCCCGCTGAGCTGCTGGCAGGTATTACCTTTTGGCACCATCGCGCTGATGCCGTTGGCGCTGCCGCGGTCTTTGCGGAATGACCTTAAGGTTTGAGTGTGCGCTATTGACCATTGAGTGCCAATTAACAGAGCGATAGAACCCGCCATGTCGTTATATGGAATACGCCAATCCGGTGAAATTTTTGGGCCTCTCGGGCCCCGTGTGCAACCCTTTGTCTGGGGGGGGCGGCTGCCTTATGTCTGGCGCGTTGGCCTTGCTTTGGGGGTTCTTCGCACGCCCGATGACTACCGCAGGATCAACGGTCAAGACTTATCTATCTGCACTGTGCCCGCTGCGCTGATGGCGATTCAATTGCGTGGTTGCATGATGTGGTCGCGTCCGCTGATAAATCTGGCTGATTCCGCCTGCACCACGTCAGCGCGACTATGCGGCCAAAGCCGCAGCACCCGTGTAGGCATCTATTATGACCGGTGATCGCGCTGGATTTCACCGGCGCGATCTGGGGCCAAGCCGATGTGGGGCACGTGGTGGGCGGGAGGATCCGCGGGCTACATCGTTTTTTAAATCCTGTTGTCCTGTTTCATATCTTGGCTATATCGCCCATGTGGGAGGCCGACGAAGGGACCCCGACAACCGCGGCGACCCCTGAGGGCAGTGCTTTGTCTGGTGGGGTCGGGTCTTTGCGTGCTGTCGCGCTATGCGGTTTTCAAGTTCTGGAATCAGGGTCTTGCATTCAAGGACCTCTTGTCCCGCTGGCGACCGGGGGAGGGCGCACCGTGGCGGAGTTTTTTTCTACCCGTTGCTGATTCAGCATGGATCGCTTTGGGCCTGCTGTTTCTGGCCACTGAGTGCTGTACCGGACAGGAAACGGAAAAATTTCCGCCTTGCGCCGCCGCCGTGCGTTTGCTGGCCCGCAGTGAACAGAGGGGCATGGATGGCCAGACCTTGGAAAATACGCCGCCGAAGTCTTGCGAGCTTATGGCGTGTCGGCTTGCTTGTGCTGGCAGGGCCCTCGTTGGTGCTTAAGCTTGCGCAAGGGGGCGCAAGGCACGCGGCCCCACCCACTGCCGAAGAAGTAGAGGGCACGTTAAAACATGGGGTTAAAAAGGCTCTCCGCTTGATGATTGGATCGCGCCCACCGCTAGTGTTTGCAGGGCTTCGTTGGCCCCACTTGCCGCCTTTGTTATGTTCCGCGCCGATTCCCGAGGGGCTTGCCTCTAGCGCGTGTCCGGGCCAAATGCCCCCGCGCTTGCCGGAAAAAACCGCTCAGAAGGGTGTCTGGCCGCCGCGTCCCGGGACGTCTGCTGGACAATGGCCCGAAAGGTGGGGGGAACGTTTTCTTTTTAATTTTCTTTTCTTTTTTTTCCCTCCATGCCG
>Ga0163217_1027546_pt1 | contig 11398 bp, 14 predicted proteins | sample SynspAceP_FD_185933 | JGI IMG/M metagenome (GOLD analysis project Ga0163217, IMG submission 185933) | Saline lake microbial communities from Ace Lake in Antarctica - Synechococcus sp. Ace-P (PacBio error correction) | ecosystem: Environmental > Aquatic > Non-marine Saline and Alkaline > Saline ... | reverse complement strand
ATCGCGGCTTCGTCCATTGGCTAAGCCGTCATGTTGGAATTCGGCCTGGTGTTTGCCACCGGTTGCTGGCGTTTAGCGAGTTTTCATCAAACGATTGAGTCTTTCTCAGCTTCGTCAATCGTTGCTTCGGCAGCCGTTACGGTTGTTGTTGTGTCTTCGTCACGCTCGCTACCACCGATCGAAGCCGCCGTTGCTCACCATCGTCGATCTCTGCTGATCGCGGCCGAGGGGCCACCATCATTGATCGTCTTATCGACAGGTTCATTGAATTCAGCGCAGGTATCAGAGGGCTGGCGTGTGCTGCTGCGAAGGCCGGGGCGCGAATTACTGACCCATTAAGGGCAGCGATGGCGAGTTGTTTTTTAAATGTATTGGTCATTGATTAAGCTCCTATTCTCGTTTTCTGGTTGACTTACCCCGCTGTAACGCGCGAATTGGTTCCGTAGTTGGGGAGATCCATTCGCATCACCAAAAAGAGGAGCGCGCGGCTAACCCGTCCTCGCCTTAACAAAAGGTTTTCTGCGCTGGACGCTTGTTGAGTGTGCACGCCTAAACCTTCGGCCTCAAATGATCCGGTATCTGCCATTCAAACGTTTGCTCTCGCCTTTTATCAGCCTGGCTGTTGGCATCGCTGGGATCTTTTACCGTTATCGGAACATTGCCCCGGTGATCGGCCTCCTTTCTTATGCTGCGGGATTTGAACGCCCACAGGCCCTGAAACCCTTGCGCCGCGCCTGGGCGCATGGAGCTTGGGCTCGACTGTATCGTTGAAAACCGGCACGCCTATCTTTGCGTGGGTCGGTGGCCTGCTGCAGGGGGATTTCGGCACTTTCCTACACCTACCGCCACCCCGGTCTTCCGGACATGATTATACAGAGACGCGACTTTGGGCTCATCCCGTGCCGCCTTGGTCGTCATATGCACTTGGGCTGTCGACGCTGGATCGGCGTTTCCATGCGGCTGGGTATTCTATGGGCGGCGCGGCGCGGGCCAAAGCAAGGCCGATGTCGGTGTCATCGGCGAGCCACCGCAGCTGGGTGATCGCGGTGCCGAATTTCTGGTTCGCATGGATGCCTCGTTGCTGATCTTTTGTCGATCAATCTTGCGACTGCCGGTTTTTCCGCCGGGTGGCTTATTGGCTGGGATCAGGTGAATACCCGGCTGACGGGGCTGCATGGGCTGACCCTGCCACGCCACTCGCACTCGGGCCCCTCCCCCAAGCTGCAATTCTAGCGCGGGTCATGCTCGGTCTCACTGCTTTGATGTTCTTGGCAAGATTCATGCGCACCGCCCGCGCCAAGGGGCTGCACCCGAACGGCAGGCCGCTGTGGCGCGTCACGCGGTTGCGGCAATGCGGCTGATTCCCGGGCTTCCTCCTCGCTGACGTCATCGGCCCTGCAATCTCGTTTTCTTGCTGGCGGGGTCGATCATTCAGTCATTGAACAAGTTGTTCTATCTGCCGGGCTCGGACGGCTGGTGTTTCAAATTCTATCTCGGCCGCGGGAATTCTGATGCCCGTGGTTGAATCTGTGGTCATGCTGCTTTGGTGTTTTTCGGTTATTCTGGTTGAAACTCCTAGTGGATCTGGCCTATGCCGCCGTTTTGATCCCCCGTTCAGGGCGCGCGCATGAAACCGCGAACCTGATTCCTCGGACGCGCTGCTTACATCCGTCTTTCTGTTGTCGGCAGTTTGTGTCCTTTGTAGTCTGGACGCCGTTTTCCCACACGGGGATGCGATATTTCCCGGACCAAACTGCAAGGCGTGGGCGTGGCGCACCTTCTGGGGACGATCACTTTGGCCGCGATATCCTAAAGCATGATATGTCGGGGCGCGCCAACCTCCTATCGCGGTGGCCTTTTGTGGCTTGGTGGGGTCGGAATGGGCTCTGGCTCGCGTGCCGCTTGGCCTTTCGGGGCGGCGGCCAAACGCGTGGGTCACTGGTGGATGAAATCATCATGGCTGCTGGGAATTGATCTGATCTTTTAGCCCTTCCCCTCGTTTGGTGATCGCGATTCCTGATCACGGCGATCTCGGCAGCGCGATCAAAACGCCCCGATTTCATCGCCATCGGTTATTTTCAACATCCCCGTCTTTGCCCGCATTCACCCGGCGGTGCCGCGCTCAGGTCTGTGGGAGCTGTGAGTTCATTCTCGCCCGCGCGGGTCGCTGGGCAAATCCGCGCGGTCGGATCTCGGTTCGAACATATCCTGCCCAATGTCACAAATCTGCTGATTCGGTGCAGGGCACGATCCAGTTCAGCCTTTGGCCATACTCTGGCCGAGGCAGGGGCTGTCCTATGTTCGGGCTTGGTGCGCAACCGCCGACACCTTTCCTTGGGGCCCGCATGCTGCCGGACGTCCGCAAACCATGGTTCAGGCATCGCGCCGCATTATGGCGCTGGGCCCGGCTTTGTCGATTATTCCTGACGGTTGCTGGGCTGAACCTTGATGGGCGAACGGGCTCGCGATGCACTGGAACCAGGCTGCGGCGTGTGACCCGTAAAATGACCTGCTGGAGTATCACCAACCTTGTCGCTGAGCGATTCCACCGCTTCGACATCCTGCATTGATGTCACCCTGTCCGTCGATGCGGGAAGATCGTTGGCCGTTCGCACGGGCGAAAGCGGCTCTGGCAAATCCATGGGGGAACCGCCCCTTGCCGCCATTGCAGTTGCTGCCCAAAGGCACCCTTGCGCGCGGGCCAATTCATGCTGGGCGACCACAGACCTGCTGACCCTGCCTGAGCCCGAGCTGTGCAGGCAATCCGCGGCAATTTGACATCGGGCATGGTGTTTCAGGAACGATTTGACCGCGCTAAAACCCCGTGGCAGACCATCGGACATCAGGTCGCTCGAAACCCATTCGCGCATCATGACAAAACCGTGTTCTCGCCAAGCCCAGCCAAGGGCGGCGCGGCCGAACGCTGGAAAAGGGTGGCCCTGTCCCAACTGGATCGCTTTCCGCTGGCCCCGCTACCCCCACGAGCCTATCGGGTTGGGCAAAGAACAACGGTTGGTCATCGCCATGGCCATCGCGCTGCGCCCCCGTTCTGCTGATATGGCGGATGAACCAACCACGCCGCTGGATGTAACGACGCAGGCGGCAGACCTTGACCTGCTAAAGTCACTGGCGCGGGACGACGGTATGGGGCTGTTGATGATCACCATGGATCTGGCTGTGGTAGCTGATATTGGCCGGACGGATCGTCGTGATGCAGTACAAGGGCGAGATTCGTCGAACAGGGGGTGCCACGGCAGACCCTGCGCTTGGCAAACACCATGCGCCACCCCCTCCTATATCGCGGATGCTTTTTGCCGGCCTTCGAACCCACAGCTTTTGATTGCTGCCGCAGCCCCGGCGCCGCAAACCCCCTGCTGAGCGGCCAAAACGTCTTGCCGGCGACTACGCGCTTTGCCACGCAAGACGCTGTTCGAGCAAAACCGGGGCGTTTTCCGCGCGTGGATGATGTTTCATTACGCTTGCAACGGGGCGAACGGTCTTGGGGCCTCGTGGCGCGAAAAGGCGGATGCGGTAAATCTCGACCCTGAACAAGGGGCCGCTTTTGGGGTCTAGAGCCCGTGCAATCGGCAGCATCTACACTCGACGGCACTGCGGTCTTATGCGGCACCCAAACCCAACCTTGATGTTGACGCCGCAAGATGCAGGCTTGGTGTTTCAAGGACCCGTTCGGTAGCTTCAAGCCGCGCCACCGTGTTCGGACCGTGCTTGATCACGAACCTTTCCACCTGCTGCCAGGCCCCCCAAAGCGGCAGCGCCCGATAACCGACGGCCATCGCCCGATGCATTGACCGCCGTTGCCTGTCTCCCCGATGATTGCGAACCAAAATATATCCATGGAATTTTCTCGGGCGGACAGCGCCAGCGGATTCGCCATTGCCGTTGGTTGATTATCCGGCCCTGACCTGATCCCTCTTTGACGAAGCGGTCAGGCGCGCTGGACGTTTTCTTGTTGCGGGCGCAAAATTCTGATCTGCTGCAGAGCTGTGCAGCGCCTATGGACCTGATTCCTGTCATTTTTTTCCCATGACCTTGTCTGTTGGTTGCGCACCGACACGGATAGCGTTGCTGGTGATGAAAAAAATATCCCGGCCGAATTGATCGAACCAAGTGTGCCACTCGCCTCGATGTTTTTCGACCACCCTCAGGCCACCCCACACTCAAAACTCCTCGCCGCCGCGCCACGTTTGCCGGACCTTGTGATGCCCCAGCTTTCATTTTGCCCCCAATAATCACTCTTCCCCGTTCGGCGCGTTTCCCGCACAACCAAAGGCACAGCGTTATGAAACCCGGCACCCCAGAAATCTTATCACCGATGTGCCCGGCTGCGTGTGGGCAACGCGCAGGATGACACGCATGAAATCAGGCACGACTGTGCTTCGTGGCGGATGCGCCTTTTTACCGCGTTCAGTGCATGTGATGGGGGTGCCCCGGCACCAGCGGGATCGTTGGCATCGCCAGCCGGGAAACCCGCCGCCCGCAGCGCCGCAGCGCGTCGTCGACCCCCCCCCAAAGCCCGAAGAAGGGCATCCAGCCGTAGCAAGAGCCCAAGACAACACAGCGCATCCACCGCCGCAACCGATTTATCTGGGGCGAGCACACCTCCGTTTCTCGCGCGTGCGGGGGCACCGCCCATCACATGCACTGACGCGGTAAAGGATCCGCCAGAAGCACAGTCGTGCCTTGATTTCAGACGTGTCATCCTGCGCGTTGCCCACACGCAGGCGGCACATCGGTGATGAGATTTCGGGTCCGGGTTTCATAACCGCTTGTGCCTTGGTTTGGTGCGGGACGCGCCGCGGGGAGTTTATTTTGGCAAAATGGAAGCTGGGCATCAAGGTCCGGCAAACGTGCGCGGCGGCGAGGATTTTTGAGTGTAGGGGTGGCTGAGGGTGGTCGAAACTCGGCGTGGCACCTTTGTTCGACAATCTAGGCCGGATTTTTCATCACACAGCACCGCTATCCGTGACGTGCGCAACCACAGACAGGTCATGGGAACATGAACAGGTAAGTCAGGTCATAGGCGCTGCACAGCTCTGCCAGCAGATCAAGAATTTGCGCCCGCCACAGAAAAACGTCCACGCGCGCTGACCGCTTCGTCACAAGAGGATTTCAGGTCAGGGCGGATAATTCAACGCAACGGGCAATGGCGATCCGGCTGGCGCTCCGGCCGCCCGAGAATTCATGGGATATATTTGGTCGCATCATCGGGGCACAGGCCCACGCGCGGGTCAATGCATCGGCGATGGCGTCGGTTCGGGCGCTGCCGCTTGGGGGGGCTGGCAGCAGGTGGAAAGGCTTCGGTGATTCAGCCGGTTCGACACGGTGGCGCGGGATTTGAAGCTACCGAAAAAGGGCGAAACACCACCTGCATCTTTGCGGCGCACATTCAAGGTGGGTTTGGTGCCGCTATAGAACGCAGTGCCGTCGAGTGTGATGCTGCCCGATTGCACCGGGGCTCTAGACCCAAAAGCGCCACTTGTCAGGGTCGATTTACTCGCATCCGCTTTCGCCCACGAGGCCCAGACGTTCGCCCCGTTGCAGCGTAAAATGAAACATCATTCCACCCGCGCGGAAACGCCCCGGTTGCCGAACAAGCGTCTTGCGTGGCAAGCGCGTTTGTCGCGGCAAGGACCGTTTTGCACGTCAGCAGGGGGGTGCGGCGGCCGGGGGCTGCGGCAAGCATCCACGCTGTGGTTCGAGGCCGGCAAAAACATCCGCGTATAGGGTGGCGCATGGTTTGCGCAGGGTCCTGCGTGGCACCCTGTTCGACGATTCTGCCTTACGCATCACGACGTCCGAATCCGCCCATAATCAGCTACCACAGCCAGATCATGGAGGTATCATCAACAGCCCCCATACCGTCGTCACCGCGCCAGTTGACTTTAGCAGGTCAAGGATTCTTGCGCCTGCGTCGTTACATCCAGCGCGGTGGTGGGTTCATCCGCAATCAGCAGACGTGGCGGCGCAGCGCGCAGGGCCATTGGCGATGACACCCGTTTGTCTTTTGCCACCCGATGGCTCGTGGAGGTAGCGGGCCAGCGGAAAGCGATCGGGCAGGGGCCGACCCTTTCCAGCGTTTCGGACCGGCCCGCTTGGCTGCGGCTTGGCGAGACCACGGTTTTTTGTCATGGGATGCGAATGGTTTTCGGCGACCTGATGTCCGATGGTCTGCACGGGGTTCTAGCGCGTTCCATCGGTTCCTGAAACACCCATGCCGAGTCATTGGCCCGCGGATTGCGCACAGCTCGGGCTCAGGCAGGGTCAGCAAGGTCTTTGGTCGGCCCAGCCATGGGATATGGCCGCGCGCAAGGGTGCCTTGGGCAGGCAAACTGCATTGGCGGCAACGGGCGGTCATGGATTTGCCAGAGCCGCTTTTCGCCGGTCACGGCCACGATTCTCTTCCGGCATCGACGGACAGGGTGACATTTCATGCAGGATTGTCGAACCGGGGATCGCCAGCGACAGGTTTGGTGATACTCAGCAAGGTCATTTACGGCGTCACCCGCATCCGTGGGTCCAGTGCATCGCGCGCCCGTCGCCCATCAGGTTTCAGCCCCAGCACGTCGGATAATCGGCAAAAAGCCGAGGCACCAGCGCCATATTTTGCGGCGCGATTGCTGACCATTGGTTTGCGCGGTCGGCAGCATGCGGGCCCCAGGAAGTTGTCGGGCGGATGCGCACCAAGCCCGACATAGGACCAGCCCTGCCTCGGCAGAATACCAAGGCTGAACTTGGATCGTGCCCTTGCACGATCAGCAGATTTGTGACATGGCAGGATATGTTCGACCGAGATCCGAGGCCGCGGAATTTGCCAGCGACCCGCGCGGCGAAGAATGAACTCAAGCTCCCCACAGACTGAGCGCGGCACCGCGGGTGATGCGGGCAAAGACGGGGATGTTGAAAAATACATGGCGATGTGATGGCGTTTGATCGCGCTGGCCCCGGAAGATCGCCGTGATCAGGGATCGCGATTCACCAACGAGGGGAAGCAAAGATTCAGATCCATTCACCGCGGCTGATGATTTCAATCACCAGACCCGGTTTGGCCGCCGCCCAAAGGCCAAGCGGCCACGCCAAGCCCCCATTTCGATCCCCACAGCCACCAGCGCCACCGCGATAGAGGTGCGCGCCCCGACCATAATCATGCTTAGGGATAATCGCGGCCAAAGGATTCGGTTCCCCAAGAAGGTGCGCCCCGCCCCACGCCTTGCAGTTGTTCGGATTATCCATTCCCCGTGTGGGAAACGGCGGTCAAAAAGGACACAACTGCCGACAACAGAAAGACGGATGTAAGCAGCGCGCCGAGGGATCAGGTTTCCGGTTCATGCGCGCGCCCTGAGACGGGGAACAACGGCGGCATTAGGCCAGATCCCACTAGGAAGTTCACCAGAATAACCGAAAACACCAGCAGCATGACCACAGATTCAAAACCCGATTCAGATCCCCCTGCGCCGAGATAGATTGAAACACAGCCGTTCGAAGGCCCGGCAGTAGAACACTTGTTCAATGATGATCGACCCCGCCAGCAAGAAAACGAGAAATTGCAGCCGATGATCGTCAGCACCGGGATCAGCGCATGCGCAAACCCGTGACGGCCACAGCGCTTGCCGTTCGCGTCAAGCCCCTTGGCGCGGGCGGTTGCGCATGTAATCTTCGCCCAAGACATCAAGCAGTGGGCAGACCGCATGACCCGCGCTAGAATTGCAGCTGGGGGAGGGCGAGTTGCGAGGCGGGCAGGGTCAGCCCATGCAGCCGTCAGCACGCCCTGATCCCAGCCAATAAAAGCCACCGGCGGAAAACCAAGCGCAGATTGATCGCAAAGATCAGACGAGGTCATCGCGAACCAGGAAATTCTTGCCCACGCCGCACCCAGCTGCGTTGGCTCCATGACACCGACATCGCCTGCTTTTGCCGACGCCGCGCCGCCGCATAGATACCGCTGAAAACTGCGATCAGCGTTCGGACAGCCAAGTGCCATTAGAGCGCCAGCGGCGGGATACCCAAAAGTCGCGCGGTATTAATTCATTGTCGGAGACCGGGGTGCGGTAGTTGTAGGGGAAGGCGAAATCCCCCTGCAGCAGGCACCGACCACGCAGATAGTCGTTGCCGGTTTCGATATACATCGAGCCCAAGCCTCACTGCGCCAGCGCGGCAAGGGTTTCAGGCTGTGCGTTCATCCCCCAGCATAAAAGGAGGCCGGATCCACCGGGGGCAATTTCGATAACGGTTAAAAGATTCACCAGCGATGCAAACAGCCAGGCTGAATACAAACGAGCAGCAAACGTTTGAGCAGATTTACCGGATTACATTGAGCCGGAGGTATGCGTGGCAAAATCAACAGCGTCCAGGCGCAGGAAAACCTTTTTTAAGGCGAACGGGTTACCGCCGCGCTCTTCTTTTTTGGTGATGCGAATGGATCTCCAACTACGGGAAACCAATTCGCGCTTCAAGGGTGTTAGTCAACCAGAAACGAGAAATTAGAGCTTATCAATGACAATTACATTAAAAAACAACTCGCATCGCTGCCCTTATGGGTACAGTATTCCGCCCCGGCCTTCGCAGCAGCACACGCCAGCCCTCTTGATGACCTGAGCTGAATTCAATGAACTGTTCGAAGACGAATCAAATGATGGTGGCCTCGGCCGCGATCGCAGAGTATCGACGATGGTGACAAAGGCGGCTCGTATCGGTGGTACGCGAGCGTTGGACGAAGACACAACAACAAAACCGTAACGGCTGCCGAAGCAACCAGATGGACGAAGCTGAGAAAGACTCCAATCGGTTTGATGAAAACTCGGCTAACGCAGAAACCGGTGGCAAAAACACCCGCCGAATCCAACATGACGGCTGAAGCAATGGACGAAGCGCCGCGATGGAAAGCTTTTTGGTGTATGTAAACCAGAACCTGACGCAAACAGTCGGCGAAGCCGCTGCTGGTCTTGCCAGGCGACAAATAAAACATAGCCCCTTAGGGTATTTCCAAGGCGGTGCAGTTTGATGCGCCCGCTTTTTGCGTGTTCTGGCATACGTATATCAGGCCTTAGGCCGAGCTGCGGGGTTTGCTCACGCGTTGGTAATCCGATGCGACCGCTGTTCGGGGTTCTGGCGAGGGCAACGTGAACCGAGGGAGGTCTTGATAGATATGGAGCAATGCGTCCATGAGGCGTGGATATAAACCGAAATAGGCAACAATGATAACGACGCGCGCGAAGCGTTACGGTGCCGCAGCCTAAACGCCTTAAATTCGCCTAAAAATGAGCGGTGCTTGCGATATGACCGGATTGGACAAAGAATAGGGCAAACATACCTGGCCGGGCAAGGCTTTGGTCTTGTCTTGCTACATCGGTCCCGGCGAGAAATCGACTAACTATTTGAAATATTATATTTGCATATAAATTCTACACGAAAACGGGCGAACTTCATGGCTATTGCTAAGCCAAAAATCGCTGGCTGCTCCTTCCTTTGGCCCGAACCTTCTGACCGCACATTTGCCGTCCCACATTCCCGCCGCAAGTACGGCCGCCGTCGGGCCCTTAAGTCGCAGCCATGATGTAGGGACAGCCTCGACATCCACGTTGGGCCTGTCACCACAAGGAGCCTACCATGCAACATCCTGAAACTAACTCTCCAAGACGGGGCCTTGGCACCTGACCGCCGCGTGACTGCGGCACTCTTCTGCTTGGTGGGGGTGCTCGGAGGGTGGGCCGCGACGACGCAGATTGCGGGGGGCGGTGATTTGGCGACGGGTCAGAATTGATGTGGCAGGCAAACCAAGGTAATCCAGACGGTTCGATGGCGGCGTGCTGGCAGAACTGGCGGTTCAGAGCGGGCCGATATTCGGATAAAGGGCGGGTCAGTTGCTCGGCGCGGTTTGGGACGGCGGCTGCCTTTTGCAAATCGATCTGCGCCATTGAGTCGCGCCCGCCTCGGCCGATGCGATCGGCTTGCGTGCCCGGCCGAAATGCAGAGGCGTTGAGGCAGCGCTGTGCTGGGGTTTCGACACGATAGAGTTGCCCGGTAACATTCGCCCGCATAGATTATGGCCCAAAGCGCGCGCAGGCAGGGCGCGATATTTAAGCGCGCGCCCAGATGCGATGCTGGTATGCTTGATGTATCGCAACAATCTTGGACGCTGTCGACATGGCAGGTCACTGGCTATCAAACATTGGAATTAAAGTGGTATAAAGGATGCCTTAGCGTTTGCTTATAAAAAGTTTATGTAACTAAGTATTTAAGTACACTTGGATATGTATTGATCGCTTGACATTATTTTAATATAAATTTAATTAATTTAAATTCTCACACAATACTTATCCAAGGAACATTTTACTAGTATACCAAAGGAATAGGAACAAAAATAATACCCTTAATAATAAGACTTAGCAGTAATATGATGTGCAATAGTGCTTATACGATCTCAGTACAGTAAGTTCCTTAACATTATATAACTTTTAAAACACAAGTTATACGAATTTGGTGAAATATTTTATTAATTCAATTCTAATAATGGGAATTAACTGTTTATTTTACAGTGGCGAAAAGAATAATCACGATTTTGTACCTTGAGTAGGAACTACTCTTTGAAGTATCTAAATATACACGATTAGTGAAACCTTTCTCTTTTCGCTTTGTAAGAGTGATTTATGATTAATAAATGACACACTTAATACGAACAAAGTATATGCAGTGGAACCCAGAGGTTTATAGCGATTATATCTCGTGTGCGTTTCCACGCAGACACTACACGGCCGCGCACGTAGTCAAGATGGTGTCTGAAATGTTCTGGGGGTGTTTGTGACGGATGGAGGACTTCCTCATAGTGGTTCAGCCGATGCGCAGCATATCGCGGGACTCAATCCCGTAGCCTCTCTATGTGTGTCACGTTTCGAACATTCGTGCGTGCGGGAGATTTAAGCGCGCACATTGCCGCTGGTCAAGGACGTTATCTACCAGATGATACGGTCCAATTCGTAAGTTTGACTACATTATCGCGACCGCGGAGCTGGAGAACGCGCATAATTACCGGATGATTTATAGGTTGACCATACCGGGCACTATCACTGCTCCGTGACTCAGTTTTCCGCATTGGAGTTCTCACAGCCGCGGTGTTGTAGCCATACTGCTAGAGTAAGTAAGGACTTGTCGGAGGCGACTCGCTATATTCATATGATCTTAGTCTCGCACCTATTCGGCACGGAAACTGGCAGGGTGTCTTTTAGCTACTCCCGCACGATCCGCCGGGAAGTTACTCGACCAGTTGCGGGACGCCCTAGTATTGTTCGTTTGGCGTTTCGATGCGTAAAGCACCCCAGGACTATTTTGGCGGACGTTTTCGGTAAGTTCATAGAGTAGAACCGGATGCGGTACAAGCTATTGA
>Ga0163217_1070909_pt1 | contig 11399 bp, 16 predicted proteins | sample SynspAceP_FD_185933 | JGI IMG/M metagenome (GOLD analysis project Ga0163217, IMG submission 185933) | Saline lake microbial communities from Ace Lake in Antarctica - Synechococcus sp. Ace-P (PacBio error correction) | ecosystem: Environmental > Aquatic > Non-marine Saline and Alkaline > Saline ... | reverse complement strand
GGGCACCAGCGCGGGCATGGCGCTAGCACTCCCCCCAGGCCCCGATAGCGCTCGACCTGTCGTGTGCGATGCCCCACCTTGCGAACACCCGCTCTTACACACCGCCGCAGGACACCTCGGGATCACGGCTCAGCCAAACGTCGCGCGCGCATGCGGGCAAGCCAGCGAGCAGCTGATCAGCGCCTTGTGGGCACGCAACCGATGGTGAGCAATCGCGCCCATGCGATCGGCTTCGATCAGGCACCCAGCCGCCTTCAACGGTGGCGGCGATGTAGAGTAGGACCAAACCGGCGGCGCCGCCACCGATCACGATCAAGTTGCCCTCAATTGCTGCTGCCAGCCAGGTGGCGGTACAGACGCCAGCGGACTGCCAGCGGCCAGCAGCAGCTGACGACTCCAGGGAAGCGGCCAACGGCGAGCTAGCCCAGCAGCCGCGCGAGGTATTCCTCAGCTGCGCAGCCCGCTCACTGGCGGCTTCACGTACCACGATCGTGGCCAGCAGCCATGCCGATCTGGCTGGTGAGCGGTAGGGAGGGCCCAGCGCCGACCATGCACCAAATGATCAAAAGAACGAACACCGGCACAGCGCAGGCTGCAGTAGAGCACCCATTCCACGCGCCACGCCGTCCTCGATCGGCGCCAGCTGCCTGAGTGTCTGACCAGATCGCCGCACAGTGCGCGCCAGCAGAAAGGAAGCAGGGCCCACGGCAGGCGAACCGACACCAGCACCGTGCCGCCAGCCCGAGCATGGCGGCCGCCGCCAGGTCATTCACCGCCGCCCAGGCGCACAGGCCCGGTCCCAGCACATTAGGCCGCCGATAGATCAGCGCCGCCACAGGCAGATCCAGCCCGCCAGCTGGCAACGCGTCCTGGCCAACGCAGGCCTCAGTGAGGAAACGCGCAAATCCAGCTCCAAAGAACAGGACCCACCAGCAGGGCACGCCAGCAGCAACAGCAGCGACGGGATCATTGCCGCCAGCGCACCGCCGCAGCTGAGCCCTGCCGGCGGGGCACCGAAGCAGTGGCGCCACTGGATCATCACCGCGATCGCCTGCACAGATCGCCGGTCGCGCGGCAGGCAGCACAGCTGTGTTGAATCGCAGTCGAGAGCCACCCGCCAATCCACGCTGATCACGCGGCACATCACCTACGATGTATTCGCCGGCCGTGTCTGGCGCGCAGCAGGGCGATAGTGTCGAGCTGGCGCTTCGGCGAGCGCGCCGAAAACCGCTGGATCGCATGTTGCCCAGGGGTAGAGCCGCGTTGAAACAACGCCGTACTCGCACGGCAACCCGCGGTAATCGCCTCCAGGCCTGTGGGCGGCAGCCCGCCCCGGTTTACAAATCCACTCGAGTCCGCTGTCAGGTGGGCCGTTAGCCCAAGGTTGAGCCGGCCCAGACCCTCGATGCTGCGGCAAACCACGCCCCCTGTTTCTCAGTTTCTTGAGATAACGGCAATTGAAGCCACACGTGACGCTCGCGGCCAGGAACGCAGCAATCCTCCTGGCCTCTCCAGCAGGATGTCAGGTTGCACGATCATCACCTGCACCCAGCCCGGCGGCGCGCACCAGCCCCGGAGCCAGGTGCTAGCTCGGCGCCACCACCGGTGAATCCAGGCAACCAGCCACGCATGCAAGCACCGACGGGATCAGCGCCAGTTCGTCGTCCATGCTTTCGTGCGGCTGGCTGCATCCCACGTGACAGTGAGCAGCCTGATTTACAGCGTAGTATGTTCACATGCATCCCAGATCAACCGCGCAGCTGGAATCCAGCACCGTTCCGGAGTTCAGTTACCCTTGGCGTGGGAGATGTCGGAGTGACTGGAGGCTCACGACAGCTGCGGTGGACGGGTAGCGACGCTGATCAATTGCTGGACATAACATTGACCGTGGGGCCCTGCCGGTTCATCAGCCTTCGAGCTGACCGTAGCTGTCTGGCCTGCTGGTCCGGGTTCGCATCCACCGTGCGTCTCGGCACGAAGGGACACAAGCCACTCCTTCCGTTACCCGCGCCCAGAGCCGGTGCTGGCGCGGCGAGCGGAAACCTTCCAACGCACATGTGTAGGCTGCTGCGCTTACTGAACTGGCACCTATGCGGTGGCGGTCCATGCCTGCCAAGGGCATGGGCCGGCTGACCAGCCTGGGAGTCCCTTTATCTCCATAGCTGGAGGTGGCCTCGATAACCCCCCCCCCCCCCCCCCACCCCCCCCCCCCCCCCCCGGCCAGTGGCTGCGGTGCGCCACAGCTCCCGCGTCACCAGCAGCCCAGGCCAGCACGGGACTCAGGCTGGCTTGGCCGGCCGCGCTGGCGCGTCATCCGCAATCAGCGACGGCACCGCCGGATCGAGCAAACAGACGCGCATGCGCAGGGGAGACCGCGCTCGTGAGGCTAAGGGCCAGCAGATGGAGTTGCTCTGGAACTCCTCCAGCCGGCTGTTCAGCTCAGGTGCCTGCTGCAGCCGCAGCGTGAGTCATCGCGTTCTGCGTCGTCGAGATCACCGAGCGCCGACCTGCGAGCACTCGTCCTCGAGATCCGGGTATCGCGTCTCGCGGTTGGGCAGTCATGGGCGGGGCACAAATCGTTCAACGGTCCCAGCGATCAGCCCCTGGCGCGCAGGGGTTTTGACTCAGGGGCAGCTGCAGCTGGGCGACCCGACTGCTACCCCTCTAGACGCAGCTCGGAGCAACCTGCGTTGCGGATGTTCAAGGCGGCCCCACCCGCTCGCAGGTTGTCGGTCTGGCGATTCCTGCACGCGCGAGTCCGGGCAGCAGCTGGCTCGACCACTCTGTAACTTCTGCCAGGCGCGATTGCCGCTGAACTGGCATTGAGGTCATCGAGCGCGTCAACAAAGCAGTAGGCCACCACCGCCGCGCCGTTCAGTAGGGCCCTGCCCATACGGGGTAGATCATGGTTGAATCCTCCGCTCCTGGAGCGACAACAGCTTCACCCATTTCTGTAACGCCGGTGCTTTTTCTTTCTTTACATGCGCCATTTCTCTTCCATCGATGAGCCCTGTTCGTCTCTTCACCGGCGCTCATGGCCACCGGTAATCGGGCACAGGCGGCAGGGGCCATGGATGCCGGGAGAGGGCGGTGAGCGGGATCAATCGGTGCAACGGACCGCCCACTACGGCCACCACGCCGATTGGATGGCCTCGCTCGCGCGCTCGTCTTCCCATGCAGCAGATCAGCACTTTTGGGGCCATATCTTCAGCTCGAGATTGAGATTACTTCACTTCTGCATACAGAATCAGAAAACATTGCCCTCACCAGCTCACGCTTAGCGGCTCAGCATGCGCGTCGTCTGGGCTTGGTGCTAACAGCCGTGGATGCGCTGCTGTTGTAGACCTGATCCTCCACAGGCTCACTCCTTTCTTGCGACCCCTGGTTGAGTCAACCAGAGAGCCACGATCGAACGCGTGAGTCTTATGTCGCACCCGATTCAGCCCGACGATGTGAACTGTATTCCAGCCCAGATTCACCAAAAAAAAGTCGGCACCGTGCATGGCCATCAGGTGTCCTCCTGTGGATCAGGTACAACTTCCATCTCCGATCCGATCATCCGGGGCTACCCCGCCCGCTGCAACACTCAGTTCCGGTCGTCTGGATGTGGAACGGGTGCTATCGAAGAAGCGCACCGAAGGGGTGGTCGCGGAATTTTCGATAGGGATGACTCGAACATCGGGCCGACTTTTTGCACTGCTTTACTCTGCTCGGCTGGAGGTGACGTGAGCTTGACATCGTGATTCGAGCGCGTTCAGGGAAGACGCTTGAAAGTGGATCCACAACCGAGGATCCGGCCAGCAGCGTGCGCACCCTACGGAATCCCCCTGTGTCGAACAAGCCACGGGCTGATGACTTAGGCGTTGGGTATCGCCAAGCTTAACCCCAGCAAACCGTCTGGCGTGCTCATATGCTTTAGATGGCGGGTTTTTTGTAATACCGTTTGATGAGCCCGAAGCAGCGATCCTCCTGCCGTTCTCGCCTGGCGCCGTTGCTGTCTTGCCATCCGGCCTGCTGCAGACCTTGCCTGCTCTTCCGACAGGCCGCTCCCGGCAGCCCCCTTCGGCCAACTTCAGAACAACCGTGACCAGCAGGCCTGTGGCAAGGCCGGTGCAAGGATCTCGCCCATGGGCAATTAGCTACGCTGAAGGCGATCTGCAGTGGTGAGCATCTCAAGACTGCTCTTCGAGCAGGACCTCACACCTGGGAAATCGTGCGCCAGACTCCAATGCCCCGGGCAGATACCGCGCCCGCTAATCTGCTCATGCACGTGCACTCCTACGACCTCCAACGTGGATAACACAATCAATCAGCATTTCGGGCCTGCTCGGCTCGCACCAAGAACGCACAGTGAACCAAGTATTATCTGGCACAATCCGTGCGTCACACACCACGGGAGTGTGGACGCCGCCCGTGGAAGGCGACCACCAGGCACGTGAACAGGAGCATGGGGCAGCCTGCTGCCGTGCCCCTGCGCCCTCTGCTGCCCCGAACATGGCCCGCCACGGTCAGTTGCCCCGCGCGCGCACCTTGAACTTCGGCTCCAAAGAGCCCATCTCATGCGCACCCGGGCGCCTAAGCCATTCCGCCCGCCCTGATCGATCGCCCCGACTACGTGAACTGGCCTGCTGGTTGCCCCCGTAACTGCATGGCCGCTTCGAACGCCAGACAGCAACGTCGGCAACGTACCCGCGCAACTTCAACTGAGTGAACCGGCCCATACCGGCCTGCACCCTGGCAAGAATCAGAACGGATCGCATTCGGCATCAGCTCTTTGCCCATCGAATCCGCTCCTCCACCACCTGGCGTATCACCACAATCCGAAGGGACCAAAGCCTTAGCTCCACCCGATCGGCCAAAAACCCCAGGGCTCAACAGTCCTGCTGACCACTGACCGTGCCTGCTGGATCACCGCCCTGGCGTTTCCTCTACCAGGCCACCGCGATCACCTCCTCGCAAGATCCGGCGCATGTGTGCAGCCCATGTAAATCACCAGCCTCCGTCCTGCTGCGCGGCCAGCCCCCGCCAGTCGACCCCGGGCCGTTCCTGCGAAATCTCTCATGCCGTGACGATTACGCTGAGCCAGCCCCGATGGTGACCGCAGGCCGATGTAGCCGGCGGCGATCCGCGTCACCCCGGTTCACCACCTGCACCGGCAACCCGGCCGCCACCAGGTGGGCGGACTCCTCTCCCCGCGCCCCCAACAGAAAAGCGACGCACCCTTGAGCCGCTACATGCAATCGCATGCGCTGCCAGAGTCACCAACACGGGCATTGTGCTCTGCTGCACCGAATGTGTGCCGCTGCCCTTGGCCAACCGAAATGCGCTCCACAACCTGCTGGTGAGATCAAGCAAGGCGCCGCGACCAGAATTGTAGACGAGCGCATCACACTGCGCACAACGGTGCTGTAGGGGAGTCAGCTCCGGGCACCATCCGGCTCCACCAGTACACCGTGTCCTGTCTACGGCAAGCACCAAGGCGACCCCACGCCTGCATCAGGGTGTCCGTCGGGTGCAGCTCCTCCTCACATCTGCAGCAGTGTTGGAGTGGTCACACTCGCCTTGCTACCTCTGGAGCGAGGTATGAGGGTAGTTCAGGGGGAGTCAAGGATAATGTCTGAAGTCAATCAATTCCTAAGCTCGGTTTTTACGGGACTCACCCACGACCTCGGTGCCACTGCCACGCAGCCATGGGCGGAGCCTCGGAACAGGCCAGACGGCGGCGATGCGCTGCCGATGCCTGCGTTTCTTGAGTTGCTCGCAAGGTGCAGCGTGAGCACACCAGCAAGCTATCCAGGCGAGCCTCGAGCTATGGACCTGATGCTGGCCGCGAGGGAGCCACTCGGCGCCTTTTGAGCCCCATCGATCCGCGCTTCGCGGTTGACTCTCCGCATGCTCGGACATTACGCAGCCCCGGCCCGTTCTTGCGCAGTCCGTGTTTCTCGCCGGGAAATCCGCTCTGTTTGGGGTGCCCTACGACAGGCGCACCCAGTCGCCTGCTTACCCTTGCTGGCCGTGATGGCTGCGGCCGCCGGCCACTTTTGTCTGCACGCGCACATGCGTGAAGGACGGCATCACCCTCCGAGCCTGTGGCTCTGGGCATCGAAAGCGGAACCTCAGCCGCGGGCAGGCAGGCTGAGAGCACAACCCCCTCAGCCCACCAGCCCTGCACTTCGCCCCGCGCGATCGCTGCCCTGTGCGCGACCGACCAAAACGCCGCCTGCCACCTGAGCTTCTTCGCGACTCCCCCATCAAAGGGCAGCACCTGCTGGTGAGCTCTTCTTCACCCCCCACCGAGAACCGGCCTGGACCCTCCCTATGGCAGGCGAACCCACGTCACCGTCAAGGGCTGGAAGGCTCACCACCTGCCCACATCCGGCGCATTTCACCGCTCGGGGCGCGATGCGATGACCCTCCTGCTCCATCCCCGCGACCATGGGATCGCACCAATTAACAGGCCTGGGAGAACACCTCGACAATAGGCAGAGGCACTTGCGCCCTGTCGTCGTGGGAGGGCCCCTGCCGAAGGCTCTGCTCTGAATCGGGCACTCTGGCGGTCCGATCAGTGGCACAGCCTCAAGCTCCTAACCAGCAGGCCTGCTCTGGCCCGTGCGTACGTGCGAAAAAGCTTCGCCAGACTGCGCTATAAACCAACACAACCATTGCTTTGGCTTCAGGCCGAGTCGTCCGCCTCCCTGCGCTGTCCGCCGGGCTGCGGGCAAGCTCATCTGCCGCTCAAGCTCAACCTACCACTGGCACTCCGAGCAACGACGACGGCACAGCTTTTGATGGCCATCAGCCTACGCGATCACCGCCCTGCGGCGTCTGAGCGGGCCAGCACCCCCCATGCATGGACCTGGCCAACCCTGGAGCCACACACGCGGGAGAAGCTGCAACATGCATCAGCTACGCGATCGGCGCCTCTCTTGCGCGCCAAGGGCTGCTCAACCCCTTGCGGCTGGGCGGCTTCTGAACGCAACGCTTCGCCTTATCAACCGCCACCCTGCCACAACACCGACAAACCTACTGCCATTCGCCGAGTTCGGTTGCGATTACCATGACCTCCAAGAACTCGGGCAACCGTGGCGCGCTACCAAGCCTGAGCCACACCAAGAATCTCAAATCCAGACTGCTGGATGTAAGAAACGTTGATCAGAAAACTTCTAGTGATGTTATGGCCCCTCTTCGATCGCATAATCACCGCCGCGGGGCAGCCTCACCGCGAACCGCACGCCCCTTCAGGCTCCGCTGGCCGTAGATCGGACAGGCCAACTCATGCTATGAGCGCTTGCCTCGCAGGCGCAACTCCGGCCTGAAACCCCAGGTGCATCGGCAAAACCCGCCCGGCGCGGATCGTCGCCTTGATCACAGCCGGCCTGAGCTGGAGGTCTGGAGGTATCTCTGCCAGCGCGCCGCCGCCAGCCCCAGATCAGAGCTTCCACCAGGAGCATCTCCATCAGAGGCGGGATGCATGCCACCGCCGAGAACCTGGGCCGTGCGGTCATCGTGTGCCCACTGCCCAGATAACGCCAAACATGTGAGTACAAAGGGAAGCCCTCCGAGATCCGTCCCCAGGCCAGACGGCAGATCGGCGCAGAGACGGCGCGCCGTGCGTTGAAGAGCAATCGGCGTAGAGGCGTTTCGGCTTCGCGTTGCGCTGCCTTGAGCGGGGCCATTCTGCGGCCAGTGGCTGGCATCGCTCTTCTAGCCGGGACGTCGCAAGCGCCGCCAGGTGGCTTGGTGCATAGACCTCGGCGCGCTGTTATGAACTGATCTCTGAACCCATCCGCGTCCAACAGCGCGAAGATCTCCCATCGGGACGGCCTTGCCGGGGCGCGATAGCCGACGAAGACCGCCCTCGAATTAGTCATCGTTCCCTGCTTCTCCGCTTCCACTGCGCGGCAGCAGCAGTGGCTAATGCCGGTTTCGTACCGCATAGCCTCACTAGCCGATCATATGGCAGAGTCCATGCGCCTGACCCGCCAGGTTGTGCTACTCACCAGAGGTTGGTGGCCGCACCCACCACATATCAATCTCGCCGCGCTCCATGGCTCCAGCTGCTCCATGCGCCAATCCACCTTGGCGATCGAGCGGCCAGATCCCAGCACGTTCCATCGTCACGTCCCGGCATCATTCATTCGGAGCCACAGCAGGGGCCAGACCGTCCCTCCCGGCCACCCATGGCATTGGCTGCGGATAGAGAAGGGTCCCGCCCCGGGCCGGACGATCTGCCGGCAGATGAGTTGATCAGCCCCCACCGTACCGTGCCTCACCTCTGATTGACCCCCTCGACCAGAGCTGAGCGCGCCCCGGGCTCCTCCAAGCTCGGCCACCCCGCCGCAGCTTGTCTCGCTGACGCCACATATGGCACAACTTTGTTGCGCGCTCACTCCTTTGCAGCACGCGCGAAGCCGGGGAAAGCCATCGGTGGCCTGTCATAACTACGTACGATGGTTAGCGGGCCAGCAAAAGATGCAGCATAAGAATCAGTCGGATTACCGGGCTGAATCAGATTGAAATCAGCGCGTCTGATGTGCCTGTGGCTCGCGATCGACCACACATCTTATCTCCTGGGTTTTCTAGCACTTAAACTAGTCGCTGAACACACCGGCATACACAAGCGGTGTGGCGATCAGAAAGCAGATCGCAATATTCAATCTCTTAACAAACAGGAGCATCGATGCCAAGGCGCGGCAAACGCAACGGCTAAGCTCATCACAGCGAAATGCATCAAAAAATTATTGGATCGATCGTCTCCTTGATAGCTTGGGCAACGAATGTCTCCGTTAATGGAATGCCCCTAGCCTAAAGGGCATGACTATCGACGCGCCTGGCGAGGCTGTTGAATCTGCCAGCGATGAATCAAAGCCTTCTCCCAGCTGATCGGCTGTGAAGGTATCATGTGGGCGGTAAAGGTTCCAGCAGCGGATCGATCGAGCGTTTCCCACCGTGCCCCTTGATTCGACCTGCCCCAGCTGACATGACGCGATCCCCTTCACCCCCAAGTCTGCACCGTCACCCCCACGGGTCGCTTGATGTAGGCTGCTGCGCAGGCATTTAGACACAACCCACACCGAGTAGGCACTGGAGTAACGCAAGATGCTTCGTTGTGCCGGGAATCGCCCATCTCAGGCCCACCATCAGGCACTTCAGCCATATCACTCTCCTCTTGGAATCATCGAAGAACCCTTGTTCCATTTAGGAAGAAGGTAACACATCGGCCCACACCAAACCGGCCACACCCAGAACCTGGAAGAAAGCACTGTTGGATCCCCATTACCCGGGACGATCACCGGATGCGTCACCTATCCAGACGCAGGCATGCTGTAGATGGTAATAGCCACGGCTCCACATTTCCATAAGCCCCGACCATGCCGGCGATCTGCTGTACCCGCGTTTCCCAACGAACAATGCATAGTGATCCTTCCTCAACCTGTACAAGAAGGAGCACCATGTCACCAGGCACAGGAGATGCCTGCCTTACCCACGAAGTCCCGTTAATCAGCTCATCACCAAGTAACCATACCATGCCACGGTCAGAAAGCCCATTTCTGCGCGCATCCCAGACGACTGAAATGACTCACCACACGGTCGCACCAGGTTGACGAACGCAAAGAGCGCAAGATCGCAGCGCGCGGCAACAGGAAGGTAGTTTCAAAAAGGTGGCACATCGACCACAGCCATTCTGCCGAAATTCACCACATTAAGTGCAGCTCCAAAATACCACTGCTGAACTCATAACGATCGTCTTGGATACACTTCGTTACCCTTGATGGAATCCATATTGGCGATGAGCCCAGGGTTTGGCACGAAAAAGCAAGCACCACAACAGCTCGATCGTGTATCCTGTCATGAAAAGTTAACCTTTCTGGAACCGCCAGCAGCACCTGAAATGGCTGAAACGACGGTTCATGCCGAGCAGCCCAATAAGTCGCGCATGGAGTTCACTCTAACCCAGCGCTTTAGCGGCTTATTATAAACCCCTTCCCGGGGAGTATTCGGAAACATTGAAACAAATCAGAGAATTGCCCGAGGCTTGCAGCATCTCCAGTTATGGCAATGCCCCGCGCCAGTGAGCACCACATCACCGATCTAGCCCGCCGGCAAACAAAGCAGCCCCCACGATCCCATTAGGGCCGAAAAGGCGAGCGAAATTCCCCAGCCGCCTTAAATCCTTCCCCAGTCATCTCCTCGGCGGAAACCATCAGACCATGCGATTTCATCACGAGCCGCTACAACAATGGAGGCAACAGCCGATCAATCACAGTTGATGAAATCCTGGGCGCTGGCAATAGCCAAGCATAAGAATGGCTGAATATACCAAGTGAATAGTTGATCGATGGTCACTACTTATCCACCATCCCAGATCAGGAGCGGGTCGCACCGTGAAGCCACATTTGCAGATCGCCAACGTACGGATTCTGGCAGCGACAACCCAATTCCTCCGTGACCTGGTGCCAGTGGCAGTTGAACAGCGACGAGGAAAAGAAGGAATACAGTGAGATGCGGCGGTTTCTGTATCTCCCCTGGAGAGACCGAGTTCGCAAGCATGTCACGAAAGAGACCCTGCTTCGGAAAAAAAAGCGCTTCAGGACTGAATCGCGCACCATGCTACCGAGACAAAATAATGAGCATCGATCACTCCTTTCCTCTTAGTTGTAAAGATACGCAAATCATTGATCAGCCTTGCCTTGTTCCGCTGGTTGCCCCCTTCTCCAGACCAATCAAAAACCCACTCCATTCACAATACCAAAACTCCAGCAGGCTCTCCCCTGCATCCGAGCACTTGTGAATACAGGCAGAGCCCGGCGTCTAGCCTTGATCAGGCTGCTTCGCTCTTTAATCTCAACGAAATCGAATCCTTTTCTTTAACTTGCTCGGCTTCATGGAAATGTTCGAGTCGTTGTAAGGGCCTCGCCCCAGCATCGATAACTATCTGTAAGCAGCTTTACCAGCAATTTCTTTCATCGCCCTCAAGCAGCTGGCGCCGATGAGGAGTATTTTTCGCGTGATTCTGGGCCTCCACAGCTTGTTGAGCAAATGCGCCGACGGTCTAAGCAAGTTCTTCGAGGCGGTCAATATGAGTTTGCATTAGCATAGGACAAGACGGCCAGCTTCTGGGCTACCGTGCCATGGCATTCCCACCAATCAGGTATTTTTCAAAGCCCAAATTTATCGGGATCGCTCTGCAAAGCAATTGCTACATTTTCGAAAGAGGTATCTTTTCGCCGTGCTCTTTTAAACCCGGACAGTTGGCCTGACGATGTCATCGTCTTGCTGCAAACATTGTCATTCTCCCACTGTCCCAGAACTTCTTGGACCATACCACCCGATTCTTGATTGATTTCTGCGAAAAAGGGTTACTTTTTGTTTATTCCCTTTCTCTTTTTTCTTTTTTT
>Ga0163217_1065001_pt1 | contig 11399 bp, 17 predicted proteins | sample SynspAceP_FD_185933 | JGI IMG/M metagenome (GOLD analysis project Ga0163217, IMG submission 185933) | Saline lake microbial communities from Ace Lake in Antarctica - Synechococcus sp. Ace-P (PacBio error correction) | ecosystem: Environmental > Aquatic > Non-marine Saline and Alkaline > Saline ... | reverse complement strand
CCGTGATGCGCCGCCGTGTGAAAGCGGCTACGGAAGACGAAGTGACTGGCACGTGACGGCATTCAATGCGTCTGGTTGTTTTGGGGGCTCGGTCGGTTCATCACTGCGTTATTTGCTGTTCCACTGCCTTTACATTTGGCCGCCAACACCAGCAGCAAATGTTGCTGCTGGTGCGGCAACAGCAAGCCTGGTACTGTTGTCGAAGCTGCGTGGCTCTTGCCGTGGGCGGTGCTGCAGCTGGTCTGGCTGATGCTGCTGGGTGCGGCGATTCCGGACGAGGGCAAAGAATGATCCGACCGGACTATTCTGTCCGAACCAGCTTTTTGCGTCCCAAATCAGGTTAAACCGACCACCGCTGATCCAGAAGAAGCTGGCACAGCGACAGCCAGCATCATGGCAAATGATCTACCGCACGGGTGAATGTAGCGAAGAGGATCGGGACCTATCTTGCCGGTGCCGTCGCTGCACGTCCGATCTGACACAAGCACAGCGAAGAAACGTGTCGATACGGTCGTGACGAAGCTTCAGGAAGCGCGCCAAGAGGCCGACAGAGGCAATCGCCGCAGCCAAAAGTCTGAAGCGAGGCAAGCTGCTGAGCGGCGAAGGAAGCTGCAATCGACGCAGCTCAGCGGCCGGTTAACGCGGCACATTCTTGACAGCCTCGTTTCTTGGCTTGCCTGCCGTCGTTTGATCGGCGGTGTCGCCATCGTTGCAGGGTCTGTCACGGTGGCCGTCACCGCACCAAGGCGCTTGTTTGCCGGTCTGACCATACCGCGGTTTTTAATCCGCATAACCGTGAAAATTTGAACCCCGGCTGCACAGTGGTCGGGCGTTTTTTATTGCCATCGGCGAATTTCGCGACGAGTGTGCACGGCCACGGGAAACAGTAGCGGTCGCGGAAACGTCGATCAGATGGGCAACTGAGCTCGAAAGCCAACAGAGGCAAGGCAATAGATATTCGATCATTAAGAGGGGATCTGGTGCTGAAGGGGAGGGGATTGAAAACTTCCCGACCGTCGTTCATTACAATGCGCGCTACTACCACTGAGCTATTCCAGCCCTGGGCGGGTGATTAGCCCCATGCGCCAATATTGGTGCAAGCGCAATCTGGACCATATCGGTTCGCTACGCTAGACAATCGACATTGTCAAAGGATACGCCCCTCCAAAAGCCGCCAAAACCCAATGAATTGCGGGAGACAGGGCTTAAAGGCCGCGCTGTGAAAGCCCAATATGGCCGACGCAAGGCACAAGGCGTTGCGCGCAGCGACCAAAACCAAAGCGAACGACGCGCAGAATGATAGCACGCAGACAGATAAACGGCCCGACGGCAAAGCAAGGAAGTGCTGAAAGGCATGGGATTCTATTGTGGTCAAAGGCGGGCGGTGAGCTGGTCCGGACAAAATTCGATTGCCGGGGGCTAAGGAACGCTATGTCTGGACGTTTTTTTGATGCCCAGCGACCTTTCTGTCGAAGAGACCGCTGACCGGCTGACCAACGCGGCCGCGCCTGTCCAGATTATTCGCACGATGCACGAATTGCTGCGGTCACCTGGGCGCCAGAGGTGACGTCGATTGCAGGACGGTTTCAGGTTTCTGGCGTGTTACATTGCCACGGAGAGATCACACACACGCGCCGAATATGACATCGTGCGCAAGATGCGGGCGGTCGAACCTTGTGCTTGCCCGCTGTTGGGCGCGAAGGGCACGCGCCAGGTTGTCATTGCCCGGGGGTGGCGCGATCGGCTGCCAGCGATTCGATGGAATTCACACTGATGGTCTTGCGCTGTGGGGCGCTCTGAAATCGACCTGCGCGCGGGTATCTGCATGCCAAGGCGCGAAGGCGTGGCCTTGAAAGGATGCGGTTTTATCGACTTTCCGGAAATTATAAGACCTCTGGTCGGGCCACGGGAAAACATCATGATGGCCGCGACGTGGCCAAGGTGACGACGGTGTTTAACAACGGCCGCCGCAGAGCCTGAGATCGTGGGACCCTTGCCCGACTTGCCTGCGCGCTATGGGCGCACAGATTGACGGCGGACGGACCAGCCGGATCGAGATTTTCAGCGGCGTGGACGTCTGCATTGGTGCCAACCCACCGGGTTGTGACCGACACGGCATCGAACTGGGCCCCTATCATGCTTGCCCCCGCGATGTGCTGGTGGCGAAGGTTCGAACGCTTGGACGGGCGCCATCAACCTGCTATCGGCCTTTTGTGAAAAGCTGGATGCCCAGGGATCGAATGTGACCGAGACCGACAAGGGGCTCAAGTTTCGCGCAGGGCGCAATGGTGAACAGCGCAGTTGATTTGTGACGACCGAACCTTTCCGGGCTTTCCAACCGACCTGCAGGCGCAGATTGATGCGCTGCTCTGTACGGCGGACGGCACTTCGGTTTGCTGGAAAGAGAAAATCGTTGAGAACCGCTGTTATGCACGCCGCCGGAGCTGATCCGCATGGGGGCCAAATATGAGTCCATGGTGGGCCACCGCGGACGTTTCATGGCGTCAAAAAAGTTGAAAGGGTTGCCGCGGTAGAGGCGACCGATTTGCGAGGCGTCGATTCGTTGATCCTTTGCCGGTATGGCCGCCGAAGGTTGAAACACGCGCAGGCCGCGTTTACCATCTGGATCGCGGGTACGACATGTGGTGGCAAAAACTGCGCGGCGTGGGCCGGCAAATATTTGAACGGAATCAAGAATGACGGAAGATGCACGTTTTCGAATGAGACGGGCGCGAAGCCCCGCTGGAACCTCGGCGGTTGGACGTCGAAGACTCAAGGTGATCTCGTCGCTGGCGCAGGATGCTGTGTTTGGTCGGAAATGCGTGGCTGCAAAAAGGGAAGGGCGCTTTGCCTTGCTGCTGAACGCGTTCGCTGGTGAGGACGCCGGCAAGTCGCGTCACGTCCCTGAAGCGGTGTTTGCAAAACCATTTGATGTTCAGCAACGTGCAGCGCGTCTCAAGCAGGGCGTGAACAAGGGCGATTGCGAGATACCATCCTGTCGCTGTTGCAGATTCGAATTTTCACCGAACCGACGCGCCATCGGAGTTGAGTGCTGCTGACACTCGCAGGGACGGCGTGATCCGTCTGACCGGTTCGAAGCGCTGGATGGGACAGTTGAAAGATGTGACGCGCCCCTATGCCGCCCCGTCACGAAAGGCTTCCGCGAACATCGGCCTAAGCGTTTTTCTTGTCCCTCGGTCGCGCAGCCTGAACTGTGCGGGACGATTCTTCAAAGACCCATTGCGCCGCGCAAAGGACATCCGAATGCCCAATTCCTTGACTTTTGATCAGCCGATTTTGAACAGGCGTTTACAGCGCTGCTGTCGGCCAAACGCGAAGACATCCCGTGTGGACGACACGGTCCGCGACATTTATCGCGCAGGTTTGCGCGTCGGATTGATGCCGCTGTGATCGCAGCTGACCAAAGAAATTCGACCGGGATCGCTCCTGACGCCGAGGACCCTGCGCATCACGGGTTAGCGAAGTTGACGCGGCCGTGGCGAAGTATCGACGAGACCAGCGCCGCGCTTGAGCGTGCCGCCGCGCGTTATCCGCGGTCCTACCACGCGCGCCAAGTGCCCGAGGGTTGCCGAATGGCAAGGACGACACGGGTGCAACGCTCGGCTTGGCGGTGGACGCGGTTTCTGCCGCAGGGCTTTATGTGCCGGGCGGGTTCTGGCGAGCTATCCGTCTCTGTTTTGTTAGGGAAAGCGATCCCTGCCAAGGTGCGGGCGTCGAACGGCTTGCGATGGTTGTGCCCACGCCGGATGGGGTTTTGAACCCGCTGGTGCTGTTGCCGCACGGCTGGGCGGGCGTCGATGAAAATCTACCGCATCGGCGGGGCGCAGGCGTGGCCAGCGCTGGACCTATTGGGACGACACGATCCCGCCCGTCGACAAGAATCACCGGCCCGGCAACGGCCTATGTTGCCTGCCGCGAAACGGCGGGGTGGTTCGGCAAGGTTGGCATCGATATGATCGCCAGGGCCGTCGGAAATTCTTGTGAATCGCGGATGGGGATAAATGACGCCGATTGGATCGCACTTGATTTGCTCAGCCAGGCCGAGCACGATGAAAGCGGCCCAGTCGATCTGATCCCCACAGGACCCGCTTGGGCCCGTGCTGCTATCGGATGCCGTAAGATGCCCGACTGGAACGCTGGACGGCGCGCCGATTGCGGGCACCAGCTGGCGCGAGAACGGGGCGATTAATCACCGTTAGCGGGATGTGGCGACGGCAGCAAAGCTGAGCAACCGTTCGCGGCCTGAGCACCTTGAGAACTTATGCGTCGCGGAGTGGATGCGCTGAAAAAGCGCGAAAATCACCCATGCGGGGCGCGATCTTCTTAGGGACAGTGGATCGCAGAAGCGATTGGGATTACGTTGGCGGGCCGAAACCATGTTGCTGCCCACGGCACGATCTTGCACGGGTTTTCCAGCGGGGCTTGTCCGTGCTGGGATTTCAGAGCGGACGACTTTGGCGCGGATGACACCCGGATGCGTTTGCGCGCCATTTGCCCGTCGGGCAGAACGACTTGGCGCGATCCCGAAAGGCCTCGAGGCACACGGATTGTCGGTTACCTGCGCGGTGCGCAAAAATTGAACGGACTGACGCAACGGCCCCATGTTCGGTCTGCCGATGCCAATTGTAGAACCCGCCGCCGATCTAAGGTCGCCGGGAATTGACACTAAATGAGACGTCCCCATGTCCGGATTCACGCATATTTGCGCTTGACGACGCGAACCTGCCCCCACCACGCCCGAGAATAGACAGAGGCGGCACACGGTCGCGATGTTTGACCTGCTGGAGGATAAACGGTTTTTTACCTGCCAGTGCGCCTCGACGGAGTCCTGTGCACAGGGCGTTACCATCTGGGACTGTCGATCACGTGACAAACGCTGGGTGTTTGATGGTGAAACACTGAAACCGCTTTGAAAAGGCCGGCAGCGAATTCATCGTCGCTGGGGCCATCCGGCAGGTCGTCAAAGGGACTCTTCCAGATTCTGCGAATCCTACTTTGAGGCCGTCAGAAATCAGCGCCAGCACAGATCGAGACCATCGACCATGGCGCGGGGTGGGATTCAACAACGAAGAGCTCTCGGGTTGCTGCAAGAACGGCTTGAAGGGCAAGGCCGAGATCAGACACCGAAAACACGGCTATTTCGCCGCACTGTTCACCTTGATCTGACTCCGTTCCTGCCACTACGGCGCTTAAGATGACCGAAACTGCCCAATCGGTTGCTGTTTTGCTTGCGATCACAACCCGCGGTGCGGGTCGCCTGATGGCCGAAAGGGATTGATGAAAAAGTTCTACGGGCACGGGCCAACCTATGTGCAATCCGTCGGCGTAAATGAACGACTCGAGATCGACGGTTTTCGTCGCGGGTGTGCCAAAGAACTCGACGTGAAACTTGTCGCGCCACCGGTCGCGCAGCTTTGACGAGATGGAGAATTTGGGCGATGACCTAAGCTTCGTTTGACCTGATCATCGCGCGAGGCCCTGCCAGCCCCAAGCGCCGCGCGCTGGAGCTGACACGCTTTTATCATCTGACGTGGAATATTGGCCAATTCTTTGCATCCGACGGGCTTGGGGTGAAACCCGTGACGCCAGATAGAACAGTATACGGCGGGCCCAGCGATCAGATCAAGGATCGCCTGATCGATTCGTTTCGGCCGGCACGCGCACAAAGCCCTAGGGAGGGGGCGTCCCCCTGCCGCCGGAGCGTTTAATATTTAGGTGGCGCTGCACAGGGGTCGATGCGGTCTGCCCGTAGGCTTTTCAGACGGGCCCAGAAATCATTGTCGCTTTTGCTGTCCGACTGGCGCGCCTCTTGCAGGGTGTTGCGAGGTTCGGTCGGAATTACGGCCGCGCACCGCGGCGTTGATCGGACGAGGAAAGCTCTCGTCGGCGACGGCCTGAATGCATCCGCAGCGTGCGACGCTGGCCTGTTGCGACCGACTGCAAGCATGCGGAATTATCGGCCCCGTGCAAAAAGCAACGCGCCCCGGCGAAGTCCGCCGCTGGGGTTATAGCCGCGCCGGTCACCGCAAGCGGCCAGCGTGCAACAACCACAGAAAATCGGTGAAAGTCGCTTACCATCGTCTTTGCCACATTCTCTTGGACGCCGGCGTTGATCCCGAGGCTGCCCTAATGCTGCTGGCATTTATGCCGTTAAACTGCAGGGTTGGCAATTCACGATTGATGATGCAAACGGAAATGCACTTTGCCCGAAGGGATCGGGCAAAGGCCGCATGTTGCTTTAGAACTTCCAGGCGTGCGCCGACAAAGGTCACGGTCAGATCCTGATAGGAGCCGACAGTCGTCGGAAGTCATAGCTGCGGATGTGTCGCCGTAAAAGTTCGGTGTTATACGCATCAAGACGCTGCACAACGGCGGACACCAACCGAAGACGTGCTGGAACCTGCGACGGACAAAGTCGTTGCCGTCTAGTAATCAACCGAGAAGGACTGTCGCGCCCGCGGCGATGTTAATCACGCGTGATGCCTGCTTTGATGTAAGCATAATTCTGCGTTCACCCCGACTTTGCGGCCAGCGGAAAACCGCAAGGTTCAGACCGGTTGGTGGTGCAGAACAGGCACGGAGCCAATGACCAGATTCGTTGGTGGGGGTGTCACGGGAAACGGAATAGCCCGACGTGCGTCGACCGATAGTCGCCGTAGTCTTGGAACGTGCGTGTGCAACATCGTAATGTCGTTGTCATTGCCCGAGCTCAGGACTTTCTTGACCGTAGGATACGGAGGCAGAGAAGCCGTGGAAGACGGGCAGGTGTTTCATAGCGGACGCGGAAACGACGGCTGCCATTCAAACGACCGTTGTGTCCCGATTGCGACGGACACAGAGGTGGCCGTCTGCAAAAACAGCAGCAGCTTGGCTTGCCGCAGATGTCGCTGATGCCCACATAGGCTGCACGCCGCGTACGTCCGAGGAAGTCGGGCTTCGGCGGAACCGTCGGTCGACGTAGCTTGCCTTGACCAAAACGAGAAAATGCCGGCGTTTTTGGCGTGGGTTTAGTCAGGTCCCAGCTTTGCGCAGCCCCTTGGCTTGCGGTGGTAGTCGACGTCAGGGGCTGTCGGTCGGAAACATTGATGCGGAAGACCCCGGTCAGGCCAAGGCCCGCTTCGAAGGGTCAGGCGGCAATTCAGAGCCGTTTTGCAGCGCTGGAGTCATGGTCAGGCCGACGCGGCTGTTGAGAGTAGTTGTCGTTGCGATTTAAAGTGGTGTTTGTATCGACGCCGTCGTCAACGCTCAGAACGCCAAAGTTCAGCTGGCCGTAAATGTTTCCCAGACGGGGGTCTTCTTGGCCTGAGCAACGCGGAAGCGACGCCAAGCCAAGAGCTGCAACGGTCACTTTTCCAAGAGGGTGTTTCATCTTCATCTTTTCAAAATTCCTTATTCGCCCGATCTGCATGAGGGTGCAGATCATTTGAGAAGGTTCCTCTAACAAAGAGGCTGAGGGCGTAAAAACTGTAAGGCAGCCATTTACTAAACGCCTTGTGTTGCATCCTTGCGTAGGGTTGCGTGTACGCCGGTACCGAAAACGTGCCTTGCTGCATTGGCTCGAACCGGGGTATGCGGAATTTTGCATGGCCAGTTGCCCGCGAAAAAATCGCATCCCCCTTTTGAACAGCCGCGATCAGAATGCACGGTTAAATTCCGCCGATGAGTCTCAGCTGCCCCCAAGGATCAAAACAGGGACAGGCGATCCAGCCATTGACCAGCGCATGAATCCGACCATATTCGTTTGATCCATGATACCACTTTTCACATATCGCAATTTCTCCATCGGGTCGCGCACATCGATCATGGTAAATTCACGCTTTCGCCGATCGCCTGATCCAAGAGACGACACGCTTTTTCCCTGCGCGATTGAAGCGCAGATGCTCGACGCGATGGATATCGAGCGCGAGGCGGGAATCACGATCAAGGCCCAGACAGTGCGGATCAATTACACGCCAAAGAATCGAGGAATTAGTCCTCACTTGATCGATACCCCCGGGTCACGTCGATTTTGCCTACGAGGTTTCGCGTCCATTGCGCGCGTCGAAGGGATCGTTGCTGGTGTCGATAGTACCCAAGGGGTGAGGCGCAACGCTAGCCAAACGTTCTATATGCGATTGACGGCGGATCATGACATCGTGCCGGATTTCTTCAACTAAGATCGACCTGCCGGCAATTCAGACTGTGACGTGTTGCCGAACAGATCGAAGACGTGATCGGCATTGATGCCTTCGAAAGCCGATTTCCGTTGTCTCGGCCAAAGACGGGCCAGGGCATTGTCGAAACGCTCGAAGGCCATCGTGCACAAGCTGCCCGCGCCAAAGGGGCACGCAGGCACGCGCCCCTAAAGGCGATGCTGAGTTGGATTCGTGGTACGACAGCTATCTGGGTATGTGATCGTTGGTGCGGATTATGGATTGGCAGCTGAGGGCGACCCGTATCCGCATGATGCAGAACGCGGTCGTGCACCATGTTGAGCGGCATCGGCGTTTTTCCGCCCCGCCAATAGACCGAGATTGACAGCCTCAACCCTGGTGAAAATCGGAGTTCCTGGACCGCGTTTCGATCAACAGGTGACGTGACACGCGGTGCGGCGATACGATTTACGCACGAGAAAAAAAGGCACCGGAACCCCGCTGCGGCTTTAAGCCGGCGCAGCCTGTGTGGTGTTCTGTTGGTCTGTTCCCCGTTGGACGCCGCCGAATTCGAAGACTCTGCGCGGACAGCATCGAAAGCTGGCACTGAACGACGCTTCGTTCAGCTTCGAGATGGAAACATCTGCGCTCTGGTTTTCGCGTTTCCGCTGTCGGTTTTCCATCGGCTTGCTGCACTCGAGGTGATCCTGCGACCGGATCAGCGGAGGTTACTGACATCGATCTGATTCACGACCGCGCCCGTCGGTTATCTATGAATCCACATGAAGACGGCACGGTCGAGCAGTTGCACAACCCCGCCGACATGCCCGACCTGACTTTTGTCGATCACATTCGAAGAAGCGCGCATCAAAGCGACCGATCCTCTGTGCCGATGGGAATATCTTGGTTTGATGTTTGCTGAAAGCTCTGCAGACCGCGCGGGCTATGCAGATTGACCTGACCTATGCGGGCAGCCCGCGCCATGGTGGTCTATGACCTTCCGCTGAACGAAAGTCGTCTTTTTGGACTTTTAATGACCGGCTGAAATCGGTACAGGGCTATGCCTCTTTCGAATAACCCAGATGACGGCTACCGCGAGGAATGCGCTGGTCAAGATGTTCTATTCTGGTGAACGGACGAACCCGTTGATGCGTCAGCACCATGGTGCAACCGTGACCGTGCCGAAATGCGGGCCGTGCGATGGTTGGAAGCTCAAGGATCTGATCCCGCGCCACATGTTCAAGATCCCTATTCAAGCGGGCCACGGCGGGCAAGGTGAATTGCGCGCGAAACCCTGAGCCGCGATGCGCAAGGACTGTGACCGCGGAAATGCTACGGCGGCGACGCCTCGCGCAACGCAAAACTGCTGGACAAGCAGAAGGCGGGTATGAAAAAAGATGCGCCAATTCGGCAAGGTCAGGACGTCCCTTCAGAAGCGTTCATTTTGCCGCGCTGCAAGATGGACAAACTATGGCAGGATTATTCGAAAAGGGCGCATCAAGGCGCCCCTGTTTTCGAACGATTAGGGCAGGCTGCGCACATCCGCCGGCACGCCCCACCGTCTAGCAACCGCGACAGACAGGCGTGTGTGATGAAACCCCCCCAGATATCTTCGTCATGCACAAGGTGGTGCCGTTCAGAAACCCTAGCGGTGTTCGTGCGGCGTCTTATTCTCCCGCTGCGGCGGTCTTGCAGGCAGTTTGGTTAATCGTTCGCGATCAAGCGTCTGGGCGGAACTAGCCGCGTGTGCCGCGCCAGTAAATCGGGTCGATATTGGGGTGTTGATCTGCTACCAGATCGGTGCTGCCATGCGGCCCTCGCGCGGCAATACGTCGACACCCCGACATGGAGCCCGCCTGCGCCAGAACGGCAGCAAACGTCGTCCACCTGTCCACGGCGGCACAAATTATCGCAGGCAGGGTCATCGCCAAACAGGGCTTTGGCATCCGTTCCAACCCTTGGGTTAGCTCGTGTGCCGCTTCAGGGCGGGTGGAGCCGAACTCTGCCGTTTTTCGCCCCCTTCGGGCGCGTGCTGATAGTGTTTGCCAGCCGTGGGACCAGCGGGCGGACAAGCGGGCGTCTTGGCAAAGCTGTGCCAGCGCGGGGGTCTGCATGTTCGGGATCACGGCGATTATGCACGGGGAGTGAGAGGTCACCGGCCATTGTAGCCAGACGGCTCCACGCGGGCGTCGGCGCAATGGCATCATCGTTCACGCCACCAGAGGCGGCGGGTCAGCCCCTGCGCGCGCCAGGACGGCAAGCTCGTGTCCAGGGGAACTGGTCCAATCCCACTTGTTCATGGCCGCTGACTTTTCTTATGTGTTTTCGGGTCAAGGTGACGAGTCATCGCGCCCCGTTCAAACCCGTCGGTCTGTTGCCAGAGGGCGCTGCGGCATCATCCATTACATGCGTAAGGTTTGACAGGCAAACGCATCCGGCGTAAGCGGCCGCACTGCGGCACACCTCGATTCCCCGGCAGCGCGGCGAGGGCATTCGGCCAACGAAAGCCTTTTTCCAACTTCATTGCCGCATCAAAGGGCACAACACGGCGCGCACCCCGCTTGTGCAGCACGTCCAGTGCGGTGTTGTTACCCTGCACAGCGACACCGAAGCGGCGGCGTGATACAGCATCTGCCGGAAAAAACTCGGGGCGGGGCGGGTTTCGATCATTTGACATCTCGGGGGGGCATTTCTGCATCAAGTGCGCTGCGGGGGGGGGCGGCCCCCGGGGGGGGGCCGCGCAGGCGTCTTGACCGCCAAGCAGCAAACGCCACTCTCTATCCGGATTCGCGCGTAGCAAGCTGCAAGGCAGGTGTCAAAAGGACATTTGGGCCCCACGTCCGCCCGCACAGGCGCTGGACGATAAAATTTCAATTGTGACCCAGGCTTGGTCGGGATGGGGGGCTGGCGGGCGGGCGGTGCCAACGAAGCCGGTATAAGCCGCAGGCTTGGCTGCAACGCGGGTGGACACCGGCCCCAGCTGAGCGACAGCGGTGTTGGGACGTCGCGTCTGCGTTTGCCACCATCACCGCCCGTCATAGTATTGGCGCGATTTCAGGCTCATTCTGGCCGCTGCGCCCTTGGCGGATTTTGGGACGGCGGGGCGAGGATATCCCCTAACGAAAGCGGGCAAGGGGGGATCAGGGGCCCGCCACGGCCCGCAAGCGGGGCCTGTGGGGCAAGCGGTTTTCCAGAAAGGGGGGGGCGAACGGAAAAAATTCTCTTTTTTTTCTTCCCCCCTAGGGG
>Ga0163217_1055574_pt1 | contig 11399 bp, 10 predicted proteins | sample SynspAceP_FD_185933 | JGI IMG/M metagenome (GOLD analysis project Ga0163217, IMG submission 185933) | Saline lake microbial communities from Ace Lake in Antarctica - Synechococcus sp. Ace-P (PacBio error correction) | ecosystem: Environmental > Aquatic > Non-marine Saline and Alkaline > Saline ... | reverse complement strand
AAACCTGGTGGCAACCCACGAAGCGCCGACTGCGGGCGCGCCATTCAAAGACCACACCCCGACCTCAGCCGCACACCGGCGCCCGAACTGGCCGTGCAGCCTGCAACACGCGGCTTGCAGCCTCCAATCCGCCGATACACCATGACGGGCCTGGCACAGCCCGCCGATCGAGGTGCTCCATCCCGTGCAACTGCTGGCTCAGCGGCGGGGAGGGAACCTCTAGGCGGGGACTCGAGCAGCGGCCACAGTTCCTGTGCAGGATTTCTCCCGGCTTGCAGCGCACATGCTGGCCGCAGCCCGAGCTGCCCTTAGCCGCCTCCAGCCGTCCGCCACCCTTCAGCCGCCAACTGCGCCCGCCCGACCATCACGGCCGCCACCACGGGCCGCCGTGCGGCCTGCCAGATCCATCCAGCCACATCGTCCGCGGCGCCCGAAGCGCAGGCCGATCTGTCCCGAGATCGCCACCCGTTCACACAAGCGCAGGGACTCTTGACCTGCAGGCGCTTGAATGCGGCCATGCCGCTGGCCAGAAGCACCGATATGCTCGCCATTCCGCTTGCAAAACCGAGGCGCTCCGCACCCGTATCTGTATTCTCCGGCAACAAGCGCATCAACACAGGCCCCGCGGCCGTCCCTTGCCGCATCAGCGGCACGCTGCGTCGTTGACCCACAAGCGCAGCATCCGGCCGTGTGCCTGGCCACAGCAGGTCTTCCCGCCTCCTGGGCACTCGACCACCCGCAGAGCTCGATCCCGTCCTTGAGCTTCAGCACCGTGCGCGGCGCGCCGGAGAGCTCCAGAAATGTTTCGATCGCAGGCGCTTGAAGCGCGCCATCACTGCTGAGCAGCCCGAGGCTGCCCTGCGGTTCTTGCCCAGCGCAACAACTGGCGGACGCCATCACCGCCCAGGCTCTCGGGCAGGAACTTTTCAATGCCGCCGTGTCTTGCTGGGCGGCGAACTCCCAGCGTTCAGCATAGCCACCTGCCCGTGGCACTAAGGCCAGCAGGGCCGGCTGTGCCGCGATCGGCAGGATTCAGCCGGCTGGGGATGGTGCTTCGCCGCATCGGCGCTGCCTCGTCGAGCGTGGAGCGGCCGAGCATCTGGGGGACGAGGATGCGCAAGCTTACCGTCGGCCTGGAATCAGCAGGCGACCGTCAGGCGCAGAGGCATTAAGGGCCTGCTGGCGCTTTTTCAGTTCGGTGGTAGGCCGAATCCTGCCCGCAGCCCGCGGGCCCCAGGGCATCACCACCACTGACCAGGCGGGTGCGCCGGGCGTGCGAAGCGGCTTCTTCAGGCTCCTGAGAATCTACCACCATCGCGTCGAAGCAGCGACTGCGGTCGTTCGAGCAGGTGACGCAACCGCTCCCGTTCCTGGCCAGTTCGCCGCTCCTTGCGCAGGCCGCCTGCTCCAGGCTGGTGAGCCCGCCGCAGCGGCATCGCCAGCACCGCTTTCGGCCTGGCGTCCCCGCTTAATTCGAGGTGGACCGCAGGCTGCCCTGGCGCACTCGCCGCATCCGTGCCGCCTGCGATCCGCTCGATCACCTCAGGCAGGGAAATCCAGCGCCCGATCAAGCCTTCGACCCACCCGAGGCGCGGCTCGGTGCGCTTGAGCGCGTGCGCGGAATGCGGCGGAATGATCCGTGTGGCTCCCGATACTCCAGAAGAGCTGGAAGCAGCTGGCGGCAGGCTGAGCTGCGCGCGTTGGCCGTCCACAGGGCCAACAGGAGCGCGCCGAAATTGCTCTGCAGGCGGTGCGCGCTGGCAGCTCGCCCAAGCACCTTTTCGGGATCGGCCGTCCGCGGCGCACCTCCACCCGACCACGCGCATGCCGCGCGGTCGCCTTTTTCATCGCGAATGTCAGCGATGCCGCATCTTGCCGTCGTTGAACCTGATCGCCAAGCTCTCGATCCAGCCCGGCCTTGCTGAGCGTGAAGGGCAGCCTCGGTGATCACAAACGGCACGGCGGCCCGGTGGGCGCCCTGCCCGCGATCTCCTCGATATGCGGCCCACGCCCGCATCGGGATTGCTGCCCGCGGCGTTGAGATAGTGCCCGCCACACCACTGCCGGTTAAGACCTTCACCGCCGGTGGGAAATCGGGGTCCGGCCACCAGGCTCGAGCAGCTTGTCATCGCTGAGCTCAGGGGTGCGGGATCAGGGCGATCAGGGCCGTCCACCACCCGGCCATTGTGGGGGCGGAATGCGGTTGGCCCGATGCCACGGGCAATGCCGTGCAAGCCGTTGAGCAACAGGAAGGCAGCAGGGCCGCATCACGGTGGGGCTCCGGCTGGGAGGCGTCGAAATCGGCGCAAAATTCGACGGTATCGCGTGGCCTGATTGTCGTCGAGCAGGCCCTCGTTGGCGATCGGGGGCCAGGCCGGATCTCCGTGTAGCGCATTCGCCGCCGGGCGGATCGTCATCGAAACCGAGCCGAAGTTTGCCGTGGCCATCCAGCAGCGGGTGGGACGGCTGGAGAAGGTCTGCGCCTATCCGCACCCAAGGCGTCCCATAGACAAAGCCTTGGTCGGCCGTGGGGATGGTATTTGCGAGCACATCACCCACCACCCGGGCGCACTTGCGGTAGGGCCGATCGGGGGTTAGCGCCCAGCTCCTGCATCGCGAAGAGGGACGCGCCGTTGCACCGGCGTGAGCCCATCGCGCCCACATCGGGAAGGCCCGGCCACATTCACGCTCATGGCGTACTCGAGGTAGGAGCCGCGCAATCTCCTGATGCAGAGCAATCGGCAAGAACGCGCTCCTCAGCCAGTCCGGGTCTGGTGTCTTGGGACGGAACGGGCCTCAGGCCTACAGAATCACGTCTGAGGTGGGCGGCCGGCCTGGGTCGCTTACCTCGTTCGGGAGCCCCCCTCGCCAGGCCTCTTCTCCAGAATCGGTGCTGCCGTGGCATTGGCGTTTCGCTCGGTACAACGGCACTCTTCAGCTCCGGCTGGCTGAGCAGGGGGTCTGGGCGCTGAGGCGCCAGACGCTCCCCCCAAAGCTGTTCTTTTGATAGGCATTCGAGCACGTAGTTCGGCTCGATTCGGCAAAGGGGCTCGCTGGCCAGCCGCTGCGGCCTCTTGGCGGACCGCCGCCGGTGTGCAGAGGCCGTGGCCAGGGGCCAGCATCGGCTCAGCGCCGTTGCATTGTCTTCAGGCAACGGCGCCAGCCTCGATCGCGCTGCGTCCACGCCGGCCCAGCTCGTAGAGCACCAGGCCTGGTTGTTGAATCGCCTCCCAGAAGTCTTTGCGCGAGCTCCGAGGCGCGGGCCCGAAAGGCGGCCAGGCACCGTTGGGAGTTGCTCAGCAGCAGGGGTGGGCGTTGCCCAGATCGAAAGTAGGCGCCGGCGTTCTTTCCATCGAATTTCAGGCCCTGTTTGCAGGAGGCCGACTGCCTGCTCCAGCGTTGGGCCGTGTCGCAAGGCGATCGAGCCCCTGGTGCGAACCAGATGCGGGGATTGCGGGGTCGAGCTCCTTGGCCCTGGCCAGGGAAATGCTGGCCAGGGCGGATTGTCGCTGCGCAACTGCGCCTCGGCCAGTAACACCCAGCCCGACGGATCCGTCCGGCAGAACTGGACCGTGAGGCTGGCCAGCCGGGCCGCATCTTCGGGGGGGGGGGCCTGGCCGAGACGCAACAGGCCGAGAGGCGCCTGGCAATGCCTAAACCAGCAGCATTCAGTTCCTTGGAACTGCGGCAAAAAAGGTGTAGGGAACCAGCGCACGCGCCGCCGCGGCCGCCAGCACAAACCCCGCCAGGGCCAGGACTCAAGGGCCAGGGCGCAGCGCCAGAGTTTGCATTCCAGCGGCGTGCCATGGCTGCCATTCCGTTTCAGATTCAGCCTAGGGGCCGAAACCGCCGCGGCCCAGCAGCAGATTGCGGCGCCACATTCCAGGGCTTGATGCGGCGCAGCGCGGAGGGCCCGCAGTTGACTGTCCCCAGTGCTGATCGCTCCAGCCAGGGCCTCCTCGGCCTTCAGATCGAGCATCCACGGCTTCGGTTGCAGATCGGGAATCGCTGCTGCTGATCAAGTGTTGGTTCCAGGGGCAGACGCCTGACAGAGTCGCAAACGGCCCACCCAAGGCCCATCGCGCGCTGATCTCCGCCGGGCAAGCGCGCATCGCGGTTCTCGATCGTGTGAAAGGCGATGCAGCGGCGGGCAATCCACCACGAACGGTTCGCACAAGGGCGCCGGTGGGCAGGCAATCGATGCAAAGCGGCTGCAGCTGCCGCAGAGGGGTTCGGCCGGAGCATCGGCCGGTAACTCCCAGGTATGGTGAGCAGGTGGCCGATCAGGAACCAGGAGCCCCGACGCCGGTGGATCACTTGCCGTTCTTCCGATCCATCCCAGACCCAGCCTGCCTCGGCCCAGGCCTTGTCCAGCAGCGGTGCGCTATCGACGCAGACACGCCAGCGCACCCCCGGCCGCTGACCGCTCCAGGCCAGCGGCCCAACCGACGCCAAAAGCGGCCATCGATCAGCCGGTGATAAGTCGCGGCCACCAGCCGTAGCGCGCCACCGCCAGGCTGCCTGCGTGCCCGCTCACGGCCACGGTATGGTAATTCAGGGCCCCACCGCCAGCAGGGCTGGTAACCACCCCCACAGCAGTCCTCGAATCCGCCTGTCGCCTGCGGTCGGCCATCCAGGTCCATTCGTGCCTGATGCCGCCGCCAGCCAGCGTTGCAGCGAGGCGGCTGCGCAGCTGCAACCTCTCCCCGCCTGGCACGGGCGGCGATACCGCACCGCCTTCAAAACCCAGGGCAAGCCGACTTCCCGCTTCAGAGCCAAGGCCAGAAGCCGCACATCGATTCTTGCGCCCGCCCGGGCGCACTGCTGGCTGGCCGGGGCTGGGGGGGCTCCGAGCTCATCCGTAAAATCCCGTACACCATTCCATTTTTGTTGGTGACCACTGCAACTCCGGAACGTCTCGGTATCTGCTTGCGTTGGCTCGCCTCCACTCTGAGTCGTGCTGCTGCCTTTCCAGGTGATGGCCGTCGCCGCCCTTGGCAACTGGGACGAGCCGGCCTTCGTTCAGGTGGTTGGCTGGAGCGGCTGATCAGCCAGCGCCCATGGTCCTTGGTTGGACTGTTATGATGCTGTTCGGCTCCCGCTCGACCATCCCGATCAGACACCGCACACCGCTGCGCTGGCTGGTGGATGGCGCTGGCCGCCGTGCTGCCGTCGCCCTCGCCGTTGGCGCGTGCCATTGACGATCACGGGTGACGGAGAGCTGCACGACCCAGAATCGAGCAGGCCCTGGCGCCCGACGCAGGCCAGGTTCGAGATGGCCAAGCAGCAGAGCGAGAATCCGGAGCTGATCCAGCAACTCGTCCAGCAGCCGAACAGCCGGACAGTTCCAGCCCAAGCCACCCCCGCAGGCCAGAAACTTGAGGCGGCGCGCGGTTTCATCGGACCGCCAGCTCCAGCAGATGGAGCAGCAACTCCAACAGGAGAACGGGCCAGCGGGCATTGCCGTGAACCAGCGTCTCTACGAGGCACGCAGCCGCGCATCGCCCTGACCCAATCGCCTTCAACCCTGGTGGCCCGGCCGACTGTCCTAGTAAGGACACTCCAGTCGATGGCTGGCTAAGTTCGGTGCCAGTTTCTGAACCGCCGCGTCGCCGGACCTCCACCGTTGGTTGAATCGAGTCCGAATCTGCAATCAACTCCTGGCAGGGCGCTTTTGCGCAGGACCTCAGAACGATCTGATCGGCCGGGCGTTCTGGTGTCAATCCCCTTGGCGACACGAATCTGGCTGGCGACCACGCTCAGCCGTTTCGTGCTTGGCCTTCTGGAACCACGATCCGAAAAACAGTTTTCAACCCGTTCAACACCCTCAATCCGCTTTCCTCCAGGACCTGATCAACCTGGGAGTTGGCCTGTCGGTGCCGCTGCTGCCATCCTGCTGATCGTTCTGATGCGCGGAACATTGTGGGCGCTGGCTGCTGATTTCGGCGAGGACCCTTGCAGCGCATGTGCCCCTGCCGGCCCGTCTACAAAAACCCTTCAAGCAGCTGCTCGAAACCGTCTTTCGGGACAATCCACCCGCTTCCTCGGGTTGTATTGGTGAATTACCCGCGCGAGCGGGCTAGTTTTGCGATCTGGCTTTGTCACCGGGGGTTAATGGGCGCAGCTGCAGGAGCGGATTCCCCCGAACCATGCTCAGCGTTCCATCCCCACGGCACCCCAACCCCACCCACCGGCTGTATGCCTGTGGTGCCCGAAACCTTCCGTGCGCGAACAATCGACCTCTCGTTGAGAAGCTTTTCCGCACCATCATCTCGGCGGGATCGTCAGCCCATGATGATCGCGGCCGGCAAGGGCAGCCGCAGTTTTTCCAGCCTTCTGGCCCAGTTGCGCGCCCCTGTCTTCTCTCCACCCCCCGACCAAGGCCTGGAGTTCCGCTCAAGCCCTTCCCTAAACCTCTTGATTTGCAAGAGTCGATCCGTCTCCCGAGAACTGGCCCTGCGTGATGCTCGCCAGATCAGCGACCGACCTGCCCCGGCCGATTCTTCCCTCGACCCCTGCTGCGTCAGGCCCTGCCAGCCTCAATCAGGCACGTGCGTGAAACGCTCGGACAGCTCGGAACTGTAGTGCAGAACGCCCAGCAGCAACTGCTCGACAGCGAACTGATCGTATGGCGAAGCCCAGATCCCCGGTACGCGAACACCTGCCGCAACGGTCTGGCCCATGCCGAGCAAGCCCTCAAACGGCCTCTCGGCGAGCCTGGAACGCCTCGCCTGCTGATGCTCGCCGATTCAGGAGGAGATCCGTCGCGGAGCCCTCGATCGGGCCCCGGCCGTGCTGGAACGACGCGAACCGATCCGATCAGCGCCTCGATGGCGTGATGGAGGCTGCGCCTGACCCGGCTGCCCCGCATCGGACCGCACATTCCTTGCCGCCTGGGCTGCTGTCGACCTCTACAGCTTTTGGCACGCCAGCGGCGGATGGCCTGCAATAAGCGGTGGAGCTGGCCAACGCGGCTACAGCGACGACCAGGCCGGCGGATGATCAATTGGCGCCTGCGGCGTCTGATCACCACGGCCGCCCTGAAACTCCGCGCTCCTGAAGCAAGCCCATTGTCTTCGACTGGTTCAAAACGAAGAGCTGGCCCCAGCTTGCGGAGCCGCCAAGTCCTGCCGATTCAGGCTGAGCCGGCCAGCCCCGCAGCCAAAGTCAGATAACAAAGCAGGCCAGCCAGACAAGCCGTGGAGGCACCCTCAAACCAGGCCGCCCCGCTGGCCCGCGCCGGCGGCCGCTAGAAGCCAGAGCTGGCGCTGGGGAGTTGATCAGGGACGCCCTCGACGGGCGCGCCAGCCTACGCCCGACTCAAGCGAGCAACAGGCCAAGCAGGAACCCAGCCCAACCCCCTCCAGCCGCTAAGCTGGCCCAGAACGCAACGGCGCTCTTCCCCCGCAGCAGCCTCCCCAATCCACCAGCCCGCCAGCGCCCGAGCCAGGACCAGAAACCTTGCGACCGGTCTGTTCGCTCGCTGGAGGCAGGCGGCGGCGCGCGTCAGCAACGCCCAGTCCGAGCTGCAGGCCCCAGAACTTCCTGCCAGACCCGATTTAACCCGGGGCCTCCCAATTCCAAGCACTGCTGTTCCCAGCGCCAGGCCAGCCGCCACCACCGGAGCGGAAAGCCCCCCAACTCCAGCTGGCAGCTTCGATGCCGATGTTCAAGCTGCGTCGGCCGAGGTTGCTGGCGCCCCAGGGGCGGCCGCTCGATCAGGTTCGCTTGAGGAGATCGAACTGGCTGACCGCTCCGCGTGGGCTGGAGAAACCCGCCAGGGCTTTTGTCTCCCAGTTGCTCGACACCCTCGGCGATGACCCACTCACCCCGAGGTTTTCCGACGATCTGCGAAACCCTCCTGCTGCGCGGCGATGTCGGGTGCAGGCCACCGATCAGGTGCTGGAGGCCCTGCGGCCAAGCGCTCACATCGGAGGTGGTGATCCTGCCGAGGCTTCCGTTTCCTCAAGGAGCAGCTGCGCGGCCTGCTGGAGCAACCGATCAACCCCAGTGGCCAGAGCCTGCTGGCCCCCCCAGCGGAATTCAGCCTCCAATGTTCTGGGCTTTTGTCGTGGCCGTGAACGGGGTCGCAAAAGACCACCACCTGGGGCAAGCTGGCCAACCTGGCGGTGCGCAGCGCGTTACAGCTGTCTGATCGCCGCCGCCGACACTTTCTCGCGCGCCGCGGTGCAGCAAGGTCCACGGTTCTGGGGAGAGCGCAGCGGCGGTTGCCGGGATCGCCAACCCAGCGGCCAACGCCGATCCCGCCGCCGTGGTGTTCGATTGCGATCGGGCCGCCCAGGCCAGGCACCGAAACTGGTGCTTGTCGACACGGCCGGCCGTGCAGACCCAAGCACAACTATGATGGAAAGAAACTGCCAAGTGCGGCGCATCATCGACCGGCTGGCGCTTCGGCGCGGTTGGAATCGCTGTTGGTCTTGATGCCAGCCAGCGGTCAGAATGGCTTGCGCCAGGCGATGGCCTTTCGCGAGCGCCCCGCCGGCCTCACCGGCGTGGTGGCTCACCGAAGCTTCGACGCAGCGCCCGCGGCGCGTTGGCCCTGGCGGGTGCCCGGAAGCCGGTCTGCCGATTCCGCGTTGTTGGCGCGCCGGCGAAGGCATTGGTATCTGCGGCCGTCAACAGCTTCGAATTCGTTGAAGCGCTGCTGGCGAACCTGAGGCCACCAGGGTGAACGCAGCAGCCTCAGGGCCCCAAATAAAACCTGGCTAACCTGCGCGACCCAAGGGGTGAGCCCGTTGAGCGAGCGCCTCGCCAAGCGGGTGCCACCCCCGCCGCCTCGGCCGCATTCCCTCGCCACGGCAACGGCCTCGATCGCAGCTGCTCGAGAGCCTCAGCCGGGGAACAAAGCCGCAACCAGGGAACTTCCTTGCCTCGCTTGGCTTTGCCTTGCGCATTTCACCAATCTGAATCGGTTTCTGGAGCTGTGCCACTGGGGCGCTCGCTTGTGGAGCCGAGGGCAGCCTGCTGGTGCCGTTTCCATGCCGATGGCGCCTCTGAAGGAGCAGTTCCAGGCCTCGCCGCCGTGCAACGCAGCCACGACCTGCTGCGACCAGCTGATCAGCCTGGCCGATCAGCCAAAGGGCCCATCAGCTCCCTGCGAATTCAAACCGCCCAGTGGAAGGAGCGGCAGAGGAACCGTGCCCTGCGGCTCGATCGGGACGTCGGCATGTTGCTGGGTGAGACCAGTGTTCGGCAGCCTCGGGTCGTGGCCGCAACCACCCGTGGACGCTGTACGTGTTCGGCTCCAGGCCAGGGCCTGAGGCTGCCGAAGCGACACCATCGCCGTCACATCCAGCTGGTGGCCGACGCTCACCGCTGTGCCCATCGAGAGGGAAGGGCTGCAGGAGGGACAGCCGCCGCCTGAACGGCTCGATCGCCAGCTGAGTACGGGCGCGGAAATCCAGGCCCAGCTCCTGCCCAACGATTGCCCGGTGCATCGAGGGACGAGCTGGCAAGCCCATGCCGGCCGGCCTTCCAGGTGGGCGGTGATTACTACGACTTCATCCCGACCCCACCCAGCATTTCGGCCGTCAGCGCGGAAACCTCGCCCTGGGCCCTTGGTGATGGGCAGTGATGGGCAAGGGTGTGCCGGCCGGCTGCTATGGACCCTGTTGCGCGGCATTGCTGCGGGCCGAGGTCTCAGCGGTCTGCCGCCCGATCGCATCCTTCCACGACCTCCAAACGCGCTGGCCCAGAAGACCTTGGCCCATTCGCTACGGTTCGTGACGCGATGTTTCTATTCCGATTCGATCCCACTCCACCCGAGGTGCTGCGCTATGCCAAACGCGGCCCACAATCCACCAACTGATCTGTCGTCGCGAGGGCTACCGGGTCGAGCGGCCTCGATGCCCCCGGCCTGCTGATCGGCCTGCAGCTCGAAGCGGACTATGGCTGGCCAGCACGTTTGGTGCTCGAACCCGGGAGATGTCATCCTCTATTACACCGATGGGGTCAGTGAAGCCCGCCGGCCGGGCGGGGAGCGCTTCGATGAAGACCGGCTGATCCAATGCCTGCAATCCGCCAGCCCGGTCCGGTCTGCCTGCCCAGGATCCTTGATCGCCTGTTTCCGCCCGCCTGGATCGCTTCGTCGCGCTGGCCACAACGTACATGACGATGCCTCGATGGTGGTGCTGAATGGCGGCGACGAAGTGAGGCTTCCCTTTCCTGCACCGGCTTGATGCGTCAAGCTGAGCCCCAGGGCCGCCAACGGAGTTGGATGGGAAGGGAGATTTTTCCTCAGCGGAGGCAGGGGCTGAGCACTGGCAGCGGAACCCACAGGCAGCAGCAGCGGCTGGAGCGACCGCTTCGAGCAGGGCCTGCATCGGCGATCGAGCGCTTCAATGCCTCGATTCGCTTCGACTCGCCCTGCTTCCCCAGGATCTCGATGGCTCGATCGCCCATGGCCGCATGCTTGGGCCGTGCGGTGTGATCAGCCTCGCTGAGGCCGAGCGGCCTGATCGCCCGGGCTTTGAGCGGTTGCGGGCCGAGCGGGCCGCCGCAGCTTCAACCTGCCGAACGGAGGAACGTTCCCACTTCGGCCGGGTGGAGCGACCGCCTTTGATCCGAGCTCTCGGGCCCCGCTGGCAAAGAAAAGCTGGCACCACCGGCCGCGAAGCCGCAAATGATTCAGTCGCACGATCTGCGCTCTGCTGCGGCCAGAAGATCGGACGGATCGATCAAGTTCTGTAGCGCTTCCAAGCTGGCCCTGCTGCTGCAGGGCCGAAGCCCACACCCGACACCTTTGATCCCCGGCTACCGACCCCTATCTGCAGGGGCCCAAGCCTCTCTGCCTGGCCCACCACCTGATAGGCCTACTGGAGATGCCGAGCGCGGGACCGACAGAGGCTGGCCGACGGCCCGCCGGCGGTGAAACATTCTGCCCCCTGGCGCGCCGCGGGCCCTGGCCGCCACCCCCGTCCCGAATCGACCCGGCGCCAGACCGCCGTCCGAAACCTGGGGTTTGAAAGCCTCTACGCCAAAACAGCCTCGACGCGGTCAGCGATCGCGATTTTTCGCGTCTCGAAATTTCAGGTCGCCGCCCGCCCAAGCCTGATCCTGGTGCAACCTTTTCAGCCCGCCTGGCTGAAAGAGGTGGATTCCTCTGAGGGGCAGCGAGGGTTCAGCTTTCGTGCGGCTCACCGGACCGTTTGCGCCACCGGGCAGCAGCGCTGATGCCGCAGGGGAAAGAAAAGGGAAGAACCCCGGATGTTTTGGGCCGAGCTGGTGCGCGCAAGACCGGGCGGGTGTTTCGGCCCAAAATTTCTCCAGGCCGGCTGAACCGATGACAAAGGGGGGCCCCTTTGGCCCCTGGGCCTTTTTACCAAAAAAAAAAGTATTTTTTTTTCCAGGAAGGAACAAAGAAGCCATTCTCTCTTCTC
>Ga0163217_1036884_pt1 | contig 11399 bp, 18 predicted proteins | sample SynspAceP_FD_185933 | JGI IMG/M metagenome (GOLD analysis project Ga0163217, IMG submission 185933) | Saline lake microbial communities from Ace Lake in Antarctica - Synechococcus sp. Ace-P (PacBio error correction) | ecosystem: Environmental > Aquatic > Non-marine Saline and Alkaline > Saline ... | reverse complement strand
AGAACCACCAGCGGCAGAATGGGCGACGCTGGCGGGGCCCGGCAACGTCAGCAGCGCCAGCACCGGCAGTGGGGCGAGCAGAAACAGGGCGTTCCAGCTCCGCGAGGCGCTTCCAGACGGCGCCCACCAGATTGGGGCAACCAGCTCGGCGTCTTGCGCCGTAACGCAGAGGACGATCCCCGGTTGTGGGAAACCAGCGGGCAGCTGGTTGGTTCGCAGAACACCAACGCCGACGCACCATCGGCATCAGCCCCAGCGCCCCCACCAAACAGGCCAGCCCGGGGCGCCGCCGGCCCGCAACGCCGACCGCCAGGGCCAGGAACCCCAGCACCGGCAGGGAGATCCACTTGATCGCGATTGCTCAACGCCCAGGCAGCAGGGGCGCCCGCAAGCCAACGCCGATCGCCCTGGGCTGGAATCGATCAGAACCAGGCCGCCACCAGCGGCAGCAGGAACCAGCTGTCGAAATGCCCCGCTCCCCGGCGGTAAGACAGATGAGGGAATCAGGGGGTTCCAGGCGTAAGAGCAGGCTCGCGGCCGTGCCTTGAAGTGGCGCGCCAGCAAACCGCGCAGACCCCCAGATCGGCCGCCCACGATCGCCAGCTCACGGCCAGCACGCTGGCCGCCCAAGCCAGCAGCCGGAACAGCAGTTGGGTCAGCGGCGGTAGATCGCTGAGACGTCCTGGTGGTTGATCAGGCCCCCACCAGGGTCGTGCGCAAGGGAAAACCAGCGCGGCGGCGTCGGCGCCAGCTCGAACGCGGATTGAGCCCAGGGTCTGGATGTGCCTTCCCAGAGTAGCGCCAGATGTCGTCGCCGGGCTCCCATCGGCAGCAGCAGCAGCCGGGCGGCCAGCGCCACGCCCCCCAGAACCAGGCCGCCCCCACCGTTTTCAGCTGCCAGGTTGAGGGCGAAGCCCGCCAGCATCACGGCGCTGCCAGGAAGAAGTGCTGCAGCACGGCTGGATCCGTCAGCTCCCGTTCGGGGCCATCCGCGGGCGGCGCCAATGATCAGCAGGGCGGCGCTGGTGGGGAGATCCAGGCGGGAGGCGGCGGTGTGGAAGCTGGCGAGCGGATGAGGACGTTCCATTTCAGGGACGATTCGCTGCGCGATTGCACGATACCGGTTCCGCCGCAGCCGTTGGGCCGTTAGAGGCGAGCCAGGGGTGCTGAGGATGGCCAGCCTCCGGCCCGAAACGCTTCCCCCCACGGTTGCCGGAGATTTGGAGTGCCGGCCGCGGCGGGGATGGTGCGGCACCGGCAACTCGGCAAGTGCGCAGGGCCAGCTTCGGATGAGCCGCCACCCGCATCTCGATCGTCCAGTGCCGAAGCCGCGCGATCGCCCATTCTTCCAGCGCTGGCAGGCTGGCTGCGGCGCACCAAAACCGCACGGCCCGAGATCCCTGGTAGCGCCGGCCCCAGCCCAGCTGGATCAGGGCTTGGTCGGGCCAGGCGGTTCCGAAGCGCTGCACGGGTGACGCCGCGGCGGCCTGCTGCTGTGGCGGCCCGGTGCCCAGGATCAGGTCGTGGCGGCAGGCGGCTGCTCCAGCCCGGCAACACGAGCCAGTCTCGCTTTGCCGTCGCCATCGCAGAAGAGGATCCGTCGATCGCCTCGGGCAGGCTGGGCGAGCCGCGCCAGCAGCCCGGCCGTAGCCGGCACCGGTTCGCGCAGCAACGCGGCCCGCCCGGCGGCCGGTGGCCACCGCAGCGCTGGCATCGTGCTGCCGTTGTGTCGACCACCCGGATGTGAGGCAGGCCGATCGCTTTGCAGGCTGGTTTGATCACCGCAAGCCAGGGTGTCCTGCTCGTTGAGTACTGGATTGATCACCATGACGGTGCTGTTCGCCCACTGGTTGCCGTCAACGGTGGTTGAAGCCCTGCCGGTTGCTTTCACGTAGAAACCGTGCCGACGCCTGGCCGGAACGCTCGGCAGGCATAGGCCAGTCGCAAGCCCCACTTGGTCAGGATCGCGCACGAGCCGTAGCGATGCCAGCGCCGCGCTGAGGTGACCACCCGGCGCACCGCATGTCAACGGGGGCGGACAGGGACCGCACCGCGCCGAAGTTCGACGTCTTCCATCAGCGGCTGGTTAGGAAAGCCGGCCACGCGACTGAAGCAGGCGGCTCAGAAAAAATCGCCTGATCGCCGGTGCGATGCCCCGTAGCGTCGAAGCGCAGGGTTTCATCGAGTGCGGCCACCAGCGCAGCAGCGCGCCGCCGCCCGAGAGCTCCACATTCCAAAGCGACCCCAGCCGGGGCCGCGAGAGGGCCTGCCGCACCAGGGCGAGCGGCCCCATAGGCAGGCGGGTGTTCCAGCGTGGGAAAGAGCAGCAGCGCGCCGCTGCTTGTGGCCGGCACCGGCATTTCACTGGCCGGTGCGCGGCCCCGCTCTGCTGCACCAGCGCGGAAGCCTTGCTGGCGGATCCGCTCGGCCGTGCCATCGCTGGCGCCGCCGTCGACCACGATCCACTCCGCCCGCCGCGCTCGAGGGCTGTTGCAGTGGGGCAAGGGCGATTCCAGCAGGCCGCTTCATTCAGCAACCGGGTATTGACCACGCTGATCGTTGGCTTCTCCCCAGCCTGTGCGTCGGCATGGGGCGCGGATGCAGCGGATCGGCCGCGCGCCGGGATGGCCTGCTCATTGGTGTGGCTTGCGTCGTCGGCCGATCCAACGATTGGCTGACCGCTGCGATTAGGGATTGAGGCGACTTACCGCGACGGACCGGATCGGATGGGTTAGGTGTTTGATCTGGCTGTGTAGTGCCAAACAGGTTGTTGGCCGGCAGGCTGGTGGTCTCATGCGCATTCCTTTGGGCTGACTCAGTTCCGGAGCAAGCGCTTCATGATTCCGCTGATCGCCATGCCCTTCCGCTTCCGGCCGCTCCGCCGCCTTTGGCCCCCTCCGCTTCAACTTTGCCAAGAGCGGCCGAGCCATCAGGTCGGTGGCCGGGGCCCAGGCCGTTGGTGCTTGATCCCCTGCGCATCGCGTCACCCGCGCCGTGGCGCCGGTTCCTGCAGGAGGGCCCTAGCCAGACCGTGACCGCCAGCCAGTGGATCAGCAGTGGAGCGGCCAATCGAGCCGCTGGGTTGTAGGCGACAGGGCAGGCCAAACCCCAGCAGGGGTGCACTGCACCCAGAATAACGGGGTCATGGAACACCCTCTTGGCGGAGGGATCCAGGTGCGCCCCGCCAGGGGGTGGTAGTGATTCACAAACAGCCCCCCAGCTCAGAGCCCCAGGCGAGCGTGCCCGCCAGGCCTTTTCCCCTCCAGCGGATGGGAGGCAGCAGGGCGACGCGAAACAACAGTTCTTTCCACCAAGGGCGGGCATCAGCAACCAACCAAGGGACGGCGCAACAGGGGGAAGTGGCGGTCCCCAGGCGCACCTGCTCATGAGGAAACCGGAGCGTCGTCCAGGGCCAGAGCCAGCAGGGCGTAGGCCACAAAGGATCGCCAGGGTCATGGCCACGGTCCGGCCAACCGACGGCCATGAAACAGGGCAAGAGGCGAATCCGGCGCAGCAGGGAGGCCACGGGCGGGCAGCTGACCGAGCAGATCGGTGGGGGCCAAAAGGAATGATCCGCCCATCCCGCCAGGAATCTGGTGGTGCGCAGCACATGCAGCTGGGGCGCCTTGGTTCAGGAAACAGCTGTGGCCAGATTGTCGTGGCCGCCTGCGGGGCACCCATTCGTTGCGGGGCCAGCCTCAGCAACGTTGACCCGCAGACCGGTGCTGCGGCGGAGGCCGCACCTCGTCCATCCCCTGGGACGACTTTCCACCACGGCCGCATGCGGCGCCACATCGGCGCGCATCATGTCCAAAGGGCGTGGAGCATGTGCCATCGAGGAGCGGGTGAGGCCGTTCGAGGATGGATCCGCTCGCGTCGGGGCCTGAGCCAGTCCTTGCTGGTGGCAGGAACGCGAGGCGCCAGGCGCAGGCGCTTCCACCCGCAATCGCCAGGGGCCTGGCTGGAGTCCTGTACGCAGGGCATCGCGCGCCCACGCCGATTGAAAGCCGGTGCCCATCGCCGCTGCGGTAGCGGGGCCATCAACACCCCTGCGTTGCAGTCCTCGAACAAACGACCAACTGGGATTCGCCAGCGCGAAATCGGAGCGGCAGGGCTCGTTCGAAGCGATTCCAGTGCTTGACCAGCAGGATCAGAGAAGGGCCGATGTTGCCCAGCCAAGCCCCGGCGCAGGTCGGCCGCATAGGCGCTCCAGTCCTTGCTTGCCGCCACGATCCCATCGGATTGTTGCCATAGATCTGGTGGTAACCCGCAGGGCGAACTGAGCTCGCCGGTTGAAGGGGTCCGCGCCCACCTCCGCCTCTCCGAAGGCGAAGTGGCCGGTCACGGTGAAAAAGCGATGGGGGCTCTGCTGGCGGCCCACCGATGCCCCCGAAAAACAGGGTGATTCAGGCAGGCCGCGGTCCCCAGGGACCCAAGGGCACCGAGTTTTCGCGGCCCAAGCTCGACCCGCGAGAAACTTCCGCGCTGGAGGCTTGGTGGGGGCCCAGCTGCGCGCTGCAGTAGCGCAAGTGGCGTCCGGCCGTGCTGCAGCTGTCGGCCATGAGCTGAAACAAGGCCGGGCCGCAGGGCCTGACCGTGAACAGCCCCCGTGCATCGGGGCGCCATAGAGATTAGATACAGCCCTGCTCGCCGATGGGGTTGCTCACCAGCGCCCAAGGGGCTGGGAACCATTTCCAGCGGCCGTTGCGGTTGAGGGGCTGCTGGGGGACTGCGCACGGTGTGGTTGAATCGGCCACTGAACGCCCCCCCGCTCGCTGTCGTAGTGCTGCAACCGGTAGCGATCGGGAGGCTTGAACCGCGCCACAGCTGGGGGCGGGCCCAGGAGTCTGCGCCAGCGCCACCCAGCGGCCGTGGTCTGGATCGGCGGGCCGGCCGATGCGCAGGAGATGGGGCGCCCGCAGCGGCGAGCCCATCGGCAGGGCGCCACGCGACCCTTTGCAGTTCCACGATTCACGTTCATCGCTGGGGGCGCGCGCCCGCCAGGGACTGCAGCGGCCCCACTCGCCGGCGTCCATTTGAGGCCACGGGCACCACGTTTCCATCGGTGTGCTGGCGGTAGGCGGGCGGCGGCTCCAGACGGATGTCGGTGGTGACCGCGCGCACCAGGTTCGTTCAGAGGTTGGGTTGTCCTTCCAGACCGAAGGCCGTAGGCGCTGGCCCAGCAAACGAACGCCTGCGGCGCCTTGCGCACCTTGTTCGAGTTCGATCCAGGTCCAGTCCTGGCCCGGAGGTGCCCGGGGGCCTCGGCCAGCTCGCGCTCACTGGGGCAGGATCAATCTGCCGATCAGTCGGGCGTGGGTTTGTAGCAGCGGCGGTGATTCGGGGCGCAGGCCCAGGGGGTAGTGGGGGCTTAGGTGAAACGGGGCCCGTTCGCTGAGGGCATCATTGGAGCGCGGCCAAGGGGGGGCGCTGGGGGTGCCGATGCCGGGGGGAGGTTGCTCCCATCGTCGCCAGGGCTTGGGTCTGAACAGGGCCGCCGAGCGCCAAGCACCAGGGCTAGCGAACCACGCCAGGAGAGCCGTGAATGACTTCACCCACAGGCTGAGCGTGGGTGGCCTCTGATCAGCGCCAGAGCTGGCGTGCGTGTGCAGCAGCCCTGGCAACGATCGCCATACCCACTTGAAGTTCAGCAAAAATTCGGAATGGCAGTTGGACGATGCCCTCGACGCGGGCCGGGCCCAACCCGAGCCCCAACCCAGCAAAACGGCTGGCGTTTCACCTGTTGCTCGCCGCCAAAGCCCCACCAGCCGCACCGTTTTCCTCCGGCCCGATCGGCCCAGACGCGTGGCTTATGGCAGGGCTGAGGAACAAACCCCGGCGCCGGTGTCCGCGAATGCCACGGCTCCATCCCCAACGGCCGAAGGCGCTGCGCCTACGGGGTCGATCCAGAACGGGCAGGCGTTTTCAATAGCGGCGCCCCCAGCCCACCCCATCCACTCCTGGACAGGGGAGCGCCCTTGAGCTGGAGCAGAAGCGCGCAGATGGCCAGCATCGGCGCCGATCCAACCCTGTCGGTGGAATCGTAGGTCGATTCCGGAGATGTTCTCAGCTGGGTGGCATGAACCCCAGCTTTTGTGCCCATGTCGGCAAAACGGCTTCCCCCACGCATGCTGGTGCGGCCCACCACCGTGAGCACCAGGGAAAATGGCCCTTAAGCCAAGCGCCAGGGTGATGTTCTGCCCAGCACGTGAACGTGCCGACGCGAAAGGCCATTCGTCTCCGGTAGCCGCATCAGATCGTCGATTCATGATTCACCACATCGGCCACTTCATCGCTGTGTCGCTGCCGGCCTGGGCCGCACGACCAGGGCCCGCAAGCGCTGCAATGGCCTGCCTGGATGAGGGTTTGGCGGTATCGGCCACGGGGACCATCGCCAGCACCGTGGTCGTGTCGGCGTAGGAGCGAGGACACTGCGGCCCTGGACGTTCCTGAACCAGGATTCGCCGCCTTCAAAGGGCGCAACGCCCAGCAGGGAACGGCACCAGTTACAGCCACGGGCGCAGGCCAGAAGAAACACCGCCGGCGTGTAGCGCGCGGCCTGGGCCTCCTCCACCCGCTGGGGATGCCGCCCAGGTGCTCCTTGCGAGGCCGGTGCACTCACCCGGATCTCGAGGCTCCGCTGGTCTGGTTGACGGTGCCCATCAGAAAGGCCACCGCTGACAGCCACACTCATCAGGCGCGGTTTGATGTTCAGCCGCCCTTGCCGCGGGCGCATGCCCTTGCGGTAGTAGATCGACAGGCCCACCAGTCGATCGCACCGATCGCCAGCCCCATCTCCACGGCTCGTGGCCGAGAGCCTCAGGGGCGACGAAAACCATTGACCCAACTCTGCGGCAGGGGGGGGGGGGGCCCCCGGCGGCAGGGGGCGTGGCGGATTTCGTTCCTCTTCGCTGGGCAGTCCACATCGACAGAAGAACGAAAACGTCCGTTTTGATGGCACTGCCCGTCGGTGCTTGGGCCGAAGGCTGGGCGCAGGGGCGTGCTGGTGCTTTGCGCATGGGGCTTGGGCAGTGAACCCATCAAGATCCTGTAGCGGGCTAGAGGTCAAGGCTCAAGGCTCAACCAGAACCATCAGCATCCAGGCCCTGAATCGCCTGAAGCAGGGTGGTGGTTTGCAGCGGATTGCTCCTTTGCCGTCTGCGACAGCGGCGGGAACACGTTTTCGTGGGTTAAAAGCCTGACAACAGGCGGCGCTGGCCGTGCCGCTGGATTGTTTCGATTCCATGCTCGATCGAAAGGCTGAATGTTGCCCGTCGGTTGCTGGAGCTTGAGAGCCCCCAGCCGCGTGGTTCATGCGATCCATGCAGATCCAATCCTTTACCCGGGCCTACAGCGCCTCGCCATTACCAGCCAGCCTGGCTGAGAGGAGATGTCCTGGCTGGAAGCACCCCCCCCCCCATGCGGCCATCTGTGGTCCGCAAGTGCATGGGCCTATGCGGAGCTGGCGGGGCTGCTTCCGATCACTCCGTCTGTGGCGATCTTTGGCCGCCGATGCTTGCTCTATGTCCTGATCGGTTCCTCCCCCCAGCTATCAGTAGGGCCCGAATCCACCAACGCGCCGTTTGATGCGGCCGCAGCGATCGGTCCGATTGCGCTGCCGGTTTGATCCAGGCCACCTACGGGCCGCCTTGGCCAGCCTGTTGCGCTGACCGTGGGCCTCGTGTGCTGCATTGGCGCGTTGACACGGTTGGGATTCCTGGCCGATTCTGCCTCTTCCAAGGCCCGATCTGGTGGGGGTACATGGCTGGTGTGCGGTGATTTCATTGAATCACCAAGCCAGATCCGGAAAGAATCAGCGGGGTGAGCTTTAAGTCGGAGTCTCTGTTGGGCCAGATGGGGCGAGCTGATGGCCCAGCGGGAGCGAGATCCACTGCCCACGCTGTTGCTGGCGGCGGGACGCTGCTGTTCCTGTTTCTGGGGTGCCAGCGCGCGCTTCCCTACCGCCCCAGGTCCCGCTGCCTGGCGGTGCTTGCTTGGCCACCACGAGTCGTGGCCGTTGGCATCCGACCACGCCGGCGTCGCTGTAATCGCATGATCCGGCCGGCCTGCCAAGGTTTTCTCCCTGCCGCAGGGGGGGCCCGGAGAAGCTCAAGTATCTGGTCTCAACAGCGGAGGGGATCGCCCCTGGTGGGCTATTCCGACAACGTTGCTGACTGCTCCTCCTTGCCGCCGGGGTGGCTATATCGCATCGATGCCAACCAGGAGCTGCTTGGCGCTGGGGTGGTGAATGTGGGCAATGGCCTGCTTTGCAGGCGTTTTCGGTGAGCAGTAGCGGGCAGCCCGCACCGCCATCGGTGAGGTCGCTCGAGCCGCTCGCAGCTGTTCTCCACTGGTGGCCTGGTTGCGGTGGTGTGCTGGTGCTGCTGCTTCCGCGGCCGCTGCTGGGCGCTTGTTCCCCAAGGGCCCCTGGGGCCGATCGTGATCTACGCCGGCCATGCGGCTGATTGACATCCCCGAGGTTCCAGCGGCTGCGACGCTTCCGCAAGAGCGAGTTCGGGCTCGGCCCTGATCACCTTGTTTCGGCGTGGGCTGGTCACGGACATCCTTGTAGCGGGTCGGGCTCGCGGTTGGGTTCTCCGTGGTCGATTCTGTTCGCCCGCCTTAGTACGCCCCCTGACGCGGTTGATGGGGTGGTGCCCAACTCGCCCGGCCTTCACACGTCAGCGATGGGAGGGAGCCAGCAGCTATTCCCGGCCTCGTGCTTTCTACCGCTACGACGCCCCGCTCTGCTTCGCCAAACGCGAGGACTTCCGCTGTCGCGCCCGTGAAGCGGTGGCGAGAGAAAAGGCACCGGTGGAGTGGTTTCGTGTCAACGCGAGGCGATCGTTTGGAGATCGACATCACTGCCGTGACGTGTGCAGGATCTCTACCAGGAGCTCACCGACTCACGGCATCGCCCTTCGGGATGGCGCGTGAAAGCAGGATCTTCTACAACCAACTCCATCGTGCCGGCCGTGAGTTTGGTCGGAGCCGCCTGGTTTTTCCCGACGCTGCCGGCGGCCGTGGCCTCTTACTTGGCCGCCGAGGTGGGCTTGATCCTCAATGAGCCGATGGGATCGCTTTCACTCATGGCCCGGGGAAACGTTCCAACGCGCTGCGGATCCAGCAGAAAACAACCTTCACCGGAGGAGACCAGGAGACCCTTGCGATCGGTATGGATGGACGAGGTCACAGGCCTCGGCAAACAGCGATGAACACTCCGAAACCGGGGATCTCGACTGTGCTCTCGAAACCACCTCACCTGAAAATCCAGTTCATCGGCCTGACGCAGGCCGGCCAATGTTCCAGGGACTGGTAGACGGCACCTGTCGAAATTTGAACGCAAACAGGGAGGGTTGGCTGGCGGCCCGAACGACAGAAGGGCCAGCACAGGGTTTCGCTGGGAAGCAACTGCAGGTCACCATTCGGTGAGGGCCTCCTTGCCCGCCGGCGCCAGTGGCGATCAGGACGGCGGTATTTGTTCAACAGTGACTGGGGATCGCGCTCCTGGGCCTCCACGCCATGCGGCGGATGTTCCCGTGGAAGGCGGCAGCCAGGCTCACGGGCGCCGTTTTGGTTTTGAACCCGGCCTTGATCGCCCCTCAATCGTCAGGGCATGGGGTGCGGCAACCATCGCGACCCAGCACCAGCGATTAGCCCGAATTCCGAAAGGGGATTCTGCATCCGCGTTCGCGGGATCTCGGCCTGGTGCCAACCGAGTTCGTCACCCTGATAGATGCAGCAGCTGCCCTGCAAAGGCTGTCAGGAAGCGCGGCGAGGCTGATGGTTCGAAGGCCTCCTGACTGAAGTGTTCGTCCATTCAGAGCCCCGTGGCCAGCGGGAGGCGAGGCGGGGAAAGTCGTGGGTTCCGGCGGTTCCAGCAAAGGATCCGCCTTGAATTGGCCTGCACCGCCTCGATGATGCCCGTGAGCGGGCGCGATTCAGGGCTCCCTCGCTCATCAGGGGAGTGTAGGCCAGTTGTGCAGCTTGTTCGGGAGCGTCCACGTAGGCCAGCCGCATCGGCGATCGCGTCCTCGGCGCACGGACACCTCGGCCAGGCTTGCGTGCGTTCCGGATAGCTGTCCGAGCAAGGCCCGAATGCGTTCCACTATCTTCCAGGACTCCGGCCGGCCCTAGGTGTAGGCTCCAGTGTGTTCACGAACTGAAAGAAGGGAACCCTCTCCGAAAGGCCCCGTATCGGGCAGGGCCATACCCTGGGAAAGCCGCTGTGGAATTGTCGCGGCAGTCTGATCGGCGCTACAGAAAGGGTGGATGACGTCGAAACGAAAAACCGTCGACGCCCATTGTCGAGCCAGTAGCGCCCCACGTCCAACATTGGCCTCCTGAACCTTCCTGAATTCCGCCAGTTGAGGGCGGGCTGGCTCCTTGAGGGAAATGGTGGAGGTTAGTAAACTGGCGGCGCTGGGGGTTCCATGTCCAGCCGGAGCCGCCGAAGGTGGACAGCAGTTGCTGGGAGGCTGGTCATCGGGGCCAGGAATCATGCCAGAACATACCAGTTCAGTGTGAGGGCGAATATGCAAAAACTCTTTTCTTGCTTCTCGAGAAACCAGGGGTTGCTTGGTCGGAGGTATTGGGACTCCAGACCTGATCGTGATCACGCTGTCAGGGCTATGGCTGTGGGCTTTCAATCGAGGAGCGCACGAACATCTTCAAGAGTTCCAAAGAGAGGGATCGGGACCTGGCGTAAGTCACTGACGTCATAGCCAAAAAGTTCCTTACATTCGGCGATAGGTAAGAACCGGCGGACACCCCAGATCGCATCGAGGCCAAGGAAAGCGACATAGGGGAAAAGTTTTCTGGATAAATGCCTCTAGATCGCCAACACCGTTGCGCTTGCTGTTCCAATTGAAACTTACGCGGAATAGATCTGGTAGAATTCCACCGCGGAAACGCCACCACTTGCTGTTGAGGGGGCTCAATCGCTCCATTCACAAGGGGCTTCCGTAGGGGGGACATCGCAGAACCCGCCCACAAAAAAAACATTGATCCTCCGCCGGAAAGGCGTTTCCAAGGCCGTGGATCACCAAGGAGGGTTTGGCAGGGGGCAATCGACCAGACCATGCGTGAGGGGATGGAAGTCGGGCCAGGCGCCCACTGGGTATTTGAAAAAGGCAGAACCCACACTGCGTCCCCCCGAGTCCGCCGCGCAGGAGTGGCCAAAGCAAGGGCCCTGCCCCTGTCTCCCAGAACGGTTGATTTGCATTTTCCGCTGTTTGCCAGGGCGGGGGCTTTTGTTTTTCCCGGCGCAGTTGGGCAAGCAGGCCGGGCCCGGCCAGGGTGTTTGAAAAGGCAGGGAGCTTGGGGATCGTTCGTTCTTTTGGAAGGTCCCCCCAACCGCCAGAAGGGGCCTTTGTTTTTGCCGGATTTTCTCCTCTCAC
>Ga0163217_1018958_pt1 | contig 11400 bp, 8 predicted proteins | sample SynspAceP_FD_185933 | JGI IMG/M metagenome (GOLD analysis project Ga0163217, IMG submission 185933) | Saline lake microbial communities from Ace Lake in Antarctica - Synechococcus sp. Ace-P (PacBio error correction) | ecosystem: Environmental > Aquatic > Non-marine Saline and Alkaline > Saline ... | reverse complement strand
GTGAGTGACAAAATGTTAAAAGCGATTATAGCGGTATTGAACCAATCTAATTTTGGACAGTTTCCCACATATCACCTTTTGTGTTATTTCGTCATTTCAGGCTTCAATCTTAATTCTACTGTTTCAAGATTCGAAGGAGACATTTTCATGCCTCTTCCCCAAAGTTCCTGAAACCAAAAAAACTCCAACGAATCCGGTACGGCGTTTCGAGAGTTTAAACCTTACGGGCCCAGTTTAACCGACCTATATAGAATAATCCATGGCCACTTAACCCTAAAACCAGACTTTCCATTGACCTTAAAGGTTGCACTCAAACTCTATGGGGCATTCTACAAATATCATTTTAACAGCATAGATTTGAAGATTTAAAGCATTATTCATCCTCCTGTACCGATTTATCACGTGATTCACAGTCACAAGCTAGGACGGTTTAAAAAATTTAATTAGCCTCTGTTTTTTGTCAAATCTACTACTTCTTGTCGACAAAATCTGTTTCGGTTAAGTCTTTTGTTAAATTCTGTATTTTCTGCAGTGTTCGCGCTGAGTTACCTAACTAGTTCAAGGCATGGTGGTAAGGGTCGCGCGCGATAGATGAGTCGCGTGATATCAGGCTGTTATATAGACCTTCATCAATTTGATGAGAGAAAAGATACAAGAGATGAGAATTGCAGTTAATCCGGTCTTCCCAAAAGTGATTTTTTCTCAAGACAAAGAAAATAATAGAAAATGTGAAAACCATATACCTAAAATAAAAGACCAGATGCTTTTGAAATTCAACATTAATATAATTCCTCAATTTTCATTTAAAAGTTATGCTCTGGGAAAATGGTGTTCCTACATCCATTAAACTGCTTAGGTTTATTTTTTTAACTGTATTCGCTTTTTGTTATTGGATTTGGCATTATGTTTTGAGCAAATCTTCGCATTGGCCGGCTTCATCAATTCTGGGCAATAATTGTGCGGGCCAAATTTATTGGAATCATGTAACCGGTGGTGGTATTATCTACTAAAGTGTCATCTTTTATTTCAAGCAATAACAAAGGTGAGACGCCTAATTCCTTTATGTTCCATACAGGTGGAGTACCAAGCTGTTGTCTCCAGTGTGTGAGCCCTGCGAGAGTGAGATGTTACTCAGCCAAGAGGTGGGAGTCCGGCAGTGGTGCGATTGAAATCTTAGCGAGGACGTACATGTTGGTCTTATATAAATATGTGCTCAGGATAATGCACTGGGACGGTGAAATCCTATCAACTTAGAAAACTTTCATTAAAAATTCCCATCAATACAAAGTTTTTCGAAATGTTAAACATTCTATCTCGCATTACTCCAATCGATGTGTCTTGTTCGAAATCGTCCCAGCTTAAACGTTCCTATTGCCATACATACCTAGAGTGGCGTTTCTTAAACATGTCAGATCTTATCTTGGTATACCACCCTATTTCTTCATGGTAGTTGACAACACGTTCTACTTATTAATAATAAGAATTTTGAAATTCTACTTTTTCCAGTTCTAAAATTTGGTGAGATCTGCCGTGGCTTTTTCAATCGACAAATCAAATCATCCCCTTTGCGCTCATACACTGTATACGACGGAGGTTCAGCATCTGAGATCCTGTAATTTTTTTTTTTTTCTATTCCGTTCATCAAACTTCATGAGCCTTATTATATCTTTTTTGCCTTTCTCGTTTGCCAATTAAACCTACTCCTGTTGGTGAGTTATTTCTTGGTTATTATTTTTTTAAACTTAAAAAAATCCGAAGCCGTATTTTTAATATTTTGCTAAGTCTTGGCGCGCTTTAACACGGACGCTCTCGAGACAGATCTGTAACTACCTGGAAACACGCGACTCTGGCCTTGTGTCATAGTCGGTAATGACATCCAGTTAGGTAAAAAAAGTTTGATGAGTATTCATACTAACTATTGGAAAACAGAAATAGTGAAATGCTCGTTTTATTGCGTTCGTTCTTTTGTCCCATTGTATTAAGCCAGCGGACAATTCTCCTTGAGCCCACGGAGCGTCAATCCAACTTGACGGTTCGATCTGCTTAAGGGATTCGTCAACTGAAATTCGGGGGAATTCAGTTGGCGGGTAAATTACAGTCACAGACAGACAAATCAGGTTCATTTTACGGTTATGGACGATTCCGAAAAGAGATTGGTTTACAAGACTCTCGCCTGCCCCGCCTAAGGCCGGATACCTCTCTTATAGCCTTGCGGGTTCGATCAAGCTGTAAAGCATTGATAATGAGCCGAGGCAGCAACGATCCATGCTAAAACAAAGTAAGTGCCGCCAACGATATAGAGAGCTTACTCTCTTTGGAATTGCCAACTATATGGGACCCAGTCATAGATATACCTCCTGCCTCTTTGCTAAACAAGACCCTAACATCACTTTTCTCCATCGGGATTTTCGGAACCACTTATGGCTGCTGAATATCATAGCGGATACATTCCTAGTTTCGATCGCGCGCAACCCTTTAGAGACGCAGGGACTTATTGAACAATTGGGCGGGGACACATTTACACGGGAAGGCTTAAAGGACGTTGTGTCATGCAAGCACACCCGGCTTGGTAAGAGTTAGGGATATTGTGGATTTCTACGCACATCAAAAAGCCCGTCACCATACAGTCCGAGGCATTTAAGGCATATGCCTGTTCAACTATCGTTTAGTTGCCTCTGGGTGGGTATACACGCAAGTCAGTATGGCGGAGAGAGTTTTGCCCGCATTCTTCTGGACGGCTTACAAAATGCGTTTTACCAAAGCAACGGTGTCCCCTCAGAAGTTCCGCACTGATAGTTTAAGTGCTGCCTATAAAAATGACTGGCTCGGCAAAGGATTTTCATGCTCGCTTTACCAAGAGCTGAATAGGGCATTACCGATTTATCGCAACACGCAATAAACACGTGTTGCGCATGAAAATGGCGCCATTGAATCCCCCCAATCGCCATATTAAGCGCAATTGAGCAAGCCTTGAAGGTAGCGAGGCTCGTTTACGGATTTTAATTTGTTCGCGCTGGATTATGGAGGCATTCGTGCAAGCGACCGTTAATCGTCGCAATTTAACGCATCGCTACCCAGTTTCAAAGAAGAGCAGGCGGACAATTACAAGCATTACGTCTCATAAAGAGCGTCAATTACTCACAGAAATACGTGCGCGTGTCCGCGCACCAGCACAGATTAATGTTGAAGCGCGGTCATGTACACAGTGCCCTCGGCCTTTGTGATAGCCGTTTACGTGTGCATGTGTTATGATGACCACATCGACTGTATTCATTAGCCCGCCAAGCGCTCATCGTGCCGGTTTAGAGCGTGTTTTATGCGCCCGGGGCGACCACGTAACGCTAGCGCTTCTCAATTACAAAACATGTGATTGATGCGCTCATGCTGGAAAAAGCCACGACTTGTGAGTCGCGTGAAGCGTATAGGATCACAATCAAACCCCCCTCGGCTGACCGCTGATGAGTTACTACCAAGTGAAGGACTTACTGCACGTATGTATGCAGTATGTAGATACCACATGAAGGGATGATGCCAGCCATTACATGGTCAGATATTGCAGTAGCCAGTAAGGCACGGACAATGAAATGGCGCTTAGGTCGTTTCATTACCGGGCAACTTGGCAAGTGGCGAATTGCCGAGTCTTTGATAGAGCTCTCTCTCATAAAGCCAAACGACTCATCAATATACGAAATGTGGCATGCAGCACTCAGTTATTCCAATATCAATCGTTAATACCGGAGGTCGCCATGATAATGTACGGCGTCCTTCCACTGCATGCTAAAAAAAGCTTACGCCTAAGCGGAATTTAGAGCGCATTGGAAAGCATTTGCCGATAAGGCGCTTTTGCACGACAAGTGGCGGCCAGAGCAAATACCTTAGCGAAACCTGTGTCATTATTGGCTGGGCAAGTCGCACTGACAGCGACAAATGCGCGTTATATAAAAGAATCGCAATTACCCTCAGTAAACATCTAGGGTTGGTTTCGACTTTAGCTGCTATTGGAAGTGCACTAAAGCAGAGAATGTATGAGAGGCTTGCTGATTAATCACGATTGGGTTAAACAAGCGCTAATTTATTGCTTGTTGGCGGGCGCAAGTGGGAGTTTGGCAAAAACTCATTCTCTTCGCCAGTAGCGTCGGTTATTTCGTTCTTAATCGAAGCCGGCACAACTGGGTTTAAGTCTCTACTAAGCCACTTAGCGCGTATAGCTGCAGTTGCTTCCTAGGAAAGCAAAAAACTCAACTCAACACTTGCAAGATGGCACTACATTACACAACTGGATAAATACCAAGTTGCTTTATTCGTTCGATGAACATCGGCTATTGTTAAAAAACAGACCAAGGAAACCAGTGTCTTGTTTTGAATTAATTGCACTCGATATGAGCGACACAGCTAATCTTTTACTCAAATCAATCGTTCTGAAGATTGGACGAAATTATTTACCGACCACCAACCTCCATGACCGTTGGCGGCCATTGGATAGAACTGGTTCATCATGCTCCACATCATTCAATAATAGGAGAAAGTTACAGAGAAAAAAAACAGCCATGAAAGAAGACAAATAAAACGGTGGCAACCGGGTCAGTTAATTGGACGCTGACGGTCAAGGGGATTGCGCGCTATACAATTTTGCATAGGAATTAATCTGATTATTGCGTCCTTCTGGAATAAACAATACTTTTTTAGGCGGAACTTTGAGGCACTTCCTCCATTGTTGAAAAGTGACTTGTTTTGATTGCCCTTTATTCCAAATGGTAGCGCTTTTGATATGTCGGTAGAGCACCTTCTGTGGTATCTATTACCAGATCCGCATGGTGTGTCGATATTTCACTTTGAAGCCGGATATTCAATATAGTGAACGATTTTAGAACTATTGTTAGGATTTGACCAACTCATGAAAAAGATTGATAATCCACCAGCGTCGGCACTTTTAATTTTCTACCCCAACTAAAAATGATTCTCTCTATATTATATTCGGCAAACACGATTGCTATCAGTTACCAGTATGTCCAATTAGTATCGACAGCTGTTTCGACTGGTAATACCTTTCATCAATTCTTCAAGCAGTAGTCTTGAAGACCGTGGTGTTTTTAGATTCTTCCGATAATAATTTCAATACTATTATCAAGATAAGAAGTCCACTCCATGCCTTAGAGAAGTGGACGAATAGGCATTGTTGGATAAAAGTCATCAAATCATTACCGATACATGATAACAGGAATACCTAAACAAGTTTTGATGTTTCAGAACTTCCAGCTACATTTGATTCATGAAATGAATTTATTAGGGCTAGTTCTGAACCATTTTACTCGAAATTCGGAACGTGCCTTTCTATTATTAGTGCCTTTATCATAGTCAATCCCACGATTGAGTGATGATTCTTACTTTGTAACGAGCCTTGATAAAGGAATAGTAATAAATCCCCAAACATTCGTCAAGAAAATTAAGTTAATTAAAATGATTAGTTTGTTTCAATCTGAAGAGGGAAAACATGAGTTGGGGAAATTGATAAAGTCCTAATCTTCCCTGCCGGTAGAAGCTTAATTAAATGTATTCATCGGGACAGTTTTAATTGATGCGTTTTTTAGGAATGCAGTCAGCTGAAAAGCTGAATGATTGGCTGCTTTTATGGTTAAAGCTCGCCTTTACATGTATTTCTGCCTTGAGCCGCGATCTTAAACGTCCGCAAATCCGACTAATTGAATTGTGCCACCTTGATGCCAACTCGTTTGTGACAGTATTTAAATAAAGTTCTTAAAGCGAAGCATTGGTACTTTTTTGCTTCATATCTCGGCTTCAGCAGGAAAGTTAGCCTACACAACCATGAGTAGGCTGAATCGAGGGTTGTTTCCGGTGAACACATGCTGGCTTCTACTGGTTTAACGGATAGTGAATGAGGCTATCGGTTCAATACAACGTATGAAGGTTGAATTTTGACAGTTCGCTTTTATTCAGTAAACACGCGCATTTTCACAGTTAAATCAACTCGTTTGGACTGGTTTGTCATCAGGCTGTGTGAAAACTATTGATCCACCTTTTGGACTACAGCACTGTGTTTAAATGATTTCAATCAGTCTTTAATGTATCACCAATCTAATCTCCGTTTTTAGTATAATTAAGAGTGGTCAGCCAAAGCCAGAGGAATCTGTTGATGTCTCACATATAAAGGTCAATCCAAGACACAAACTTACACTGCTACCAGAAGTGCTAGACGATTTGGTCCACTGAGAATAATCCCGTTCGGAGTGATTGATTTGTTGTGAATAGAAATCAATCTGAATCATTAAGGTTTTCATCGGGTTGGCAGGCAAAAACAAAACTGCGGCCGTCCTTGTATGTGTAGAAATGGCATTGTGTATCAAATTCATTAAAAACAAAGCCCGCTAACAAAACTGCGTGCTTTTATCAAAGAGTTACTTTATGGGTTAGAAGCTGTAGCTTTTTGGCTTATGGCTTGCTAAGGAGATGATGTTGTTCAATAATATTTAAGGTTCAGTGATGCCAAGCTTTTTCTCAGCTTAGCCAATTGTCTTTTGGTTCTCTTTCTTCCCTGTTATCAATATCTTTCAGAATGAGCCGATTAGGGGACAACAATTTTTCTTTGAACGATCCTTAACACAAAAATCTGAAGTTTTCCAGGCAGCTTTTTCCAAAAAGACGACTACCCCGTTGCTCTCTCTGCTCAAACTCTCCTTCTCTCTAATAAACATCCTGAAGTTTTCACGCACAATGGTGTTTAGACTTTTTATTTAAGGCGGCGGTTTTAGGTTTATCATCAATATCTATCGAATATTCATCTCTCACCACGCGAACCGAATTTCGGCGTCGAATGTAGGCCGCCAGGCAGTAATCAATTATACCTTGAGACACCATTTTACCTCACCTTACGTCCTGTGTATATATAGTAATAGATAACCTTAATAAAGTCCTTCTAGAAGGTCTTAAGCCGAATGATTTCTATAGCGAATTGAACAAGTGGAAGATTGAATGACGTTTTGGACTAATTCTCCAATATTTTGTTTTATTGTTCTAACTTGAAGGGGGAGGATACTTTCTGATGATAAAACCATGTAAGCCAAATATCATTGTCGATAATACGGGTCTTGAATGTCCCAACAAAACTATTGTTGCAAAAATTCTATGGATTCCTGTTCGCTCTTCGATTTTAAAATTTTCCACATAGCTTAGAAGGCGCGCGGCGCTGATACTTTCGTTTACTATCTCAAACCTTTTATCTTTATTAGCCTCATGGCTGTTATACGCTAACTAAGGGGCTATCAAATCTGCAACTGTCTGACCCAGATAGTGGGGTTAGACTCTGCTCAAAGACTGTCGTAAAGTTAAATTTAAATTTATGTCCTTATCGGAAGATAATAACAGCTACATACAAACCAAGATGGGATTTCGAATTTCTCGTCAAAGATATATATACCAGTCTCTCCTCGCGCTCTCTCTCGCCCGTCACCGGTGTTTTTATGTGTCCTATCTGTCGTGGAGCATACATCTCGCATCTCTCTCACGATTTAAAGTGGGTTAAGGCGGCCATGATTGAGGTTTGAGGTTAGACAGATTTTAAACGTTGCGTTAAGTTAAGACGACTTCTAGAGATACTGAATTATATTTTGCTAAATAAATAAATGCTCCGTAGAGCGATGTGCTCGCCGTGCACAACTCACGGTCACTTACCTCACGGCAATGTGCGACTATCGCAATATAATATATAACGAGGCTCTCCTAATCTCCGCGCGTGCGGAGCTAGATAACTGACTCTCTCTCTCGCTCAAATTTAAACCCCTCGATGTCGTATGTGGGCATCGAGAGCACCTATACTAACACTGCTCACTATTCTAGCTGGTATAGCAAAGTAATCAAATAAGTATACTCACTCTGCCCTATTGTTTAAACAAACTACTACTCTGCGTTAGCTTATACCTCTCTACAGTGATCTTGCGTGCATATAAGATATATATATAGAGGTATATATATTCTTTTCCTTGACGGGAACAAGTTTCACTCATATATATATGATGGAGGTAACACCCATCTCAGATGCTCATTTATGCCTCTGTGTGTGCACCCATAAACTATTATGCACAACTCTGGCGCTCTCTCGTTTATTCTCTGACTCACTTCTAGAGTCCTCGATATACTTGGCACTTCTCGTGCTCCAGCACAGACGGAGACGACTTATAGCTCAGTTGAAACGCGAAGAACGCCAGAACTACTGAGTCTCTCTCATTCTTGCGTCTAGAATAGCAAAATGTTGATGCCAATAATTCGTCTCAAACATGTTAGATTGAAACTTTATATTCCACATATCCACATCTTGACACTCTCTCTCCATAAAGACTTATTCAGATATTATAGATCCAATATAGTTACTTTCTAAAATTGCTCGTAAAGTCCGCGCATTTAATGAATTGAAAAATGTATTATTTATACATTCCAGCTCTTGACTGGACTTTTCAGCTGATTTAGGTCCTTGCCATACTATTTCGATTGGTTCGCTTTTGAAATTTAATTTCCTCCCCTCCCTCATACAGAGTCAGTTTCATGATTATTTTTGATTAGTATTGAACTAATCAACCCAATTTGATATCTCGAAAATTTGTTGTAAAGGTTTTGGAGTTCCGCACGTCTAAGATTATAATATCGCCTTTATTCTGGCAAAAACACCTGCAGGGTGGGTCAGGCAGGAGATCTCCGCATAAGTTGTTTCCAATTGATCCCTCTATTGAAATCTTTAACGCACCGTAAACCCAATTTATACAACCAATCTTTATCTGGCTCTGGAGCCGTCGTTCTTAGTGCTTTTCGAAGCATGTGGGGTTTAGAGGCTACTTATCTCGTCATTAGCTCTTAATTGGCTTTCTCTTGGCGCTTTTCCTCCTTGGCGCACCGTAGATTACAAAATTAACTTTACATCAATTGCAGCCCAGGGTTCTTGTAGCAATGGCAGTGGTCGGTGCGGTTATGGTTGTTATCACTTTCAGCGGTCGTACAGCAATCCATTACTAATACCAATTTCTTAAACTTACCAGTATTTTTGTCCAGTTTTGCGTTTACTCAACGGTGCAGCAATATTATAGCGTGAGAGTGGACTTGCATTTGCTGCATACATGATGTTGATTGACTGTTTTTCGAGAAGTGCGAAAAGCCATGCCAGAAAAATAAAGGTGATAATCGTTCGCGTTCAATGTCCTGTTTATTCAAGGAGCGTTGCAAAAAACATTTTGAAATTCTAGCATCGTCGGAAAGCCTAAAGGCACATCTTATTTGTGTCCGGAATTTTGATATATGTTTGACTGTTCTACTCCGCCACATCTGCTGGACATTAACCATTTCCTTTAAAACCATGCAAATATCTTTGCGGTGACTGAAGGCTCCGGAAACATAGAGTTCGCTGGCATACTTTTCTATTACCAATTAATATTGATGATCTCCATCCCTGCTCATGTACCCACTCATTTAGGATGTGCTTGATACTAGGATACTGGTAATGGATCATTGTTCCGATAGTCACCGTGAGAAGCAGAGTTGCTTCTGTTTCCATCGATACTATCCATTGGCGACAAACTAAACTTACTTTGAACGTTTGTCCATAAATGTTTTTACGGTAGCTAAATATCACCTGATGTTTAGTGCTTATCTCTTGGAATAGTGGTTCAGAATAATATCGTTGATTCCAATTCAAGGGTTTATCTTATTTTCAATCCTCATATAAACTCCAGAAATAAAAATATAGTTAGTTGAGCAGGTAGAGCACACGGTTACTAAGTGTCAGCTTTCTCAAGTTGTCTTGTCATTGCGAATATCGGAAGGTTTTATTGATTGTTTATGTGCTGAACAAAAGGTGCGAAAGTTTTGTAGGTTTCAGCAGCAGCTAAGAAATAATATTGATTTTAATATTTATCGATTTGCTTTGTTGCGCTTTCAATAAAAAATGTCTTATGTATATTGCACCAGTTGCCTTGTGGCCCCACTAATGTAATCACAAGGTAAAGCCCCGTCATTATCCATCTTAGCTCAAAACATTTTTTAAAGAGCGTATCCTCCACAATGGCATAAGTCCTCTTTGAATGCATCAGCCAGTTATCCTGTTTCATCGTTATCCAAATAAATTTCCCTAATTTATGGCATACAAAACTTCTACGGGGACTTTCTCCAAACCCACTGGTTATTATTAGAATTGCCCCTCTCGCTCTCCGTTTACCTGAAAATTTTGTCGGATTTGGCACCAGCTCAACTACCTAGCTTTTTGCAATAAATTTTTTGCGACCCTTTTGTACCAACTTAGAGGACACCTTTGGTCCCGTATGTCAAACAAAAATTAGCTGCCTTCCCATGCTGATTTTTCAGATTGGCTCTGATACAGACTCCAATCCCTTTTCGTTTTGGAATTTTAAAGTCTGTTTGTTTGCAAACCGATTATATCGGCGGGTGTTAGGCTTCATTAACTTTGAGGGGCTTGTATGGAATACTAACTACGATTCAGCCGAAATACTTGCATTCATCCTGAACGGTGGGAAATTCGTGGGGGGGGAAATTAGAGCATCTTGTTTGTTTTGTGGGGTGTTTAACCAATCTTTTAATTTCAAGCGGTTAACTTGGTCAGCAGGTTGATTTTTTGATTTAAAGCCAGGTTCATTCCAACTTCATTAACTAACTCATTATATTAACGAGGAAGTATTTCCCCGTTACCCTTATTAACCCCAAGCTCGAAGGCAATTTCTTTAGCCTACCCATTTCACAACTTTATTAAAACAGTTTTCTTTTAAGTAATTTTTCTTTAAATATCTTCATGGCATTATTTTGGATAACTTCTAATAAAGCCAGATTCCCAGACGAAAAAAAGTGCGGTAAAGGCACCCTTTGCTGCTTTATAATTTGGGGAGTTAACTTTTGCAAGCTTATACCACGTCCCATTTGTTCTTGAGACAAGTCCTCCATGAAAAATGGGAAACCCAACCAAGCCTTCGGTTTGAGGAGTTGATTTGACGCTTTTTGTTAAACCAGTCTATGTAAATTCTTCTTAAACCTGATTTTCACTTTAGCACATTTACCATTTTCTAAATTGCAGGAACGTGTTCGTTTTGGACATTGGGGGACAATTTCCTTCTTAAAAATGAGTTATTTTTCCCTTACGAGATGGAGATTTTCTCCCAAATTGTGATCGAGTTGGGAGTATTATTTTGAGCATTTTCACGGGTTGGTTCCAAGGTAGCTCCGAAAAAAAAAATTATTTTTCTATTTATTTTTTTTTTACTATTTCTTTTTATTGCTGATTTTTTGAAGAGGATTTTTCTATTTTTTGGTTCGGTTTAACCAAATACGGGGGAATAAAATTTTAAAAAATTTTATTTTTTTATTGGGGTTGTCCTCTTTTTTTTTTTACTTTTT
>Ga0163217_1066071_pt1 | contig 11401 bp, 8 predicted proteins | sample SynspAceP_FD_185933 | JGI IMG/M metagenome (GOLD analysis project Ga0163217, IMG submission 185933) | Saline lake microbial communities from Ace Lake in Antarctica - Synechococcus sp. Ace-P (PacBio error correction) | ecosystem: Environmental > Aquatic > Non-marine Saline and Alkaline > Saline ... | reverse complement strand
GGTGGATCAACTGATTGTTGCTATCGAAAAGGAAGTTGGAGGCGCTTAAAGCTTGTTGATTTGATTGAAAAGGAAAGTCCATCCAAGAAAATAGCGCGAAGAAAAAATGAATGGAACTATTACAATCAATTAGTCACGGAAGAAGGCACTATATGCAACCGATGCTGGAGGATCAGGCGAGTTATTTGGGTTCGGATGCTAGGGTCAAGCCGATCAATAAGCCGGGGCAAGATGCCTATGAGCGACTTTGAGGAATTGAAAGGCATGGTTTCAGAGCGTGTTCAAAGCAGGGTATGCGGGAGTGTTTGAAGTAGAGAAGCCAGTTATCGGTTGTGGGGTTCTTGGGTTGTACAGTTTTTCGTCCATTACGAGGATTTAATACAAAATTGGGCCTTGCTGGGTAAATTCAAAATCAGAACCTTGGCTTCCGGAGAGCAGGCAATCTGCCCCAAAGGATTGAGATTGCTTCGAAGCTGGGCTGAGGGCTTTGTAGCTCTAATTTTCCGTTCAGGGTTCTCGCAATGACGTTGCAGACGACACGCCCTAGTCCTTGAGGCTCCTTTTCGATCAAATCAGGGTAAGCAGTCCCATTCATATTTGCCCAATTTCAGGAGTTTAGGGTATTTCTCTTTCAGCACTTATTCATCCGCAATCCACTTGGAAGTTTTGATTAGGTCTAGTTGCTTCCTGAGTTTTAAGCTTAATTGATTTTCAAGTTTTCTGGTTTTGATAATCCATAAGATTTGGATCGAAAATAGTTCGGCGGGTGACTAGTTTTTTCGAGATCTTGGAGGCTTTGGGATTGAAAGCTGCTTCTTTGCTTGACATATTCGCGGAAAAGGTATAAAAAAGTGCAAATAGTTCCGGATACTCACTAAAACAGTTAGTGATCAATCCACTCAAAAAAGTTAAGAAATCCAATAAGAAAAGTAACATAAGCGCTAAGAGAATTTCCTAGTCTTCAAAATGTTAATTATAAACGATTTATGGGGTGGATATACGGCAAAAGGACCTTATTTCGGTTGTCGTTACGAGTTCTCGGTCAATGTCGGCCGCCCCTTTGGGTCATTGAACACGCCTACTAGGTTCACTTTCCCTTTAGCAAAAATGCCCAATTTTAAACTTTACGCTTGTTCCCACTCCCTACTTCTGAATTTATTTGTCAATTTCCACAAGGTTCTTGGGCTACGTTTTCGCATATTTGAAAAGTCCGTTTCCGGGGTGATCTTGGATTCATTTCAAAAGCCTTTCCCATTGTCGGTGATTTGGAGGGTGAGTGCGCCTTTTTTCTGCAAATGCTCACTTGAAATTTTCACTAGCCTCCGCATATTTGATGGCATTTTGAATGGCTTCCTGCAAGAACCCGTAGAGTTGGGATTCCCATTCGCCGAGTCAAAGCGAAGGGACGGAGTCCAGCTTTTCTCCACCTAGGAATTCAAACTTTATTTTTTTTGATCAGCCAGCTGTTGGCCCGCTGCAAATAATCGGAAATCCTTCCAGACAATTGCTCCCAACTTACCTGCCCGGCATTCAATCGCCCAGATCGTATCCGTAGCTCAGTGATGGTCTGGTTTGGTGAAGTTGGCCAATAGTGTCATAGCCGCTTGCGTCAAATTCTCCTTGATTTGGATCAAAGTACTTCAGGTTTTTCGGATAGCCGATATGTATAAAAGTGAGTTGTGGCACCGATGTTATTTTTCATGCAGGTCTCTTTGAGATCAGCAAATCGTTGTTCTTTGGAGTGTGTTTTTGCGTTTTCGATTTGGACCCAAAGCTTGTCTCATTCTGCTTTGTTGCTTGAGCTGCTGGTTTTTTGGAGGTTTTTGTGGGATAGAGGCAAATAAGACTATCCCGAGTATGACGCCAAGGCCAGCGGAACCGAAAAGCTGAATTAGTACGACTTGCGGGGATTTTCCAGTCGCTGCTGAGCAATGCGGCATCTTTTTTTCTCGGTTTGATAGCGGTTTCCAAGTCCGCGGAAAAGGCTGCTTGAATCTCTTCCTTCGGTGGAGTTTTTATTATAGGGCCACATTTCGGAAGTGTTTTAAAAGGTGCACTGTCCGGATTTCCCAAAGCAGCATAGGAACTGGGCGACATCAACCAAATTACATGCTTGCGATATCCTCTTCCGCATTTTGATCTCGAAATTTCTGTAAAGCCCGAAGGTAATTATTCCCGGATTTTGGATAGTTTTTAAGGTCCATTTGTAAGATGTTGGCAAGTTGGACTCAATGAGGCATTTAATCATAAGAGGCGCCAGCTTCGTGCGGCCAAAGCGTGAGTTCCTTTTTCTGCAAACTCAATTGGCCACCTTACTTTTTTTCTGGTGTTATAAAAGTGTGGCAAAGATATTTAAAGTTGGTGGAGGTGGTATTTATACAACATCCTCGGAAATTCTTCAAAAAGCATCCAAAACGCCTTGAGGTATGTTTCTTTCTTGCCTTTTTCAAAATTTTTAAGGTTTTATAAGTGTTACCTAGATTTGGTGTAGTGCCATCGCCAGACCTTATTCATCTGCTGGGCCTCTTCCGATATTCTGCTACTGCGGGAATTTATTTCAAGCGCTTGGGAGACAAAAAAACCAATAACTAATAAAAATAACAAAAAAGAACAAAAAAAGTGGAATTAGTTCTTCATTCGAGAAGATTCACCCCGATATTATTTCGGATTAAAATCAGCATTTCGATTCCATTACCCGGTTTTTCGCCTTCCAAAAAAAAGCCAGTGACTTGAGGTTAATTTGACTCCATAGCAGAATTGGACTGAAAATCCGCTGATAGACCGATCCCAGATTGGTGATTATGCCGTAAGATTTTTGGGCAGGGAATCCCCGAGTCTCCGTACCGAAAGATCTAGCGCGGTCGGTAATTTTCACGGGGCGTTGATCAGTTCGCCTTTCTTCCATCCATGCATAACCCAAGTCACTGTTAAAAAGGCTGGCTCAAGGAAGCCACAGGGATCATTTAGGGATTTGGCTGTTCTACTCCTTTTTCCCCAAAGATTATCGCAGAATCCATGGGAGATCGTTACATAGTTCCATACAGCTCGGAGAGGAATTAGTTAGCTTGATCTTCTGGTAGGGGTTTTTTTGCTTTGGTTTAGGGCTGTTTTTTTTTTTTAAACTGTCCAAAAGTTTCCTCTTTGGCTTTGCGGGAAAGCTAGAGAACAAATCAATTACACTAAAAAAAAGAGTAGAAAGCAGGAATTTCTTCATGGAAAAGCTATTTTGGCCAGAAAATAAGTGAATTGAAGGGTATCGCCAAATGAAAGGAGTTGCTTTGGGCAGTCTATCACGGCTTCCAAATTGATTAAGTTGGTTATTTTTAAAATGGGATTCAAAATATTGGAGCGGAGAGTTTTGGGCTTTCAAGCTTTTGAACAGCGGTTGCAGGATGCCAAACTATTGCAACCTTTGAGGTTTAAAATTATAAGAATATTAAACCAAAGAAATTAACATGATGAATTTTTCAGGAAAACGAAAATTTTCAACAGATGATCGCCAAGATGATCCAAGATTTCGCCGTGCGAAAAGAAAATTCACTCCTTTAGAAAAGAATGGGGATGATAAATCGCATTTCCCCAAAGCCTCTTTTTCAAGAAACTAGGTTGAGCTTGGAATTGAATGGGGCGTTTTAATCCCAACCGAATACGGTGGATTCTGGATGTTGGGATACTTTGGAGTATGTGTCACTTGCGATCGTGGAGCTTTTCGAAATTGAACCCATCGATAGGCCTTCTTATTTTGGCGGCACACAATTTCCCTTTGTACCAATCAATATTTTCATGTTTTGGAAATGAGGAGCAAAAGCGGAAAATATATCCCTAAAACTTAAAGCTAACCTGCGAATGGCCTTGGAGCTTGGGGTTTGATGAGCAAAATACAAGGCTCGGATGCCCGGAAATTATGAGAAACTGGTTGCGATCAAAGGACTGGGGATCAATTTTTTGATTGAATTTTTGGCCGCTAAAAAACCTTTATTTACACTGGTGCATCAGGGGATGTTGGCGGTAGTAATTCCGCCCGAACCGGTGAAGTGGAGATTCATGGAATTGACTGCTTTTGTTGATCGAGCGCGGCACACCGGGATTCGAAGGTGGGCGTTTGGAAGATAAAGCTCGGCATTGCGAGCTTCTGAGAACTTGCTGAGATGATTTTTAACAGATTGCCGAATCCATAAGGAATCAGGTGTTAGGTGAAGTAGGAGAGGGATTTATTCAGGTCCATGAAGGGTGCTTTGACGGTGGGCCGTATTTCCATTGCTGCCTTGTTCTTTAGGTATTGCCGAAGGTGCACTTGGAAGCATTCTATTAGCTTATTTCCCAAAAGAGGCGTTCACCAATTCAATTAAGCAATTTAGTTCTTTCCAAGGAATCTCTTTCAAACTTGCCGATATGGCAACGCAGGTGGAAGCTTCAAAAATTATTGATCTACAAAGCGTGTGATTCTAAAAAAAAACAGAGGGCGAAAAAAGGTCCATTTGGCAGGAGCTTCAGGCCAAGTTATATGCTTTCGGATAGTATGTGTTTCGGTATTCAAATTTGAGGCGGTTCAGATCTTTGGTGGCTACGGTTTCACCAAGGGGATTTATCCAGTGAAGAAATTCTATCGAGAATTCAAAGCTTTGTACGATTGGGAAGGCACTTTCTGAGATTCAGAAAATTGGTGATTTTCAGAGAAATACTTCGGTAAGTCAAAATTGGAGCAGTCAGAAAGAAATTCTTAAGTCAAGAAAAACTGAAAAAATGTAAAAAGCTGGAAAATCCGATGGGGTTCAGTTTTTTGGGTTATTGATTGATATGAGTAGTTGCATCTTTCCAGTGTGAAAACGAAATTCTTAATTTTTAGAATACGGATCGAAATCCCCCTTAGTCAAAGGGGGCAAGGGGGATTCTAGTAAGTAATTGCAGTATTTAATCGTTTGGCGTACAGATTTGTGCCATATAGGAATCGAAAGACAATGTGGTTAATCACTCAATTCCATTCTAAATCTTCTTTAAAAGATCTCGAGTGGTTTTTCGGATTCTATTTATTTTCCCAAACTGACTCTAAAAATTCCACACAGCTATTTTAATTGAGTTACAGCTTACGTAGTCCAAAAAAATTGGCAAACGATTTCATTTCCCTCGATTAGATTTTTTTGCTGAGGTATGAGGAGTGATTTTTTTTGGAGTTGTTTGAGATAGGCAAGAATTTCAGAAAGTACCATTTCTCTCTTCAGTGAGAGATTTTCGGTCTTCAGTTTATTCTAATATATTGAATTAAATCCTATCCTCTAAATCTCTAACCCAATCTATTAATTTCAGCTTTTCTTTTCTGCAATGGTTCATAGCTAAAAGGGTAGTTAAATGAGATAATTAAATTCATTCTGTTCCTGATTATCCAATCTGGATTCTTTGGTCCCCCTTCTGGGTATAAAGTCCAAACACCGTGGTGGACTGGGTGTGATCCGTTAACAGATATAGTCGGATGTAATTCCACCCTACTAATCCTTACCCAATTTGCAATTGAAAATCAACCGCACTACCAATAACTACCTCCAATTTAAAGCTATCATTCCCAAATGCCTGCCCGTATGGCTGGATTTCGAGCACTCTATTAAGGGAATTCTTCGAGCTTTCTCACCCAAATAAGACTAATTTAAATCGCCCGAAATTACAAATTCTGAAGGTTAGGATTGGTATAGAATGCTCCCGTACAGCTGTCAGGGACTACATCTAGTCAAACGGCCCATGCTACGATTCAGAGGCGATTTTTTGATGGTTAAGACCTTTTCTTAAGATTTTAGTTGGAGTTTCCTCAATGTTGAAATTCTGAAACTCCAGTTCCTAGGAGTTGCAAGTTTTACTGTTTAAGACGATTCTCTGGGTTTTTGGTCCTCGGAGGGTCGAATTTCAAATTGAACCAAGAATCAAATTGATTTAAATTTTTGTTGCTTGGAAGTAGCTCAAGTTTCGAGGTCTCCGCTTGTGCCCTTGATTTTCTAATTGCCCCACGAGCGTAAGGATCCGCCTTGATTGGTTATTTATAAACGAAAAAAGTTAAATTTTTCCAAGTTGCTTATGAATTGGAAAAGTAAGTCTTCTTTACTGGAGATTCAACAGAACCTAGGTTTTGAAGATAATCAACTTGCCAAGGCCACCTGCAGGGTTTTATCTTGTTGTTCACTAGATTTCAGGAGTATTTTCCCTTGAGTTAAACCAAGGCAAAGTTATATTTCTGGTTCCGATTTGATCATTATAATAAAACGCTACTATGTTGATCAATTCAGAACATTCGAGAACCAAGTTCCGATAGGGGGGATTGTATTATCTTCTTTGATGGCGTGGGCTTTCCAAATGAAAGACAGTGTCTGCATTCTTCTATCGGCTCCAAATTTTCAAGGTTTTTGATCCATATCTTCTTGATTCTTGACAAAGAAAGGAGGTCCAGTCAATCCTAAGATTGCAGTATTTAAATAAGATAAATTTTTCCATAATTTGGCTGAGTTTGTGAATGGGCTAAAAGACTTTTGGAGTCGGTGAGTACTGAATATAATTGCTTTTTTGTTAGGTCAATTTTGTCTTTTAGGGAATTTGAAATAGTTTTCTATCGATATGGCATAATCAGTTGATCGTAACACAAAAAGTACCATTTGAGAAAGTTCTTTAGAAAAATTTACGCTTAAAACTCCAGCGGACCATATATACTTCCAGCTGCCAAAGAGCTCCTGCGAATTGGGGGCCAAAACGGAACCCAAGCATAGGACCAAGTCAGTAGGACCTTTGCCTTTTGATCGCGTAAAAGTTTGATTGCATTTCAATCTTGGGCCAAAATCTCGAGCTGGATTGAATCGCTGTAGCCCGGTAGTTTCCGCCTAAAGGAAAGGTTCCAATCACCCAAACAAGAAATGCGAACTGGGAAATAGCGCCGAGCGAACCCAATTCCAATTCGGAGTAGCTACTTCATCGCCCATATTTTACGCCCCTGTTATAGAGAATTACCAAGATCAAGACGAACGTTACCGAGCAACTCAGAGAGTGAAGTTCAATTTGAAGTTCGAATTGCTGGGCGAAGTCCCAAAGGTGCAGCAATAATTCTTGATCTTTTTCAGCTTCAAATGGTCTTTTTGACCATCAGCCAAGCTAATTCCCACTTCCCAGCATTAGCGCCTTAGAATTTGAGTAAAATATATCCTGGAGCTTTAAGGTCCAGGCAAATTTGCCCGTGATGTCCCAATCCAATCGTTACCGCTTGGATTGAGATTGAGCGCCACTGTTAAGGTCCTGCTACTACCACTCGCAAAAATACGGCTAAGGCCCAAGCAGTGGAAATCTCCAATAATCCCTTCCCGCCTTCCTTTTGGTTTTGGGGTAAAAGCATTTTGGCGGACTACGCCAGATCCTAAAAGTAAAAGAAGGAAAGTTGCCTATAAATTTCGCTAGGTATGGTTCATTTTGCTAGATTGGGTTTTTAAGGATTTTCTTCATGGGGAATATAGGAAGCTGAAATAAATCAATTTAGTCTCGATCAATTTCTTGGAACGGTCATTGCTTTATGCCAGAAATGAAAGCAAAATTTTCTCGATTTTCTTTTTCCATGTGGAAGTGAAACCCGATCAGGCAGTCAGAGTTATTTGATTTTCCTCCTGATTTTCCCAAAATCCAAAACAACTAATCCTGCCAAGAATTGCCGCTTCCAATTGCGGTTGTTTCAATTGATCTCAGGTCGCTGATTTCGCAATTCAGTAAGTCTACCTGAAACTGGCATCAGGAAAGTTATTTGAAGTGGCACCACCATCTACTCCGGGAGTTCCGGCGGTGGCTGTGCCGCTATCTTTTTTCCATGGCTTCAGCACCATCATAGGACCTGATAGGCGATCGGCTTTCCATTGCTGCGCGGTGAAAATGTGCAATAGTGGTTCCTCGGGTTGATTTCAAAAAATGCTTCCGCGTGCATTTTTGATTCCCCAATGTTGGTGCGCCTAATCCAGCCAATTGCAGGCTACGAAATAGAGCCATCGTTATCTTCGTAAGCTGGTTTCGCAATTTTTTCGGTTTTCTTTGGATCTTTGAAAAGCTCCAATCCATCACGAAGCACCTGAATCGCCGCTCCGCCAATAAATACGGATCCTTCCAGCGCATAATTAATCTTCGTCGCCAAATTCTTTCCAAAGCGACGTCGTGAGCAATTGATTTTTATCGAACGAACCGCTTTAGTTCCGGTATTCATCACTAGAAAGCAGCCGGTTCCTGTAGGTGGGGTTTGCCATTCCGGGTTCAGTTGCAGAGGTTTGGCCAAAAAGTGCAGCCTGCTGATCACCCGCTATTCTGCCGATTGGGGATTTTTGACTGGAGCACATCACCTGTTGTTTCGCCAATTAAACTTTTTTCAGAGCCAAGATTTCACCTCAGAAGCATGGATGCAGGGATACAAAAAGATCCAATAATTCCTGATCCCATTCCTGGGTATGAATATTTGAAAAGCATGTTCGGCTGGCAATTTGTGATATCCGTGAGGTTGGTTTTCTCCAGCTGTAAGTTTTCCAAAACCAACCAGCCATCACGTACCAAAAAGCCAATTCCTCCGGCTTCAGCCCGAGCTCGAGCACCTTCGACATTTCCTAAGATCCATCGGGATTTTGTAGCAGAAAAATAGGCGTCAATGATCACCCAGTCTGGGAAGCGATGATGTTCGGCATGACCTTTCGACTTTAAGCTATCGCCAAAAAGCAGCTGTCCGTCGCATCTTGCAGACCGAATGGCATTGTAAAGTGTCTTGCCAGTTCTTCCGATCCCAAAACAATTAGTTTGTCTCTCGTTATTAGTGATGCCGATTGGCAGCGATTGATCTGCCCGAATACCTTTATTTACCCAATGCCTCGATCATGACTGAAGATTGGGAAGTCCAGATTTCCTCAGGATCATGTTCCACCCAGCCTTGCTTTTTGGGAAGTGCTGTTTGAATTCCTTTTTGGGCGGTGGAAACGATTTTTTCCTTTTTTATCAAAAACGATCGGCCACGGAGAACTTGTCGTTTCCCTGATCAAGCGAAAGTATATAAGGCGTCTTTGTTTGGGGTCATTTGGGTTTTTGGCGTAATTCGTCAAAAAGATAGTTGATTATTCACAATTTTCTGGTTTGTTCCACTAGTTTTGGAAATGGTTTGAGCCATAATTCGAGTGGCAATATTCCATTCTTAAAAATGCTTCTTGCAGTGTTTTTATTGGCTAACAGAAAGAAAAAGATATCTTTAGAGATCTGATTCTATTAATTATGTGAATCTCAATTCCCAATTCCAGTCTCTAGTCTCCCCCTGATAAATTACCTATTTCAATCCCCCATCCTTATTTTAATCAAATACTTTCGAGGCAAGTTTTTAGAAAATCAGCCAGGTTCAACTTTTTCCACCAATTCAGCATCTTTGGTTCATTTTCTTCTGCCATCAGTTTTGGCTACCTTAGGGAGCGGGAATCAATTAATAGGCGGCCTGCGCATCCAAAAATTCAGAATTCTAATCCTTTTCTGGAAAAGTACAATCTTTCGAGTTTCATGGCCATTTTTCATTCCGCACCCCCAAATTTACTTCGGCCAGGATATTTAGGAAAGTCTGGGTGGATTTTTTCATTCCATTCAGGATGTTCTTCGGCCAGCGCTTTGCATGGCTTTTGCATCAGTATCCATAGATTCCCCAATGTCCATGCTTCTAGGTGGCTGGGATTTTCCCTGGATACTCATTTCGGCGGAAGGTCGATTCTTTTAGGTTTTCTCTCCCAGTCACTTGTTCAAAAATAATCTACCGTGTCTCGCCCATTTTTCCGGAAGGTGCGTTCCACTTTCCGCCGGTCAGCGGTCACAAGCCACTTTTTTGGAAGAATGATCTTGTGGGAGGCGCTGAGATTTCCTTGGGTCTTGGTGCTTCTTTCTTTTGTCTGGGCCAAAGGTCTTTAAACCTGCAATAAACTTGCCTTTTTAACATTTTGCTCGAGTTTGCGGTTTCGAGTCCAAGGTTAACCTGAGGCTGTTTCCAGCACAAAATCAATTTTCTTTCTGTAAAGCTTTCAGGTTCAAAGCTTCGGCTTCTCGCGTAATGTATCGGTTGTCCCCACTACAAGTTTGCCATTGCCATGGGCCACTGCAATAGGACTCGACCGTCTTTTCGGTTTTTTGGGAATCATGAGTGGCGTTCTTGCTCCGCCTAAAAAATCCAGTTCCAAGACCAAGTTGAATTCCCTGGCTGGGTTGAATCATTTTTGGAGCTTCTGATTATCCATTTGTAGGGAATTTTTATTCTGCCGAAAACTCCAGTGGCATTTGACCACCATTGGCTTATTAGTATAGATATTTCTTACCGGATTTCGTCTTGGACTTTCAAGGTAATTTTCCTGCTTTTCGTTTTTAATTCAGATCCGCAACTTGGTATAAGTTCAGAACACAGCGGACGGCTTTATCGCAGTTTGTGCAAATCGCCAACAGCCAATCGCCGGCGTCGTTCCAAAATTGTCCGTCATGATATACTACGTCCACCCATCAATCCTTTTTGAACAATGGCTGCATTGGGGATAGTTTTTCTTCTTTGGAGATTCCACTTTGATTTTCCAAGTCGGTTAGCGACCTGCCATTCCAATCATAACATTTTCAAAGCCAACCGTGTACTGAATTCCCGGTCAAACCAAGTGTAAAATTTCGGGGATTTGATAAAAAGGTTGATCATGCGCAAATGAGCTTTGCATTTTCCAAAGAGCCTTCCCCGTTTCTTCAATGCCTCTAATACTAGGGCCTACATTCCCCTTGTTACTGCAGTTTAGCCGAAAACTCCTCCATGGGACTTAATTTTGGGTTGCTTCGGCTTGAAGTACCTTGGCAAAATCCGCTTTCTCCAGAAAAGTTAAAAAACTGGACATTCCTCTGGAAATCGCCATCAAAGTGCTACGCCTTAAGCCAGAAGAACCTCCCTCCAAATGGATAGCGGATATCCCAAGTTTGGTTTCGTCAATGGAGTTGGTTTAAGTTTTTTTTTCTTCTTTTCCATAAGTTTCTTTCTTTTACATTAGGAAGTAAATAAAAAAGGAAATTTAAAAGGGAAAGAAAAGAAAAACAAAATGAAATCTATTTTTTTTTTTAATTCAGTTTCTTTTTGAGTAGTTTTAAACTTCCCAAAAAGGGGGGGGGAAAGTTAAAAATGACTATTGCTGAGCGGACATAAAAACACATTTTAGAGCGGAATTTGGAAATCGAGGCGGGATTTGATCGGTTTTCTGGACCTGGCTAAAAAAAAAACATGGAGGTGACCCATGGTTTGGGGACCGAATCCGTTTAAGGGATTTGAAAAAAGATCCTGGAAGGGGGACAAAAGGGGGCTGCTTCTTACCGGGAAATCTTCCATGGTTTCTGCCTTACGGCCGGGAAAAATTCTCTCTTTTCT
>Ga0163217_1061125_pt1 | contig 11401 bp, 11 predicted proteins | sample SynspAceP_FD_185933 | JGI IMG/M metagenome (GOLD analysis project Ga0163217, IMG submission 185933) | Saline lake microbial communities from Ace Lake in Antarctica - Synechococcus sp. Ace-P (PacBio error correction) | ecosystem: Environmental > Aquatic > Non-marine Saline and Alkaline > Saline ... | reverse complement strand
AGTTCAACGGCCGATCATCGGTCGTTACGCGCAGCCACCACCCCGCCCTGATTGACACGTCATTGCAGTCAGCGGGTGGATGAAACGCTACCAGCGTTCTTGAGTGGACATAACTCGCACCCAATGACAGCTGCGAGTCAATGGGCTGTACATCCCCGGATGTTGGAAGCTAACCGCGTGAGCTGATCCCAGCAAAGCTGGCTAGTCCGATTGGCCAGCGCAATTGCCGCGAGGACCAAGCATGCATTGTTTTTTTGTCATTGTGCTGCTCCGTTAGATTTGAATCATGGGACCACCAGCAGGCCGGGAGGCGTCTGGCATCGGGGATAAGTCTGTCAGGAGAATGGATTTTTGATTTGTCTGAAACGGACGAATACTTTGTCCGCCAAAGGACTTTCACGGTCTGAATGGCCACTATCTACAGCTTGGCCAATTATCTGTTGCATGTTTTGCATAATGACAGCTTTTTAAAATTTAATCTTGTCAGTACGCGAGACAGTTCTTAGGCGACCATAAATATAAATACAAAGCGGGCTCTGCCACTATTGACCAGATACTGCATCCGTTGCCTGTGCGCGGCTGCAGGAGCGGGCTTTTTTGGGCTCAAGGGATTTGGGGCAGCATTAGTTGAATACGGCAAATCGGTCTCGGGATTTTACCTGCTGATCTACAGCATTCTGCTCCCGAATTGATCTGAGTTTATTGGGCGCAGATTAGCCCCAGACGGATATGAACGCCTGTGGCACGCGGCGGCGAAGCTTTCCAGATGATTGCTTCGGCATGAAAATGGGCGAGGTTTACTGCTCCAAATACCCTCAAAGTGCTTGGTCTAGCCGCTGTTCCAGTGAAACTATTGGCCAGGCGGTATATGCAGCGGATCATCCGCTTTTTCCGGTTTTCAGCACTCAGGTTCAGCTCTACTCGGCGAGACGAACAGCACCTACTCGTCTTTACTTCCAGCCAAAGGGGGGCCGCATCCCATGCATTATGGAGCGCTGTGACCCATGCCAGAATATCTGGAAGTTATTTGGAAAACGCTTCAACCCCCTTGATTCTGGAAAACACGCCTGATCGGCGATCACGGAAAAAATCACGACGCGCGCTGTGAGGCAGGTTATTTGGCAAGCGTGTGCGGCTGGGCGCCAAACGTTATCGCAGTGAGACTAAACCGCCAGGGTTATGAGTACGCCTTTGGCCAGCGCTGATGCATTCTTGCGGCAACGCCTGGAATAGCTCACTGAAGATTTATGCTCGGCGATATTTGCCCAACGTGGACTTTGCCGAGCAGTCAGCAGCGCATTCGGGTGCTGGTGGGCTGGCGGGAGGTGTCGGAAAGATTCTGGTGCGCTTTACTCCCTTCAATATGAGCCCGCGGCATTTGCGCCGCAAGCTCAGTGAAACCAAAACTACCTATTGAAGCTGTTGGATGAAGCTGCGCATGGAGCTGGCGATTCGGCTGATCCGGACGGCAGCTGAATCTGGGGCGGATTGCCTTTGAGCTGGGCTTTCTGGACCCCAGCAGTTTTTACCCGTGCCTTTCGCGCGGACATCGATGAGCCCGACGGCCGTTTTCGAGCAGTTCGGCAGAGTGATAGCACGGCGTTGTGATTCGGGGCATTGCCGGCTGATAGCCAGTTGAAAATCAAAGGTTCAAAAATGGATTCCGCTTCCGCGGGAATGACGAGTCGGGCCTTTGGAGGGCTGGTGAAGGCTAGGCCCGACTGGATTCATGCCTGGCGCGCTCTCAGGGGATGAATGATGGGATGGTTTGGCAGTCGGTTGGAAGGTGGGCTCCGCTTGGATTCCCGCCTAAACGCAATATCGGGGACGGGTTTGGGACTTGGGGCTGGGATATCTGCTCTGCACTCGACTTTGGTCTGGTCGGGATACGCCTGGCTTAATTGACCAAGCGCAGCACTCTCCCCTCGTCACCCTCGCGAAAGCGGCCGGGTCCATTGTCGGGTGTTTTAGAATCGGGCATTCGGCGGTCAAGCGACAACATAATAGAAACATCGAGTTAGGGTTGAGGCGTTTGCCCGCCCCATCCCTTCTCACAGACTACGTACGGCCCGTCGTATACGGCTCTGTAAACATTTATTCCCTAATTACAGGGACACAGAAGGTCCTACTCTCTGAGTGCTTGGTCGATCAGCCCCAGTTCGTCGTGGCACCAGCGATTGGGCATGGCGTAGCTTGCCAGTGGACTGCGCGGCATTGCGCCACTTTGCATCGGGATAAACTGAAAGGCGGGGCGCAGGCCAGTGTTTCAGTCCGCCGGTGCAGGCGCGATTGCGTCTCCACTGTTCAGGCTGTACCAGCGTAAACGGCCTGCGTAGCCACCCATCACTCTTTCATTACCCGCGTTCAGTTGGTGACCCTGAAGTAGTTGATTGAAGCCACGCCAGCACCGGTTGAGCTCGGCGATGATTGCTGCCCAGATCCTTGCCCGAGTTGCGGCGGGTCATCCACTCAGCTTGGCTTTTCAGTCCTTCAGCTTCTTCAATCTGGATTCGCGTATAGCCACGATGAATGGACTACCCCGAGGAAGTGGATACCTCCCGGCTGTGTTGCCAAGATGGGTCTTGCTGCGGTTGACTGTCAGCTTCAGGTCACCTTCAAGGTACCCCGTGGCTACGTTTCAGCGCATTTTCCGATGCCGCCCGTGAAGCCACACAGGATCAGGATATCATCGCGTTAGCGGACAACGGGTGACCCCGGCTTTTTCATGAACTGATCGAAGGGCAATCCAGATAGACGTTCGCAATCAGTGGCTGATGACGCCGCCTTTGCGGGCTGCCCGCTCCGTGGCCTTCGTTACTGGTGTCCAAACCATCACGCCGCTGTTTCAGGAACTGTTCCAGCAGGCCCAACACGCTGCCATCGCGTCACCTACGCCGGAACTGGCGCAGGATCGGTCATGCGTCCAGCGTGTCGAAGCATTGGACAGGTCCATATCCACTACCCAGTGACGCGGTTAGCGGCGAATGAAACAGTGCGCTTTGCTGATCTTTTTTAAATTTGCCTGATGGGCGCTGCGGCCCCGGGCGGTAGGCCATAGCTCGACGGATGGAAATCACCGTCGAAGATCGTTCCAGCAGGGTAACGCAGTGGCTTGTTGCACAAACGCGGTCCCGAACGGTCGGGGAATGCCCAGCAAGGCGTTCGCCTTCCGTCGTTTTCGGCGAGGTCACTCGGCGTACCGGTTGAGCGCCGGTAGCGCTTCTCCTTCAGTTCGGACAACAGGCCACACAGTGCCCACCTCCAGGTTTCGCTTTTTTTCGGGGGGGGGAAAGCGCATTCAGCTCTGCCCAATCTATTTCCGGCCGCACCTTGTTGCGCCTCAGCGTGTTATGAAAAGGCTTCATACAGGACTCGCTTGCGATAGGCAGGCGCCCGTACAGACTGTAGTATTCCTCATGCCCATTGCTCTGTGTCGGTCCTTGCCTGTGCCGATGATCAGCGCTGGAATCTTCCAGTCATACTGTGCGGGGTGTAGGATGACGCATCTGCCGCCAGAGTGGCTGTACTCCCTGAACAGAAGCAGGCTCGCGCCACCGTTCCCGGCTGGCTCCGTCCTGTCTCCCCCGTCCCGTGTCGGACGGGCTTGTGCATCACGCAATGCTCCCTCTTTTACAGGGTCGTGACCTGGTTCAAATATTTACTTTCCGCCCTTCACTGCCCGCCTTCCGGCTTACGCCTCGGCAGGCACCCAGCCACCTCCGGCTCGGGGTCGGTTCCGGTTTGCCTCCACACCGTTACCGGGCTTCACAGGCCAGAACTCATCACTACTACGGCGTTCATTCTGGCCCACCCTCGCCCCCCATCACTGCCTTGGCTTGCGCCTTGAGCACTGACGCTCTTTCCATGAGTACGGGTCAGGCTTCCCCGGTTACTGCACCGGCTCCCTGCACGATAGACCGTCCTCAAGCACGTATTACAGCTGACCGAGTATCGGGCTTTGCGCTATTTTGCACGCTTACCCCTTGTATGCCGCCGAATCAGGTTCGCTGCGCTAACGTCCATTCGGGCTCCTTATGGCTTCCTTTCAGACCCACCGTTGGCCAGTGGACGCCCTTGCCATTCAGATTGTTCTTCCCTCGGTCGGGGTTGATTCCACCTTCTTTCAGGTGGACGGGTTTTGGCGGCTTCGCGGGCAACAAAAAAAAGGAGCCCGAAGGCTCCTTTTTCTTTGACTACCGAGGTGGTCTGATCAACGCACGCCAGAGGCCCGCAGGCTGCCGGAGTGAAACTGATTGTTAGCTCGGTTGTAAGTCGAAACTGCGGAGGCAGGACTGCTCTTCGTGTAACATACCAGAGCGAATGTAACGACCTGCAGCAGGTTCATACCAGGGGGTTTCGATGGTTGTAACCAGGCAGCTTCGCCTCGTAGTTGAAATGCCAGGTGGCCTTCACCTACGCGCCACAGAGTGCACGACCGTCGTAGTGATCAGCCAGAGTGATTCACCAAGGTGTCTTCATCCACGAAGAAATTACGCTGGGCGATAAATGGGCGCTGAACCGTCCTTGACGTTACCCTGCACTTCCCACACGCGATGCAGCTCGAACGGGTGTGCTCAGGATTGATGTGACCTGCCTGGAGGCACGTCATCATATTTGACTTCACGATCAGCCATTTTGTAGCTGTGTACGGGGATGTAAACTTCCTTCGCCAAACCAGCTCCCAGTTTGCTAAAATACGATCAGGTGCGCCGTTATACATGGAGAAGGTTGTCAGAAGTACGCATACCGTCGAAGCAAGTACCTGGACTCATACGCTACCTGAGGTTTGCGCGGAGTACGGACGCTGGCCAAGCGTTGTAAACCACGCCATGTTGCGTGGCTCTTTCAACTGACCAGGGAGTCGTGTTACCAGCAGCACGTTTACCGGCCAAACGCGAATGGCGGCATTCACACGCTGCTTGAAGTACAGCAGGGTGTTCGGGGACGGTGGACTCGTCCAACTCGGGACATCTGAGCCGGATAACCTACTTTCCTCTTCCATCTTGATGAGAGGGTGAAGACCGTTAGCCTGCGATGCGCCGTGCATGTACCAGCGGCTTTACGTTCAGGCGGTTGGGCGGGTGTTGTGTTCACACACACATACAGCGCCAGACTTGGGAACGGCGAAAGCGAAGGTTGCCGTGGGAGAATCCCTTCGATAACCGTCACCGCCGTTAACCAGCTTTGGCCTGGGCCAGCTTGTTTGCTTGACCTGTCGTACACCGACTGTGGGTAACCCGCAGTACATGGCTCTTGTAAACAGGCATCTGAAGGGTTTTCTGGGGTTAGCGCTCGAACAGGAGCAACCTGGCCAGGGGTCAAGTGATCACGGTTGTTCCTGGTAGTTCTGCGGCAGTTGATTCACAAACTCTGGGGCTGTTCATCGGCGAATGGGGTGGATTGGAAACCATATACCCAGGATTCCTTCACCTGCCGCACCACTGCCAGCCGCCAGGTCACTCGGAATTGGTACCGCGCGTTGCCCGGCTTTCTCTGCACCAAATCGGCGTGCAGGGTATCACCCAGGCTGGTTGATTTCTTCCTGCTTCAGGCTTGGTGCCAGTGACGCTGGGATGCCATAAGGCTTAATGCAAGACCACCAGCACCCAGCCATGTTTTTTGCATACGGATCATTATTTTTTTCTCCAGTTTGCCTCTGTATTAGAGCTTACGCCGAGCTGACGCGGGCAACAGTCGGCGATCAACCAGGTGTTGTTACTTTGCATCCAAGGAAGTGGTGTAGCTCAGGCTTGCGTTGTACTTGTTGCCGTAATCAGCATTCACACCCAGGCTCACGACTTGGCTTTTCTCGTTGAAAGTGGGCTGTAACCCTCAACGTCGTGGGAGAAGGCTACGTTCGGGCTCAGGTTGATACCGGCGCATAACGTTGGAATTGTCAGGGACGCGGCGAACGCGGTAGCCCCAGGAGAAGGTCGGTGAAAAATAGCCATTTTCGTTCTCACACCAGCTGTTGGCGCGCGGGGGGATGATCAGCGGATCAGCAGGCGTTCTGTGACGAACAAACCACCATTGACATCCCGGGCTTGACCAAACAGTGAGTCGCGACCCGACTTGTTGTTGCCATTTGCCACTGCCAAGGACCACTGATATAGTTGGCACCGACCTCAACCAATCAAAGAAAGACGGCTGTGCACCCATGACCCGCGTCGATTGAAGTGCAATCGGCACTCACAGAAGGCCTGCCAGAATTCCTTTGCGCTTCGTGCTGAATTTCGGTTGCCCACCGGAACATTAGCAAAGTCACGTGCGTGTTGTCGCCAGCGGGCAATACCTCGGCCAATGCTGCACGGCTCATATCACCCGAGTTGATCTGCAACGCATGTTTTGGCCGATAGCTCAGCTCACCGGCAACGGAAGCGCCACCCACATCCGTTTGAAAGCTAAACTCCATACAGGCGGATATCTTTAAAAGGATACTCAAAGAAATAGCCCGCGCTTCCGCCGGTAGCGCCATCTATTACCAGTGACGCTACCTTGCCCCGCAGCAGCTACACCACCTTTAACGTTGGAGGTAAATAGGAGCACGAGTGTCTGATAGTTCATAGCATAGAAAGCCGAACTCGGTATTTCACCCAGCTTGGGTGTGCGGAAAATAACGGAAGGCTACGCCAAACTGGCCGCTGTCACTGGGCGTCCCGGATTCCCTTTTTCGCCTCCGGCACGATATAAGGAGGAGTACTAGGGGACGGGGGGCCCGCTTCCAGGTTGCCCCTGAGGGTAATCGGGGACGGCAAACAAAGACGGTCATTACAGCCTTTGGCACGGTGTCTGCACCGAAGAAGTACCGCAGTTATCAAACCACTGTCGGCGCCACTTGAAGCTGCGTAGAAAGCTTCCATGCTTCCAAGTTTTCAGTTCATACCCTGAGAGAAATACAACAATCTCAACCGCAAGCAGACCTTCTTTTACTTCAGCGCAGGACGCGGAATGCCGAAACGTCAACTGGGTTAATAGGTGATTACCGTCTGAAAAACAGGCCTTCACCCAGCTGATAACTTGGCGCCCCAGGCCGACGTTGCCGGGGTTATTGCCAATGGTGGTGAGTTGTGATAGACGAAAGCATCGAGTAACTGCACACCGGAGCCCTTCTGCAGCGGGTCGCGACCGGAATCACTTGATGTCATAGAAGCGCTGGCTTTGCCGTCTTGGTCTCGAAGTCGTACCAATAGTTGCCACGCAGGAAGGCACCAGAGTCACCGTAGCCGGGAGCTCTACATAGTGCGAACCTTTGAAGATCTTGGGAAAAAGATGTCACCCGCTCTTATAGTTCAGACGACCTGCGTCAGATGTTCTAGGCGGCCGCCTTCACCACCACTGCGAGGTATAATGAAGCGCTTGTCTGGGGCTGGCGCGTCGACATACTGGCGCCAATGTCGACCATCTGCGAGGTTCGATCTGACCGCTGATAGACCGATGTTGAAATAGCTGGTTTGCAGAAAACCTGTGGAAAACTGGCCAGGCCGATAGCCAGAGGCAAGGCCGCGATGCGACCAAGCATTGCATTTTTTTTTTTGTCATTGTGCTGCTCCGTTTGGTGACTGTGACCTGTGTATAGTAGACCACGTTCAGGACAGCAGCAGTCTGGCACGCACTTCCGCAGCAAAGGACTTGCCCCAAGCAGGCCAATTAATTAACTTAGCGGCCCATTCAGGAGGATGAATTCGTATTATGGTTTGCATTATTGAGAGCCCACCAAACTCTATGGACCACCTTCTGTTACAGCCTATTTGGAATTTTAGCAGTAAATACGGGCTCTAGAGCGGCACTTCGTTGACTTGATCAATCGGGTTCAAAATAAATGTAATTGCAGAAGTATTGGTGATTATGCCGCTGTATTTCAAAAACTCTTCACCCATTTGGGTTAGGAATGGATTTTGCCATTGCACGCTGTGCGTTAACGTATCGCAGTGCGAAACTGCATTTCGATCAACTAGCTGCCTCGGAATGGATGGATTGCTCAGACAAAAGGTATTCGATGAAGATTGAAGGGTTCAATTCCAACGAACGGACCGCGCGTAGGCGAACGTGTATTCTTGGATCCCTTGTTATTGATCAGGCACTTTGAAGCAATACGGAGCGGGGCCTTTGGCTCATTCCAGCCTGATCAACCTGTTTGACCGGCAATGCTCAGGGCCAGGCGGCTTATCGATCAGGCCTCCTGCTCGCTTGATTATGGCGAAGAGCTACGCGCTATCGGATGATTCGTTTTTGGCCTTTGCGTCTGCCCGCGTCTGTTCTGCCCTACTCCTTCAACGCCATTGCCTTTGCGGCCCAGGGCCTGCCCCTAACCTTGGGCGGGCCATCAATAATCTGACTCGCTTTTTTCCCGAATTGTCAGGTACTTCAAGTAAAACTGGAAATTCGTGCTTTTGACGACGTTGGTGCACATTATTCTTGCAGCCCCAGCGGGCGCCCCATACACAACATCTGGAAGCGTTTGACGGGGTACATGTGCAAACAGCTCAATTCGCTGGATCTTTGGACGATGAGGGCCTGTTCAAGGAGTGTCCCTGGCCGGCGGATTGAAGACGCGAAAAGCAGTGCGCACGCATTCTGGACGTTTATCGAGGTTGAGGAGCTGGCATTACAAAGCCTGCAGCTCAAACGCAGCTTGATGGATAAGCCGTTGGCGGACTGCCGATCGTTTTTGCTGCCCCGCTTCACGAAGCCATAGCAGGATTTGCTGGCCAATATGCCAAGCAATTGATCTGGTTGAAGCAGGTTAAACCGGCGAATTCACGTGATGCTCGGTTCTTGGCGACCATGTCTGAAGAACGGTGGCGGTTGCCGTATGAATATTCAGCCCCCGGCATTTGCGCCGCAAGTTGAGCCAGGAAGGTACGTCCTATGAGCAATTGTGATGAAGTGCGCCGTGAATCTGCAAATCCGATGATCAGCGAGGGGCAGCTATTCTTTGACCAGCATCGCCCTACGAGCTTGGCTTTCTGACCCCGTAGCTTTACTCGAGCGTCGCCGCTGGACGGATATTGAGCCCGGAAACCGGCTTCAAGCGAACTTCTGGCAAGTTCTTGAATTAGGGGCTGGCGACCTTACTGAACGTCAGAATTGGATTCCGCCTGCGCGGGAATGACGGGTGGGGCGGAATGAAGCGTGTGGGGTGGGAATGACGGGGCGTGTGGGGTGGGGAGAGAAACGGGTGTTGGGGGAGGCGATTACAATGGCTGATACCTTCACCCCAACCCCGTTCAATCCTTCGCGAACGCGGGGATCATTTTGCGGTTGAAGGCTCGGAGGCTAGGCGGGCACCCCTTCAAAGGTCAAAAAGGGAATTTCAGCACTCTCCGCGTCATTCCCGTTACCCACGCAACCTTTACCTACCTGCCCCGTTCATTTCCCGCGCAGGCGGGAATTACCATTCTGACCTCAGCTAGCCAGAACTGGCAGGGACATTCGCTTCGCGATCATCCGGTTAACGAACAACAACGTTCATCCGATCACTCTCGCCATCCCATATAGCGAGCTCGGTCTTCCGTGCCGCCACGCAAGCTGGCGGCAAACTCCACACACCGTGCGATGGTCCGCCAGATCTTGCGGGTTCTGGCGTTGATGGGGCTGCGCGACGAGGACCAGTTTCAAACCAGCCTCCTCGGCCAGATCCACCACCCCCAAGCTGTTTCACCACATAACCGCGTTTTGACCATAATCTTCCAGTGAACTGCCCTGGTGGCGCGCGCGGTGCTCTACCAGGGCCCTCATTGCCGCCAGGCTGAGCCACGTCGTGCATCTTCTGAAACACTACCTTTGTATCGTCCATGCCTGATGCCAAACCATTATGCACGTTACGGAACGTCAAGACCCGGTCAGCACTGTTGGGCTCGGCGATTCTTGCAGCTCGGGGTCGGTAGCTTGAGTGTGGCCAACTCGACGCTGTCATAGACATTCGCGCGGCTTTGGAGCTTGCGCTTCAGTACTCGCTGCGCGACTTGGCAAATATTCTGGGCCGCCTTCGGGATCGAAATGCGCGGCGATCAATTCCATTCCTCACGCAGCAGTGGGCGCGAGAATCTCCGTTAGTACCCAACCGCCGCCGGGCCAGATTTCGACTACGGTGTGCTCGGGCTTGAGAGCAAAAAAGTCAGGCGTCTGTGGCCGGATTTGCGATGGGCATCGCGCATGATGTTGGAAATCGACCGTGAGGTACTGGCCCACGCCTGGGGGGGGCGTATGACCTCGATCTCCTCATTTACTGCAGTACCGGAGCGCGGTGTTCCGAGTTGGGTGCCACTTGTGCCTGGGCCCGGTCACTACAGCCACACAGGTGATTGCCTAGCATTAATCGCCTCAACAAAACCGCATTCTCTCTCCTAAACTCATAATGTTGAATTTCTACTATTACCCTACAGTTGGATACACAAGGCGTCATGTTCTTTGGATGGGTTTTTCTTTACCGAGCTGTAACAATCAGCTTCAGCCTTGACTCCAATTCAGCCAAACCGCCAGAGGACACCCACCCTGCGCGAACGTTACCCCTTGCTGGGACAAATCTGTCCTTCCCTGCCATCGCCCGCCAAAAAGGGACTGGGGATACGCTTACAGGTCAATCTCACCTACACCTTGTAATCAGCGGCCTGCACTGCCATGTCAATGGCCGGGCCAACGCGCACGGAAAGCAATGGGAGCGATGGGTCCTGGGTAAACCTGTATGACGTTGATTTGATGCCCATTCGGTTCAAATGCTTGACCTGACCGGGGGCGCCGCCGGGGAAATGCATCCCGCGTTTCCGTGACCAATTGTGCAAGCACGGGCCGCGAGCAGGGGTGAGGTGATCGACCGCTGCAATCTGACCATTCCTTTCAGCGAGCCCGGTTTTACCGAGGGGGCTGGGCCGAGTTTTCTTGCGAGGCATCAGGGTTGCGGGTGTTTCCGCCTCCCTGCCCTGGCTATTCACGGGACAACGTCGGACAAACAGCGCGGCGATGTGGCGTTTTTTGTTGCGCAGGCATCGAAGGCCTGCAAATGCTTCAACAGGCTTTGGGTTTACGGCCAGGCCCGCAGCGGGAACTGGAACTGGAAAAAACCCTGTGGTCTTCAACCCGCAGGGGGCCCTTTACCCTGCCGGCCCGCCTCCCAGGGCTTGCATTTGCAGGCTGACTTAACAAAAACCCCCATCTGGCGGGAAGAAACTTTTCGGCATTCGTCCTATAATTTTCAATTTTGCCACCCCCCACCCCCATTACCCAAAATTCAGGCGATTGGCGCCGCTGTTGGCAAGTAACTCTGGTCAAGCAAGGGGGTCAGTTTCCAATGATTACATTTGCGGTTGTTGCGGGACCAATTTCAAGCGAAGGAAACATTGGACCGCATCTTATGTGCCGCAGCACGTGAGTTGTGGACTGGCTAGGGGGTATCCTCTTTCTT